>Ga0181531_10002171_pt1 | contig 12284 bp, 15 predicted proteins | sample PEATcosm2014_Bin_38_FD_119743 | JGI IMG/M metagenome (GOLD analysis project Ga0181531, IMG submission 119743) | Peatland microbial communities from MTU Mesocosm Facility, Houghton, MI, USA - PEATcosm2014_Bin11_10_metaG | ecosystem: Environmental > Terrestrial > Soil > Wetlands > Peat | place... | reverse complement strand
CGGTGTCAAGCTCGCCAGTCGTTGGTCTTCGTTAGGACCCTTGCGAAGGCGCTCCAGGACGCGCTGCGTGAGGGAGGGATCGAGGAGGGACTCACCTTCGCCGGCCCGGCGAACCGCGTCAACCAGGTCCGTGCTTCCGACCCTCTTCAACAGATAGCCGGCCGCGCCCGCCATGATCGCCGCAAAGAGCGCTTCGTCATCGGCGTACGACGTAAGCATGAGGCATGCGATCTCAGGCCAGCGGGACCGGATCTCCCGGCAGACCTCGATGCCGCTGCCGTCGGGCAACCGCACGTCGAGTACAGCCACGTTGGGCTTGGTCGGCGGTATGCGGGCCAGTGCCTCGGCCACGGTCCCAGCCTCACCGACAACCGTGATATCCCCGCCGGCCTCGAGCAACCCCCGCAGGCCGCTTCGGACCACTTCATGGTCGTCGAGAAGAAACACACGGAGCGTCATTCCCCTATCTTCCCATCTCAGCGCGACAGGACGCGTGCCAAATCCGCGGCACTCCCTCTGACGTCCTCGATCGCACAGATTTCACTGTGGGCAGGGCAGTCACCGATGGTGAGCTGCGGTTTTGCGCCGGATCGCCCCGATGAAGGATCCCGCCAAGTTCCTGAGCGCAATCGACCTGCGCGCATCGGTGACGAACATCGGCGCCACGCCCATGCCGGATCATTCGGGACCATTGGCACCGTTGCGAGGACCAATGGCCCTACTGATCGCCCCCAATCCTCCTTACCCTGCAGTCAAGGACACGGCACGTTGCCAGGACGTAGTCAGCACCGGGCGCCTCGCTCGCTGCCCGAAGGGAGAGTTTGATGACGCTTATCACGGATCGGCCACCCGCTGCAGGTCAAGCGGGACCTCCAGATCGACCGATGTCACCGCGCAACGAGAAGAAGGCTCATTCCCTGGGCTTGACATCCGCGACAGGGCTTGTCGTGGGCAGCATCGTGGGTACCGGCGTGTTCACCATGCCGGCCGTCCTGGCGGGTGCCGGCACCATGGGCATCGCCGTCTTGGCCGTCATCGCGGTGGGCGCCATGCTTCTCGCTGTTCTGTTCGGCCAGCTCACCAAGCGGGTTCCCAACAGCGACGGTGGGCTCTACGCCTATTCCCGGCATGAGTTCGGTGACTTCGCCGGCTACCTCGTGGGTTGGTGCTACTGGATCCAGGCCTGGGCGGGCAACGCGGCCATCGTTTCTTCGTGGGTGTTCTATGTCGACGCCCTTTTCGGCTGGGCGCATCCGTCCGGCATGGACAATTTCGGGATCGCCCTGGTCGGACTGTGGGTGCCGGCCCTGATCAACTTGGTCGGGATCCGCCAGATGGCCTGGTTCCAGAACGTCACCGTCGTCTTGAAGTTCGTCCCTCTTCTCTTCATCGGCGTCGTCGGCTGGTTCTTCGTACAAAAGGTCCACTTCGGGGCCTTCAACGCCTCGGGAGGCAGCCTCTACAGCGGCATCGGGATCGCCGCCGGGGTGGCCTTGTTCTCTTTCATCGGCGTTGAGGCAGCAGCGGTCACCGCCAAGCGGGTTCGGGATCCACGCAAGAACGTGCTCCGTTCGTCGATGCTCGGCACCGTCATCAGCGCCATGCTGTATGTGCTGGTGACCGCGGCGGTCATGGGTCTGGTCGCACACCACACGCTGGTGGGGACGGGCTCACCTTTTGTGAACGCCTTTCAGTCCATCTTCCCCCACGAAGCGTGGGCCGGGAAGTTCATCGCCGCCATCGCCGTCGTGTCGGGAATCGGCGCCCTCAACGGCTGGACCCTGATCGTGACCGAGACCTCGCGAGCAATAGCGCAAGACGATCTCTTCCCCCGACCGTTCACCTGGACCGACCGCAAAGGGACGGCCTGGTTCGGAATTCTGGTCGGGACGGCATTGCCATCGCTCCTCATGCTGTGGCGCTACAACACCAGTTCGGGGCTCACGGTCTTCACCTATCTGGTCGATCTCACCGTCGTCACCGTGGCCATCCCTTACTTCTTCTCGGCCCTCGCCCAGCTGACCTACCTCGTCTCACGCCGACGCCGTGTGCAAGGTTGGCAGTTGGCCCGGGACCTCTCGGTCGCCGGAGCAAGCGTCCTGTTCTCCCTCTGGGTGACGTTCGCCTCCGGATATCAAGTCGTCTACCAGGCGCTCGTCGTGATTCTGGTCGGCCTGATCCTCTACGCCTTCTTGAACGCCCGGCGCCAACGCCTCGGCGAGGCCGCCGAACCGACAGACTTCGCCCCCGACGCACCGGCCGCCGCGCTGGCCACAGAGACGCCGGCGGCCGCGCTGGTCGGATCAGAGTGAATCGGCCACTGCCGGGCCAACCGCCGCTCAAAACCGCAGACAGGAGTACGCAATGACATTTCAAGTTGATTCAGAGGTGGGCCAGCTTCGCCGAGCCATTATCCACCGACCAGGGCTCGAGCTCTCCCGGCTCACCCCCGACAACATCGGCGAACTGCTCTTCGACGATGTCATGTGGGCCAAGAAAGCGAGGGAGGAGCACGACGCCTTCGCGCAGGCACTCCGGGACAAGGGAGTGGAGGTTCACTACTACGGACAGCTGCTGGCCGAGACACTCGAGCTGCCCGATGGACGAGCATTCATTCTCGATCGGCTCTGCACACCGGAAAATCTGGGACCATCGCTGGTCGGGCCAATGCGGACTCTCTTCGAAGACCTCGATGGGCAATCGTTGGCCGAGTATCTCATCGGAGGCGTGCTCAAGGCAGATATACACCCCAAAGGCGCCCACAGCCTCAAGTGGGACATGCTTAGGGCCGACGACTTCGTTCTGACGCCGCTTCCCAACCACCTCTTCCAGCGAGACAACTCATGCTGGATCTACAACGGGGTGACCATCAACCCGATGGCCAAGCCGGCCCGCCAGCGCGAGACGCTCCACACCCGTGCCATCTACGGGTTCCACCCGATGTTCGACTCGAAGTTCACCGTTTACTACGGAGACGGTGATCAGCCACACCAGCCGGCAACACTCGAGGGCGGCGACGTCCATGTCATCGGACATGATGCCGTGCTCATCGGGATGGGCGAACGGACGTCGCCGATGGCCGTGGAGATGGTGGCCAAGGCGCTGTTCGCCAGCGGCCAAGCCAATCAGGTCATTGCCATCGAACTGCCCCACAGCCACGCCTTCATGCATCTCGACACCGTGATGTCGATGGTCGATGTCGGGACCTTCGTGCTCTACCCGTTCTTCGACCGGCATCTGCGCAGTTGGACGCTCTCGGCCGGCGAGACACCGTCCACCCTCACCGTGACACGCAACCAGAACCTCTGGAGCACCCTCGCCGATGTCCTGGAGGTCGACGAGGTAAAGGTCCTCACCACCGACGAGGACATCCGGGCCGCCGAGCGAGAGCAGTGGGACGACGGAACGAACTACCTGGCCGTCGCTCCGGGTGTGGTGATGGGCTACGAACGCAATGTCGCGACCAACACCATGCTGCGCAGACAGGGCATTGAGGTTGTCACCATCGCCGGCGAAGAGCTCGGCCGGGGACGTGGAGGTCCCCGCTGTATGACCTGCCCTATCACGCGCGACCCGGCGTGAGGCATTCCAGCCTTCGGAAGGACAGATGATGATGAACCTCAGCGGACGCAGCTTTCTCAAAGAGATCGACTTCACCAAGGATGAATTCATAGGGCTCCTCGACCTGGCGGATCAGCTACGGAGCGAGAAGCGAACCGGTCGAGAGCGCCAGGTGCTCGTTGGGCGGAATATCGCCCTGATTTTCGAGAAGACGTCGACCAGGACGCGCTCCGCTTTCGAAGTGGGCGCCCATGACCAGGGGGCCCACGTGAGCTACCTCGGCCCCGGTGAGACGCAACTCGGGAAGAAGGAAACCGTCAAGGACACTGCCCGCGTCCTCGGGCGCATGTACGACGGCATCGAATTCCGCGGCTTCTCACAACGGGACATCGAGACCTTGGCCGAGTTCTCCGGAGTCCCCGTGTGGAACGGACTCACCGACCAATGGCATCCGACACAGATGCTGGCGGATATGTTGACCATGCGCGACCATGCCGCCAAGCCGCTCCAGTCCGTCTCCTACGCCTATTTGGGTGACGCCCGTAACAACACCGCCAACTCCCTTCTCGTGACCGGAGCCCTCCTGGGCCTCGATGTGCGCATCTGCGCCCCCAAGCTGCTTTGGCCAAGCACCGAGGTCCAGGACATCGCACAGAACCTGGCCAAGACCTCCGGCGCCCGAGTGGCAGTCACCGACGACGTCGCCGCCGCCGTAGTAGGGGTCGATTTCGTCTACACGGACGTGTGGGTGTCAATGGGCGAACCAACCGAGGCATGGACCGCCCGAATCGAAGAGCTCGTCCCTTACCAGGTCAACAAGTCGGTCATGGACATGACGAAGAATCCGGACGCTCGGTTCATGCACTGCCTTCCCGCCCTCCACAACACCGATACAGAAATCGGAAAGATGATCTTCGAGAAATTTCATCTCTCGGCCCTCGAGGTGACCGACGACGTCTTCGAATCACCGGCGTCGGTCGTCTTCGATCAGGCCGAGAACCGACTCCACACGATCAAGGCGGTCATGGTGGCAACGCTGGGCCAAATCAGCGCGCGGCCCCGATGAGAGTCGTCGCCGCCCTGGGAGGGAATGCGCTCTTGCAACGGGGAGAGGCCCCCATCGCCGAACTGCAACAAAAGCACGTCATTGCGGCCGTCGAAGCGCTCGCCCCGCTCGCCCGTGACCATGACCTCGTCATCACGCACGGTAACGGTCCTCAGGTGGGCTTGTTGGCCCTCGAGAGTTCTCGCGATCAAGACCTCCCCCATCCCTACCCCTTCGATGCCCTGGTGGCCGAGACACAGGGCATGATCGGCTATCTCCTCCTCCAAGCCCTCGAGAATGCCCTACCGGGGCAGCAGATCGTCGGCCTCATTACCCAGACCCTGGTCGCAGCCGACGACCCTGCCTTTGAAAATCCCACGAAGTTCGTGGGTCCGGTCTATGACCAGGACGACGCCCAGAAATTGGCGGCCCGGTGGGGGTGGCAGGTTCGCCCTGATGGCCGCAGTTGGAGGCGCGTGGTGGCCTCGCCCGAGCCCCATGGGATAATCGAGCTGGCGACCGTCAAGGTCCTCCTGGCCGACGGTGCGGTCGTGATCTGTGCCGGAGGTGGAGGTATACCGGTTCGCCGTACGCCCGACGGACAGCTCCGGGGCGTCGAAGCGGTGGTAGACAAGGACTCGACGACCGCGCTGCTGGCGGAGAGCCTCGAGGCCGACGCACTTCTCCTCTTGACCGACGTGCCGGCAGTCGAACTGAACTACGGGAAGCCGGATGCTCGCTCGATCGACCGCATCAGTGCCGACGAGCTAGATCGGCTGGCGTTCCCATCGGGTTCAATGGGGCCCAAAGTCGCCGCGGCGTGTCGGTTCGTGCGCGCCACTCACAAGGTGGCCGCCATTGGCCGTCTTGAAGACGCGGCCGAGCTGCTCGCCGGAACGGCCGGAACCACCATTTACGACGGCTCACCACAACGAGAACTCTTAAAAGGAGAATCACCATGACACCGGAAACCCCTGGCCCATTGGATCCCGAAGTCAATCCGGGAAGGATCGTCATCGGGATCGACGGTTCTCCCGCCTCCCTCGACGCTCTCGACTGGGCGGGCCGGCAGGCCCATCTGACGCATGCGACATTGGAAGTGATCATGACGTGGGACTGGCCGACCACATACGGTTGGACCATGTATCTCCCTGAGGGGTACGACCCGTCAGAGGGCATGCCGGAAATACTTGCCAAGGCGGCAGATGACCTGCGCGGCAAGTTCCCCGACCTCGAGATCACGACGCGGGTGGTGCAGGGGCATCCTGCGCCGCTCCTGGTCGAGGCCTCCAAAGGGGCGGACCTGCTGGTGGTCGGCAGTCGAGGACACGGCGAGTTCGTCGGCATGCTGATCGGCTCGGTCAGCGAGTACTGCGCCACCAATGCCCGCTGCCCGGTCCTGATACACCGAGCGGTTGGATGAACACCGATGCCTCGTCATCGACGGGGAATATGGCGAAGCATCGTCGCATCGTGGTTGGGATAGACGATTCCCGCGACAGCACGCGTGCCATCGGGCCATGCCTTTACAACTACGGTCGTCGAGGTTCGGGGCAAGCCTCGGTGGTACTCGACAGCTGAGCTCGCATTTGCATTTCAGACGGGCGTGGAGAGCGCCTCGGCTTCACGTGCCTGCGGCACAATCGTCACCGGAATCACCGAGCGTTCCGCCAGCTCAAGGCTCGTGCTCCCAAGCAGTGACCCCTCATGCGCACCGGACCCACGAGAACCCACCACCAGGAGATCGGCTGACTGGGGCGGCGTGGTCATTCGGAGCAGCGCGGAGCATGGATCACCGTCGACCACGGACCATTCGATCTGTTCTGGGTCTCCGCCCGCGCCGGCGGCGACGCCCAATGCGGTCTCGCGATCGGCCGTGACATGATCGCCGAGTAGACCGGCATGCTCCAGGAGGCCAACTGCGTGCACAATCCGGAGTCGGCCTCCGATTGCCTTTGTCAATCCAGCAGCCCAGCGCAGTGCAACCGTGGAATCCGCTGAGCCGTCATATCCCACGACGACGGTTGGTGACGTATTCACCCCTCACCCTCCACACTCGACATCGTGGTCTGCAGAGTGTCCATCGCCCGATGGCGATCTGCTACCGCGAGGCGTATTTCGTTCATCCCCGGACCTCCGTAGGTCGGTGCCGCCGGCTGAGTGTGCAGACCGAGTAGCGCTCCCAGCGTGTCAACTACTGACATCTCTAGGGCAATTTGGTTGTAGCCGCCTTCCAGGAACAAAGCAAGACGTCCTGGGCGGGGGGTGAACTCATTCACCATGCGAGCCAGTTCGGCAAAGTCTCCGCTGGAGAGAGCAAGGTCGCCGAGCGGATCAGCTTGATGCGCGTCAAATCCGCACGACACCAATACCCAGTCGGGGGAGAACTCCTCAATGGTTGCTCGCGCCACGTGGTCGATAGCAGCCCGCACAACGTCGCCAGTGGCTCCCGCAGGCAAAGGGATATTGACCGTGAGTCCTGGCGCCGCTGGCCCTCCAATCTCCTTTGCTCTGCCAGTTCCGGGAAAAAGCGGAAACTGATGGGTTGAAACGTAAAGGACATCGGGATCATCCCAGAAGATGGACTGGGTTCCGTTGCCATGGTGGACGTCCCAATCCACGATCAGCACCTTCTGGCCCCGGGCCGTCAAGGAGGCGGCGGCAACCGCCACATTGTTGAGCAGGCAGAACCCCATTGCCCTATCCCGTTCGGCATGGTGTCCCGGCGGGCGGACGGGTACGAAAGCCACGCCCTCACCCTCCTCTTCCAATGCGGCAATCGCGGCCAACCCGGCCCCTGCCGCACGTCTTGCCGCGTTCCACGAGTCCGAACGGGCAAAGGTATCCGGGTCGATGTCCCCCCCGCCCTTGACACAGAACGCTTCGAGCTCAGTCAGATAGTCGAGGGAGTGTACGCGGGTAAGGTCTGTCAGGCCCGCCTTGGGCGTTTGCGGATAAATGACCTCGTCTTCGAGGCCGAGCGCCCGAATTCCATTCATCACGGAAAAGATCCGCGCCTGCTGTTCGGGGTGGAATTTCCCACCGTCGTGCTCGACCGTGCCGGTGGGACCGGCCACAATGAGCTTCACGCTTCTCCCACGTCTTGAGCAGTTGCCGAACTGCCTCTGGGCCATTCCCGTGACGTTTCGCGGTCGCGCAACGCCGCTCGGTAGGCGTCCGTTGGCACTATCGGAAAGCGGAGGGTCACCGTTCCGTACTCAACACTCGAACTGACGGCAAACCCGGAATGACGGAACACGTCGAGCATCGCACGATTCTCCCAGAGCGTCTCGGCCCGAAACGAGGTGATCCCTCTCTCCCAGGCGGCCTGCGCCAATGCGTCAAGCAGCAATGCACCAATCCCGTGATGCTGAAACTCATCAGAGACAACGAAGGCTACTTCGGCTTCGGTCTCTCCCGGCGCACTGTCGTAACGACCGACCGCGATCAAGTGATCCTCGGATTCGGCCACGAAGGCGAACCGATTCACGTAATCGACACCAGTGAAGTGCTTCACCTCCTTGGGCGACAGCTCGGGATGAAACGAAAAGAAGCGCAAGAAGACCGAGTGCGGCAGCAAGTGACGATGAAAGGCCACCAAGCCAGCAGCATCGTCGGAACGGATGGGTCGGACGTGGTAGCGAAAATTGCCGTCGCTCACCACGTCACGCTCTAACTCGAACGGGTAGCTCGCCTCATCCACAGAATCCCCCAGGTCGGCCTCAGGCAGCTCGCCATCAACGGAAGTCGAATACAAGCCGGGCATCCACCTCCCCTTTCTGGATCTGCTCGAATGACTCGTTGGCCTCTTCAAGTTGTCGACGCTCCGTCACTACTTCGGTACGCCCGTCGACGTGTAGTTCAACTGTCTCAGCCAGATGGACCGCGACCCGATCACCCTCTTTGATGTGGACGACGTCAGGTCCGGAGCGGGTCACAATGCCCACAGCCTCGTGACCCGGAATGAACGGCGGGGTGGGCTCTACCGGCCAGTCGCCGTGCGCCGCGTGAGTGTCGGTACGGCGCAGACCTGATATTTCGACCTGCACCAGCACTTGCCCGTCACCCCGCTCCGGCATAGGCATAACCTCAATGCGCAATGGTTGGTTCAATTGGTGCACGACGCCTGCTCTCATTGCGGACCTTTCTCCGAATGACCTTGTCTTCCAAGATCGCGCCTTGACCGCGGATTCCCTAGGGCCGAAGGTCCCCCGTCCGGTCGACTTTCCTCGAGTCTGAACGCGGATCGTCTCGATGAAGCCGGCACGGGACTTCCGGCGTTCTGATTAGGGACCCTCGGCCCTGTTCAGGTAGCGATCGGACGCCTCACCATGGAGGCTATGACCTATGATCAGCGTGGCTCCGAGCTGCTGAGCGAGGACGAATGCAAGAGATTGCTGGCGTCCGCGGGTGCGTCGGGCCACACGGGTCGTATCGCTATAGACCGTGAGGGTTCGCCCTACCTCATACCGGTCAATTTCTCGTACTACGAGGACACGATATTGATCAGGCTTGGACCGGGCTTCGCCGCCCACCACCTTGACGGAGCAAGCGTCACCTTTGAAATCGACGAGGCCGAACCCTACGGGAGGAAAGGATGGAGCGTTCTGGTGGAAGGACGTGCCACCCTCAAGACCTATGACGAGATAGCCCGTCTCGGTCGGAACATGCCACACCCGATTGTGAAGCTTCCGGGAGTGCGCGTGTTCTCGTTACAGCCCGAAACGATCAGCGGCCGATCCATCGGCCACGACCAAGAATCAGCGCCTGGCTGATCCTTCAGACCGCTGCACCGGTTGCTGACCCAGACTCTGGGGGATCTGAGCTCGGAAATCACAGCGACGGACAACCCCGCCTTTGTGCGAACTCTACGCGAGCGGCGTCGCCAGCTGCGCGCAATCGGGGTTCAGCTCGACTTCGCCCCCAAGAAGTGATCGACTCCGTCAAAAGGGATCGAGTCCGCCAAGAGGTGGGGACCTCTGGCCCTAATCGCCGTGGAACCATGACGTCACAATGAAGTCATGACAGATCAACAACCCGATGGCTCAGACGAAGAGAAGGCCGACGGTCCCGAGGGACAGGAGGGTCTCAGCCTGGCGGGCGATCTGGCGCGCCGCATCGCCCGCCGGCGTACTGAGCTGGGCATGAGCGTGGAGGACCTGGCCAAGCGGGCGGGAGTCGATCCCGTTTACCTGCACTATTTTGAAGCAAATCCCCAAGCCACCCTCAGTGCTGGCACCCTCCAACTGATGGCGCTCGCGCTCGAGACCACTCCTCTCGCCCTCCTTGGCGGAGAGGTGGACCGCCCCCCGGGCCACGGGAGGGCCGGACGGCACCCGGTCCTGGAGGTTTTGACCAGACAGCAGTGTGAAGCGCACCTGGCGGTCGGTGGGGTCGGGCGGATCGTCTACTCGGCGAGCCGGGGGCCAGTTGCGCTGCCAGTGAACTTTGAGTTCACCGAAGGTGAGATCGTCTTCAGCACCAATGAATCCAAGGCGGCGACCATAGGCGGCCAGACTGTCATGGGTTTCGAGGTTGATCGAGTCGACGACTCAATGAGCGAGGGGTGGAGTGTTCTCGTTTCGGGCAGAGCACGCCATATCAAGGACCCGAACGAGAGTCAACGGCTTTCCTCGCTCGACCTTGAGGCGTGGGCCGGTGGATTGCGACATTCTCTGGTTGCCATCATGCCCGACGAGATAACCGGTCGGGTCATAATCCATGATTCCGAATTAGACGAGGACTGAAGGGGCGCATTGACCATGTTGGTGAGGGAATGTCTGCGAAATGCACCGATCACCGTCCCACCCGAATGCACTCTGGAAGAGGCGGCCGGGCTCATGGGTCAGCACGGTGTGGGGTGTCTCCTGGTGGCGAGCGGCGGTGAACTATTGGGAATAGTGACGGACCGGGACATCGTGCTCCGTGGGGTCAGCACCGGGCAATCTCTACATGCCCATATCGCCACCGTCATGTCGGAGCACCCGACAGTGATTCAAGGATCGGCTGACATTTTCGAGGCCATCAAGGCCCTGCGGGACGCCGGCGTTCGTCGGTTGCCCGTCCTCGAGGACACAGAGATCGCGGGAATCATCACATACGACGACCTGACAGTCTGGTTGGTGCTCGAACTTGGCGCCGTGACCACGCCGATCGCAGGGGAACTCACCCACTCCCCTACTGACCATCCATTTCGCTAGCCCATGCCGATCAGTTCGCGCCAGGGTCTGGGAGGCTTGGGCCTCGTCGCACTTGCCGTCACCCTGGGCGGCTGCACGCACTCGCCGGCGAGATCGGTCGCGTCAACCACGTTGGCCCCCCGCACGACCACGACCACAACCACGGGGGGCCGTGTTCCATCATCGACGACCACCAGCACCTCAGTGGCTCTCACCACGTGCCAACCGTCGGAGCTCGACATAGCGGTCGCGGGGTCTGAGGGAGCCGCAGGTACGACCGAGCTCACATTCACCCTCATCAACTCGTCGTCCGCATCGTGCGCGATGTTTGGCTATCCGGGGATGCTGCTCCTCACGGCGGGCGACATCGGCCTGCCCACCATCGTCACGCGCGGCGGAGGACTGGCCTTCGAGAGCGTCGCCCCTACCAACGTCACATTGGACCCCGGTCAAGCCGCTTACTTCAACCTCGGTTACAACGACGTGACGCAGGGCACGACCACTTGCTCGTCGGCCACCCAGGTCGAGATAACACCGCCCAACGACACCTCCTATGTCGTGACGAAAGTGCCCCAGATTATTGCGTGTGGTGGCGGCGCGCTCAACGTATCGCCAGTCTTCCCATCGACGGACGCACCAGCCACCAGCACCACTGCCCCGCCGTCTGCTTAGCGTCGAGGAGACATGGACCCCGAGCAGGGGCCCTGCCGCAACGACCAGCTAGCGCGTCCGTCGTCCCGCGTGCTTCTTCGCGAAGCGGAGGATTGCGATGTGCTTCTGCGTGTCACGCTCCATCACGTCCACCAGAAGTCCCCACAGCGACGTGTCCTTGACGTCACGGATCAAACGCCCCAATCGCTTCAGTTCCTGCGCATCTGCTTGCTCTCTTTGTAGAAGCTGGTCGGTGAGATCGATGACCGCATCTCGATTGGACGTCTTGTCGAAGTCACTATACGGAATGGAGGGATCGCTATCCTTAAGAAGCGCGTCGTTCTTGAGAGATTCGGCCAGCTCCGTGAAGATCCGGTGATGGCGGATTTCGTCTTCGATGAGCAGGTTAACCAGATAACGCAAGGCCCTCGATGGACTCGTCTCTGCGGCTGACCTGTACTCTCGCAACAAGCCGCGCTCCGCTTCTATATGACTGGTCAGGTGGGCATACAGCTCACGTTCCCAGGCAGATGGCCCCGCGCTCGAGGCATCGCTCATTTCGGTGAGATTGCTCATGTCTTCCTTCTGGCTCGTGGTCAACGGTAAGGTCGAGCGCGGACGCCTCGACGATGCACGACATAGGACTACGATGTTCCCGGCAGAAGGGCTCCACTAGGGCCGTTAGTCCCTGGCCATCTTTGGTCGCGGTCTCCACGACTCGCACTGACCGAGTAGATCTATTTCGGATGGGACGTGGTCGCTCTATTCCCGCTCAACTGGGGACCTCTGGCCCTACTCGGTCAGCTCGTTCGTCGGCACAGTTAGCTGCCTGGCCCGCGGAAATCTGG
>Ga0181531_10002168_pt1 | contig 12296 bp, 4 predicted proteins | sample PEATcosm2014_Bin_38_FD_119743 | JGI IMG/M metagenome (GOLD analysis project Ga0181531, IMG submission 119743) | Peatland microbial communities from MTU Mesocosm Facility, Houghton, MI, USA - PEATcosm2014_Bin11_10_metaG | ecosystem: Environmental > Terrestrial > Soil > Wetlands > Peat | place... | reverse complement strand
GGCCACCCCCCAATCCGGGGAACGGACCCACTCAAGCCAGAATCGGGCTTGAATGGGCCACCCCCCAATCCGGGGAACGGACCCACTCAAGCCAGAATCGGGCTTGAATGGGCCACCCCCCAATCCGGGGAACGGACCCACTCAAGCCAGAATCGGGCTTGAATGGGCCACCCCCGGCGGAGTCACGAGCATAGAGACGTTTACCATCACGGTCGAGTAGGCTGGAACGTCGATCGCTTGTGAGGCGTGGCCGGTCGCTCGGCGTTGAGACCAGGCGTTAGAGGAGGAGGGACCCGCGTTGGGCGGGGCCTCCCGGGGGGCGAGAATCGGCACCCAAGCAGCTCTCCGGTTGACACGTCCTCGGAAAACATAGAAAAATGCTCGGCAGTTGTCGATAGACCATCCTGGTATCCCCTTTCCTCACAGAATCAGGCGGCCTATTGCGCAGGTCAGGGCCATGAACCTCTGTGCAGAATAGGCAGCATCGCGGCGAGTTGTGTCTGGCGCATGCGGGCTGAAGGATGACTCCCGGTACGTGGGTTCCGTGCGGGATTCGTCGCGCAAGTCTCATGCGATTGGGGCGCAGGTATGAATCTACGATTCGAGTCGGGAATGCTGGGGGCTTTGCTGGCGGTGGGCGCATGGGGCGCGCCGGCGACTGGACAGCAGGCCGCCGGTCAGCAGGTACCTGCAAGTCCGAAGGGAACCGCAGATCAGCAGGCGGCTGTCAGTCAGCAGGGAGCTGGCACGCCGGCGGGAGCCAGTCCGCAGGGAGCTGTTAGTCAGCAGGCACCTGCCGCACCGCCAGGACCTAAGACGACATTTCCGGAAATGAAGCCGAAGAGCGATGCGGGGAGCAGTGCTACCGCGGGGGAGCCAGGGGAACGGCCGGAGGAGGGCGATGCCGACCAGGACTTCTCCAGGAATCGCAATGAATGGTTCATTCACCAGAGGGCATATCCTTTTGCGCACATTCCGGCGGGAGCGCGAACCAGGGCATTGCAGCAGCATCTGGCGCTGAAGGCGGCGGGAGGCCGAGCGAAGCAGGCGGTTTCGAATGGCGCGAAGCCCGCCTTCGGAGTGGGTCCGGAAGACTCGTTCAGCGGGCTGACGTGGAATTTTGACGGGCCGTCTTACATCGGGTTTGGACCGGGCACTCCGCCTTGGTCAGGGCGGGCTACTTCACTGGCGATCAACCCTGCTAATCCTCTGATTATGTATCTGGGAACCGCGGCGGGCGGGGTGTGGGAGACGACGGACGGCGGCAACACATGGGCTCCTCTTACGGACGCGCAGGCGTCGCTGGCGATTGGGGCAGTGGCCATCGATCCCGGCAATCCCAACAACATTTATGCGGGAACCGGGGAGGCCGACTATAGCATCGATTCGTACTATGGGCAGGGGCTGCTGAAATCCACGGACGGGGGGAGCTCGTGGACGCTGATATCGAGCCCATTTGCGAGCGGGGGAAGCGCTCCGGCGTTTGCGCAGATAGCGATCCAGCCTGGGAACAGTTCGGTGTTGCTGGCTGCTACGGAATCGGGCTTGTATCGATCGCCCGACGGCGGGATGACCTGGACGAACGAGTTACCGAGCTATGCTTCGGCGGTGATCTTCGACCCGTCTAACACGAATACCGCGTATGCGGGGTTGAATGGCTACTACAGCTCAATCTATTACTCAGGCTCAGGCCTGACAGCCGCGATCTATAAATCCGCGGATGGGGGGATGACGTGGACGGCGTTGACGGGGGGAATGGGAAGCCCGCTTCCGGCGTGGAACACGGTCTACCGGACGGCGCTGACGCTGGATTCGGGTGGCAATCTGCTGGCTGGACTGGCGCCATCGACGTTCGGCACGGGCACGCTCTACAAGAGCCCCGATGGGGGAAATACATGGGCTGCGCTGACGGCGCCGGGAGATGGGCTGGATTATTACCGCGACTGGATCGTAAGCGTGCCAGGAACGCCGAACACGCTGTACACCGGCGGAGTGAATCTTCACCAGTCGCTGGATGGGGGCCTAACGTGGACCACTCCCAGCAGCGCGCCCCCGCTATGGGCAGACACGCATGCGGGGACGTTTTCGCCGGACGGAACGAAGATGTACCTGATGGACGACGGCGGCTTGTATGTGACGACGACGAGTCCGGCAGCGGGTAATCCGACGCTCATCTCGCTGAACAATGGGATCGGTTCGATGACGTTTTATCCGGGGTTTGGGATTGAGAGTGGAGGCGCGACGATCGTTGGATCGCAGGACCACGGCACGCAAATAGGCACGGCGGGCTCCCCATGGAGCTTTACGGGCGGCGGGCTTATATGCGGGGATGGCGGGCCGGTGGTTCTGGACGCCGCGGGTGTTGTCGCGTACGCGCACTGCCAGGGGAGCGGGCTGGCTTACTGGATGTCGAGCGCAACGGGAGGGGTGGCGGTACAGAACGCGGCGTATCCCTATGGTTGGGTTGCAGCGCAAACGGGGATTAATACATCGGATCGGGCTTCGTGGATTCCGCCGATTGCGACTGACCCCAGCAACGTGAGCGTTCTGTACGCGGGAACCTATCGGGTGTACCAGTCAACGAACGGGGCGCAGTCGTGGACGCTGATTTCAGGGGATCTGACCCAGGATATGAATCCATACCAGTTAGGCCCCTCCCTGAATACGATCGCGGTGGCGCCGACCGATGAGAACACAGTGTACGCGGGAGCGGACGACGGGACCTTGTCGGTGACGACTAATGCGATGTCTGGCGTGAATGCGACGTGGACGACGCTGACCGGGCTGCCGGCGCGGTCGATAACCAAAGTCCTGGTAGCTCCCGACAGCTCGCAGGATGTCTACGTTGCGGTGAGCGGATTTGGGAGCGGACACATTTTCCATTCGACGAATGGGGGGAGCACGTGGACGGATCTGTCGGGAAATCTGCCTGACACGCCAATGGACAGCATCGCATTGGATCCGACTCTTGCAAATACGATTTATCTGGCAAGCGACACCGGGGTGTATGTGACGTCCAACGGCGGGACGAGCTGGGAAGTGCTGGGCACCAACCTGCCCAATGTAGTGGTTCAGGACATCATGGTCGTGGCATCGACGCGATTGCTGCGGGTGGTAACTCATGGACGGGGTGCGTGGGATCTTACCTTGCCATTGGGTTCGCCGGCAGCTCCGACGGTGACGGTAACGCCAGGTATGTCGATCGTGAGCACGGCGCAGGATCTGAGTGTTGGAATCACGGTGGCGGGAGGAAACGGGAATCCGACCCCGACTGGCTCGGTGACGTTGACGGGTGGGGGTTATACATCGGTGGCGACGACGCTGAGCGGAGGGAGTGCAACCATCGATATTCCGGCTGGATCGCTGGCAATTGGCAGCGACACGCTGACGGTGAGTTACACGCCGGACGCGGGCAGTTCCTCGAGTTACAGCAGCGCGACGGGGACAGCGGGGGTGACGGTGGGCACGCCGACGCCGATCGTTCCTTATATCGAGGTGAACAATGGAGCCTGGCAGAACGTGGCCAGTCTGGCGGTAGCTTATGGCAGCGCGGTGAATCTTGCGCCATGGCCCCAGAGCGGCGGGACGTGGAACTGGACGGGGCCGAATAGCTTTACTTCCACTTCGCGGGCCATCTACGGCATCGCGTTGCCCTCCGGTACCAATACTTACACGGCGACCTACACCAATCCTTCAGGGGTCGAGAGCACCCTGGCGTTTATTATCACGTTCGCTTCCACTCCGATCACCCCCTATCTCGAAGTGAACGGGGGAGCGTGGCAGAACGCAGCGAATGTCACGGTGAACTACACAGACACGGTGAATCTGGCTCCGTGGCCGACCAGCGGCGGGTCGTGGAGCTGGGCAGGGCCTAATAACTTCTCGGCCAGCACGCGGGAGATCACCAGCGTTGCCCTGCCCGCCGGCATGAATACTTATACGGCGACATATACCAATCAGGCCGGGGTCACCAGCACCGAGGCGTTTATCATCACGCTCAACTCCCCGATCGTTCCTTATCTTGAGGTGGACGGGGGAGCCTGGCAGAACGCCGCCAACGTCACGGTGAACTCCACGGACACGGTGAATCTGGCTCCGTGGCCGACCAGCGGCGGCACGTGGAGCTGGGCGGGCCCGAATAACTTCTCGGCCAACACGCGGGAGATCGCCGGGATTGGTCTGCCTTCAGGCATGAATACCTACACAGCGACCTACACCACCCCATCCGGATTCACCAGCACGCAGGCATTTGTCATCACCGTCAACTCGACGCCGATCACGCCTTATATTGAAGTGAACGGAGGCGCCTGGCAGCAGACGAACAGTGTGACTGTCGGGGCAGGCAGCACGGTGAATCTGGGACCGTGGCCGCAGAGCGGGGGTACGTGGAACTGGTCTGGTCCTAACAGCTACATGGCCAATACGCGGGCCATTTATGGAATTCCTTTGACCTCGGGCACGAATACTTACACGGCTACTTACACTAATCCTTCCGGAGTGCCGAGCGTGGAGACATTTACTATCACGGTCGAGTGACGGGTGCTGGGGGAATGCCGAAGAGTCTGGGCCGGGGGAAAGGCGGGCGCCTTCGGCTTCGCTCAGGCCGGGCTCCTGGACCCGCACCTGAATTGTTTGTCGCGCCCCAACGATCACCCCAGCGAGCCTACAAGGCGCGGAGTTTGGCGATTAGTTCTTCGGGGTGGATGGGTTTGGGGAAGAGCTCGAAGGTGTAGCCTTCGGCCTGGGCTTTGCGCATGAGTTCGCTGGTGGCGGCTTGTCCGGAGAAGAGGAGGACGCGGGTATGGGGGAATTCCTGGCGGATTTTGATGCCCAGCTCGACTCCGGACATTTTGGGCATGAGGACGTCGGTGAGAACAATGTCGGGCTGGACGTGGCGGGCGGCTGCGAGAGCGGCTTCGCCGCTGAGGGCTTCGACGGCGTCGAATCCGTGAAGATTGAGAATTGCGGCGACGGTTTGGGCGATGAGGGGTTCGTCGTCGACCACGAGGACGCGGAGACGGGAGCGGTTGGTGGTCTTGCCTGAGGGTTGCGGCTGCTCGGAGAACGAGGGGGCGTGACCGTCGGAGGAGAGGAATTCGGGCATGATGAGTTCGGGTATGGGGGGTGCGGGCGCCGGCAAATTGGAAGACGGGACAGGTGCGAGCTGGAACAAGGTTCGTGCCTCCAAAAGCTCTAAGCAAGCCTCCTTCGAGAGCGGTCCCTCAGGGGCTAAAGCCAGGTTATTTTTGAACGCTTTACGGCACCCGTTCGACGGGTCTCGCGTCGCTCGGCGTTCGCTCAGGGCAGGCTAAGGTCGTGCCCTGATACAAAGCGGCTCTGAAACAAAAGCGGTCCCAGTGCCGAATTATCCGGAAGCTGTGAATCCGACCCTCTTCAAAACAGAGGCCCGATCAGAGTCTCCTGAGAGAAATTACATGAGCCGCTGGGGCGGCGGGGCCGTTCTCTTCTTATCCGGTACAGCGATGAGGGGAAGAAACATAGTAAAGGTTGTGCCGCGATTTTGGGGGTCCACGTTGCTATTGACGTCGATAGTCCCCCCCCAGGACGCAACAAACTGGCGTACGACCCAAAGACCGAGGCCGGTGCCGGCGGCGGGCTTGGTGGTAAAGAAGGGCTCGAAGAGGCGGGGGATGTTTTCCTGGGGGATACCGATGCCGGTGTCGGCAATGGCGACGGCGATGCCTGGGGCGTTGGATTGGTTGAGGAGCCTGGCGGCATCGTGGATGGAGATTTTGAGCCGGCCGCCGTCGCGCATGGCGTCGATGGCATTGGAGATGAGGTTGGAGAAGACCTGGTGGAGCTCGCCGCGAAGGGCGCGGAGTGGGGGGACGATGGAGAAATCGCGGACGACGGCGATGTTGGATGCGCGGAGGCGGCTGTCGTAGACGGTGAGGACTTCTTCGAACAGGGCGGGGAGATCGATGTCGGAGGGAACGGAGGTTTCACGGTAGAAGCCGAGGGTATGGCGGGCGATGTGGGAGACGCGGTTGAGTTCTTTCTCGGCGGTTTCGAGGTACTCGCGGATTTTGGTGCTCTGGGAGATTGAGGTGCGGGAGAGGTAGATGAGGTTGAGGACGGATTCGAGGGGGTTGTTGATCTCGTGGGCAATGGTGGCGGCGAGGCGGCCGGTGGCAGCGAGTTTTTCGGAGACGAGGAGCTGTTCCTGCTGGGTGCGGCGCTCGGTGACGTCCTGGGCAAAGATGGAGAGGCCGTCGGGGGAAGGGTAGGAATTGGCCTGGAGCCAGCGGCCTAAGGGTTCGAAGAAGTCTTCGATACTGCGGGGCTGGCCGGTTTCCATGGCTTCGCGATAGCTTGCGCCGAAGGTGGTTTTGTCGATACCGGGGAACATTTGCCAGAGATCGTGACCGATGAGGTCATTGGGAAGGCGGGATGTCATGGCGCTGCCGCGGCGGTTGAGGTAGCGGATGCGCCAGTCGCGGTCGACGAACATGAAGGCCTCGGAGATGCTTTCGAGGATTTCGATGTGCTGGCGCTCGGCGGATTCGGCTTTGGTGCGGAGGTGGTGCTCGTTGGCGGTGAGTTCGAGGCGGAGGCGGTGCATTTCGATGTGGGCGCCGACGCGGGCCATGAGTTCGCGGGCGGTGAAGGGCTTGACGAGGTAGTCATCGGCGCCGGCCTCGAGGCCTTCGGACTCGGCTTCTTCGCCGGCGCGGGCAGAGAGCATGATGACGGGGATGGCGGCGGTGCCGGGATCGTTGCGCAGTGCGCGGAGGAGGTTGAAGCCGTCCATGCGGGGCATCATGACGTCGGTGAGGACGAGGTCGGGGGGATGGGTGCGGGCGGCGTGGAGAGCCTGCTCGCCGTCTTCGACGGCGGTGACGGAATATTTGCGGTGGAGGAGGCGCTGGACGTATTCGCGCATGTCGCGGTTATCGTCGGCGAGGAGGACATGGGCGCGGTTGGCGGTGTCGGAGGGCTTCTGGTCGAGGAGCGGGGTGAGGTCTTCGTTGGCGAGGTCTTTGACGATTTGCTCCTCGCCGGAGGGTCCGCCGGGGAGCCAGCGGAGAGCTTCCTGGACGAAGGGGGCTGCGCCGAGGGTATTGTCGGAGCGGCGTTCGCCGGAAGCGATGCGTTCGGGAGGAAGATGGGCTGCGCCGAAGGGGATGCGGACGGTGAAGGTGGTTCCTTCGCCGAGCTTGCTATGGGCGGAGACGGAGCCGCCGTGGAGGCGGACAAGCTCGTCGACGAGGGCGAGTCCGATGCCAGTGCCTTCATGGGTGCGTCCGGGGGCGCCTTCGATGCGATGGAAGCGCTCGAAAATGCGTGGTAGTTCGGATTCCGGGATGCCGGTGCCTGTGTCGCGGACCTGGAGTTCGGCCTGGCCTTCAATGGAGCGGAGGGTGAGCTCGACGCTGCCCTGGAGGGTGAACTTGAAGGCGTTGGAGAGGAGGTTGAGGACGATCTTCTCCCACATGTCGAGGTCGACGAAGACGGGTTCGGGGAGAGCTTCGCAATGGATTTTGTAGTTGAGGCTGGCGCGCTCCATGGCGGAGCGGAAGACGCTGGCTAATTCGGCAGTGGAAGCGCAGAGGTCGACGGGGCGGTAGAGGGCCTGGATGCGGCCGGCTTCGATGCGGGAGAAGTCGAGGAGCGTGTTGACGAGCTTGAGGAGACGGAGGCCATTGCGATGGACGGTTTCGATCTGGTGGAGGTCTTCGGCCGGGAGAGGCTGGCTGCGCTTGTTGAGGACGTCTTCGAGGGGGCCGAGCATGAGCGTGAGGGGGGTGCGGAATTCGTGGCTGACGTTGGAGAAGAAGATGGTTTTGGCGCGGTCGATTTCAGCGAGTGCTTCGGCGCGGCGGCGCTCCTGCTCGTAGGCGCGGGAATTGGCGAGGCCCGCGGCGATCTGTCCGGCGATGAGTTCGATGAAGCCGGCGTATTCGGTGTCCAGCTGGCGGAAAGGGTTGAGGCCGGCGATGAAGAATCCAGCGGGGCGATCCTGGCCCTGACTTTGAAGGGGGACGATGGCGGCACGGGAGGGGGCCGAGTCCCAGGCCCCGGAAGGAAGCTTGCCGAAGCGGCGGTCGAGATCGACATGGATGAGGGATTTTTGGGCAAGGAGTTCGGCTACGGGCCAGGGGGATTGGGGGTCACTGGGTGCAATCCGGGTGGGGGCGGCGAGGTGTCCGGGCTGGATTCCGCTGCTGCAGGCGAGGCGGGCGTTGCCATCCGCCTGGAACAGGTAGGTGAGGGTGAAAGGGAGGTCGCGGTGACTTTGACTGAGGCAATTTTCGATGGCGGCGAGGACGTCGGCTTCGATAATGGCGCTGCCGAGCGCGGAGGCGAGAGCACGGAGGAAGCTGAGGCGGCGTTCGCCGATGACGCGCTCAGTTTCTTCGGTGACGACGCAGAACATGCCCATGATGCTGCCGTCGTCACCGCTGAGCGGGCTGTAGGAGAAGGTGTGGTAGGTTTCTTCGCGATAGCCGCTGCGTTCGAGGAAGAGGAGGAGGGCTTCGTCCCAGGTGGCGCGGCCGCCATCGAGGACGCGCTGGATACGGGGGCCGATGTCGCCCCAGATTTCGCTCCAGACTTCGCGGGCGGGGCGGCCGAGGGCCCAGGGGTGCTTCTTGCCGAGAGTCATTTCGGCGTAGGTGTCGTTATAGAGGAAGGTGAGATCGGGACCCCAGCCCATCCACATGGCGTAACGGGAGGTGAGAAGGATGCGTACGACGGTGCGCAGGCTTTGGGGCCAGGATTCAGCGGGGCCGAGGCCGGTTTTCGACCAGTCGACCTGACGGATGAGCTGGCCGAGTTCTCCGCCACCGGCAAAGAGGCTGGAGGAGGATTGGGAGTCAGAGGGGCCCGTGCGACGATAGTGCCGGCTAACCGGGAATTCGTCCAGCGCTTCCGGGGCGGCGGTCCGATCTCGGGATTCCAAGGGACGACCTCGATAGGTTTTTCAGCAAATCAATGAATTTTCAGACAATCAAGCCGCTTGCCCGGCCAGAGCATCATCGAGAGCGGGCGACAGCTTTTTAAATTGTAGATAACTCGCACCACAGATGCGGGAACCGTGGCGCAAGTTGGCCGGGGGCGGTAAAAAAAATAAGGCGGCGGATTGCGGGATTCGGAGTTGGGAGGCCGCGATTCTCAGATAATTTTTACTTGACCTGTCCCTTTTTCCCCCTTAGAGTTGGGGGGCAGTATCAAGTGAGGTTCATCCCCTCAGTCCTCGCTTGTTGCCTTCCTGGGCCGAAATCGTCCACGGTTTTGCAAAAGTCTTCCGATGCGCGCTATTGCGATCGTGCCGCATCTCGTTTTTTGGAGAAAGCGGATGTCACCGCTGCTTCCAGATTACGGTAAGCCAATTCGCTCTGCCTGTTGGTCCCCCGATCAGGGTTGCTCCATGGAAAATGGACGCGGCCCATTCCGATGCTCAACGCACTAAACACACTTAACATTTCCATACTTCAGCACTTCCATTTTAAGAAGTCGGCCTTTCATTTTTCATATTCATTATTGTTTGCAGGAACGCGGCCGATTTCTGTGAGGTTCACATTCGATGCCGTCAGTAGTTGGTTCTCGTCGTTTGTCTTTTTTTTCTATTTTTCCGGGCCTGGCAGGAAAGCGGTTTTGGATCGTTGTTGTTCTGTTGCTGGCGCCGGCGACCGGCGTGTTCGCGCAGACTCCGATCAATCCGTACGTCCAGGTGAACGGGGGTGGCTGGCAGAACGTTGCCAGTGTCACGGTGAACGCGACCGACACGGTGAATCTTGGTCCATGGCCGGTAAGTGGCGGTTCATGGAGCTGGATCGGGCCCAATGGGTTCACGTCCAGTTCGCGGGCCATCTACGACATCGCCCTGGCCGGCGGCACGAACACCTACACGGCGATTTACACCGATCCCGGAGGGGTTGAGAGCACACAGGCATTCATCATCACGGTGAATCCCACGCCGATCGCTCCCTATCTTCAGTTGTACGGAGGGATGTGGCGCGCGACGAACAGCATCGCCGTGGATCCCGGCACGCCGGTCGATCTGGGACCGTGGCCGATCAGCGGCGGTACGTGGAACTGGACAGGTCCTAACAGTTTCACGGCCAATACGCGGGAGATCGATAACATACCGCTGAATGGGGCCAGCAACGTGTACACGGCGACTTACACGAATCCGGCAGGGGTTCAGAGCACGCTGGCATTTACTGTCAATGTCAATCCCACGCCGATTGATCCTTATCTCCAGGTGGACGGGGGAAGCTGGCAAAATACCGGCAGTGTTGCGGTAAGTTTCAGCGACACGGTAAATCTGGCTCCGTGGCCGATTAGCGGCGGTTCGTGGAGCTGGACCGGGCCCAATGGATACACGGCCAGCACGCGGGAAATCGACAGCATTGGGTTGAGCGCGGGGAGCAACACCTATGTGGCAACTTATACGAACTCGGCGGGAGTGACGAGCACGCAGGTGTTTACGATTAACGCAGGTACTGTGGCGCCGGCGCCGATCAGCAGTTACGCAACGGGGATTGACAATGCGTGTCAGTCAACCAACTGGGAGTGCGATAGCGGCGGCGTGCCTTCGCCCTCGTTGATTGTGTATCCGAAGCTGCCATTTCTTGGTGGGAACAGCAGTACGGGAGGCAATAACTGCGCTGTCCTGGTGGTTCACTTTAACAGCGCGTACACGGCCGCCGGTACGCCCGTGGACAATAAATCGGAGACGTGGACGGCTGGGCCGGGAGTAACCGACCCGAACACAGGGCTTACGATGCAGACTTTCTATGTATTGGCCGATACGGCGGGTAAAGATGCCATCCCCGCGCCCCTGGTCGGAACCCCGGGAAGCTCCAATGCCTACGACTATCTGGGCGGGTGGGTGGATGAGTTTCAGAACTGCGGGGGTCTCGGCGGTACGGGGACGGTCGACACGGCAGCGACGGGCTCGCCGGTGACGCTCAACCTCAGCGGTGCGCCAGCGAACGGGGATCTTGTGCTTGGCTACTTTCTGGGCGCGAACTCGGTCACGGCGGCGCCATATGTTCCATATCCGAGTCTTGCGGCCGGATCGGGGTTCGCATCGCTGTCGAATCAGTTATCGTTCGGCAAGCTCTCTGAATACAGCACCAGCACGACGAGCCCATCGGTGACGGCGAACTATCCGGCGAACGCGGGCACTGTGCTGGGAGTGGGGCTGGCGATTCAGCGGGGAGTGGCGGGCACGGCGCCTCCAGCGACTAAGTATATCGACCACTACCAGGTGGAACAGATAGAGACGGCGACGCCAGCGATCAACTTCCCGTGCTCAGGTAATCTGATCGTCGGACTGACCGGGGCGCAGTCGGGGGAGATATCGTCGGTCACTGGATCATCGGGGACATGGAATCCGGGAGTTACAAGCACTAATTGGGCGGTAGCTCAGATTTTCTATGGGACGGGAGTGGGGTGCTCTTCGACGTTTGTGGTCAACCCGACATTCAGCGTGGCGCCGCCTGGGACCGAGATAGCTCTGGCCTCAGTGAGCAATGCAGCCGGGACGCTTGACACGACAGCCTGCGCGCTGGGCGTTCAACAGTACGATCCGAGCCAGGGATCGAACCAGCCGGACTATCTCTATTCTATGGACTGCGGGAGCGGCAATCCGATCGGTCAGACAGCGTCGCTGACCGATCCAAACCTGACCACGGTGTCGATCACGCCGTCCGCTCCGAACGAGATCATTTTCTCGACAGCCAGCATCGCATGGCACACGCTTACGTCGACGGTTGTGGACGCCAACGGGCATACTCCGACATTCCTGGCGGCGGTTATGAACGCGGCCGACGATGCCGGCTACCCAGCGCCCTGCTCGGTCGCGACGCCCAACTCGACGCTTGATGAAGACAATGGTTACGCGTACTTCATCAACAGCGACACGAGCCCTGTCTCGTTCATTTACGGTGGCACGCAGGGGACAGGCGGTTGCATCGGGAGCCCATATGGAGTGCTGGGGTGGTCGGCCGTGGCGGCGGCCTTCCAATAGCGGGGGCCGTCACTTAGCGGGGGCCGTCACTGGAAACCCGGGCGGCTCAGCTTCAGCGGTCAGCGTTTAGAAAAGACGGTGGCGGATAGGTTGCGGGCCCGCTTGCGCAGATTCTCATATCTGGCGGGGCGGGTGCGGGGCCGGCGGAGCATTCGGTTAAAAGCAGGCATCTTTGGCGGGTTTTGAACGACCTGTTGCTTTCCCAAAGGACTTGTGTCATGCTTCCTGTTGGAAACCCAAAGGACAGCGGGTTGGCGGGTACCTGAAGGCGAAGGCGGAGGATTTGCTATGAAAT
>Ga0181531_10002167_pt1 | contig 12296 bp, 10 predicted proteins | sample PEATcosm2014_Bin_38_FD_119743 | JGI IMG/M metagenome (GOLD analysis project Ga0181531, IMG submission 119743) | Peatland microbial communities from MTU Mesocosm Facility, Houghton, MI, USA - PEATcosm2014_Bin11_10_metaG | ecosystem: Environmental > Terrestrial > Soil > Wetlands > Peat | place... | reverse complement strand
TTTCCCGCCGTCGACCTTCGAAGCGATCAACCCGTACGTCAACGAGGCCGCACCGGTGACTGCCGTGCTCGAGGATGCGCGTGGCCGCGACTTCGGCGTTGCCTATTCGGTGGGTCAGATCTCCGGCAGCGGCGCGCCCGACGAGATCGTCGTGGTCCCGATCGGCGGCGGCTCGGAGACGGAGGTCAACCCCGTCGCTGCCGGCATCACCAGCCAATATGTGCCAGACGTCTACCCCGGTTTGATGACGTGGAACGCCGGACGCCAGACGTTGATCTATGCCAACGCACACAGCCAGACGTCGAACACGGTTCTCGAGCTTCCGCGCAGCGGCACGAGCGGTGCGAGCCTCACGACGACCGGCGAGGAGACCGTGGCCACGATCGCGGGCGAGCCCGATTTCATCGCCGCATCGCAGGACGGGCACTACGTCGCCGTCGCCGTCGCGACCGCGAGCAGCATCATCGTGTCGATCTACGACAACAGCGGCACGACCGGCGGCAGCGGCTCGTGGAGCCTGTCGTCGACCGCGACGGGCAGCGGATCGCTGGGCAGCACGTCGTTCAATGCCTTCACGTCGATGCACTTCCTGAGCAACGACGACCTGGTCGTCGCCAACAGTACGACCGACGGCTCGGTGCAGCAGCTCTATGAGTTTGCGACGTCGGGCGCACCGGTCATCGGCGTGACGAGCATTTCCTCGACGACCGGGGCCAGTTTCGACATCAACGACGTCGCAGTTTCGTACTGAGCGCGATCGCGGCCCCGGCGGAAAGGGCTCACCTGCACCGGGAACGGGGATCGCACGGCCTCGGCGCTCGATCTGGGCGGCAGCCGAGGCCAGGAGGAGGGGCGCTGATGGCAGAAGCGCGTCCTTGACACCGCGGCTCTCCCTGGGACGAGGCGTAGCTTGATTTGCGTACGCGAGGGTTTCGAGGAACGCGCGCGAGCCTTTACCGGGAAGGTTCCATGGTCCGTTTCCATTCGTTTCTAGTCCTCGCACTCGTCGCAATCGCTATCGTTCCGACCGCAGGTTGCGCCGGCGGTCGGTCGTCGCGCTCGGCAGCACTTCCCCCCAGCTCGCCGACCGGTGGCGCCGTGCCCACCTATACGGGCCCGCGGGCTCCGGCGACACTCTCGATCACGATTCCGGCGCCGAGTGGAGTGACTTCCAGCGCCAAGACGCGGACGCCGCAATACGTCCCCGCGAGCACGCGATCCGTTGCAATCCTCGTGCTGGAAGTCGGCGGTTCGCCGGTCGCCGATACGGCGTCGGTGACGAACGTGAGCCCCGGCACCAGCCCATGCAGCACCGTATCAGGCACGGGCGGGAACGCGAACTACACGTGCACCATCTCGGTGCAGCTACCGATCGGTACCGATACGACGCAGATCGCGACGTACGATGCCACCGGCGCGACCGGAAATCTCCTCTCGGAGCAACTCGTTTCGGCTGCGGTCCTCGAGGGGCATTCGAACACGTTTTCCGCCACCCTCGACGCGAATCCGGGCACGATCGGTCTGACGGCCGGCACGAATGTCACCGGTGCCTCATCGCCCTATGTGCTCAGCGGCAGCGGTAACGCGACCTTCACGCTCAGCCTGGTCGACGCGCACGGCACCGCGTTCGGCAGCCCGACCACCCAGTTGGGGCAGCCGGCGTTCGACGACACCGGCGCAGCGACCGGAACGGGCGCGAGCGCGACGATCAGCGGCACGACGCTCACCGTCACGCCGCCCACCAGCGGCGCTACGAGCGTGGTCGTCAACGCGGATCCGGCCGGCACGGTGACGAGCACAACGCTCACCTCATCACCGGCCGCAAGCGCCACGTCATTCACCGTCGCCTCCACGACGAAAATTTTCCCGGGCGTGAACCTCGTTCTCGATTACGAGACCTTCAGCGGGACCACGTTGCTTCAGGAGTCGGTTCACGTGACAAACGTGAGCGGCAGCACGATCACGATCTCCACCGGTTTGGTGCACGCGCACGCCTCCGGCCACGCGGTACGCCTCTACAGCGACAACCTCACGCCGTCCGACGTGAACTTCGCCGTCGATCCGCCTTCGTACATCGCGCCGGTCGGAACGGAGTACCCGGGCAGCGAGGCGTTCGCGTACAGCGACTCCTTCGTGGCACAGACCGGGAGCGTTACGAGCGGAAGCGCGACCTATGACGCCGCGCGGTTCGACGGGAGCGACATCCTCTATCTGCTCGACAGCCCGCTCAACGAGATCTACGAGAAGCAGTATACGGCCGGCAGCGGCTTCACCAACGTCGCGACCGTTACCGGGCTCACCACGCAGCAAGGCACGAACTACGCGCCGTTCTCGGCAAACATCGCCTTCGACGTTTCACACAGCGGCAACGTCGCTGTCGTCGATAGCGCGGGCTCGACGTACCAACTCCAAACGTTCCTCTCGGGCCAATCGAGCGCGGCCTTGAACTTCACCAGCAGCACGCTCACGCTCGGGAACGGATGGCAGACGGTGCAACCGTACCTCAATGGAGCGGTACCCACCGTCGCCGTGCTCGACGACGCTTCTGAGACCGTGTTCGGCTATGCTTATGCCGTCGGCACCATCTACAACACCGGCTCGAGCAGCTGCAACACGACCGCCGATCGAATCGTCGTCGTCAATACGAACGGCTCGAGCGAGCAAGACCTGACCAACGGCGATATCATCAGCCAATACTGCAACGACAGCACGCCGGCCGTGCTCACCTGGGACAACGGCCGCCAGTCGCTCATTTATGGAAACTCGCATCCCAACGGTGGCGGCACCTATCCGCTCTACGAGTTCCCACGCGTCGGAACGACCGGAGCGAACCTCAACAGCACCACCAGCGCCCCGACGGAATCCATCGGGACCGTCACCGGAGCCCCGATCTTCGTCGCCGCGTCCCGGGACGGCCAGTACGTCGCGGTCGCCTACGAAAGCACGAACATCTCGGTGCGCATTTTCCACAACAGCGGTACGAGCTGGGCCGTCGCCAGCTCGGGGAGCGCACTCGAGACCGGGCCGGACGGCGGCGGCGGGTTCTCGCAGTTCACCTCGATGCACTTCCTGACGAACGGCAACCTCGTCGTCACCGACAGCACCGCCGGCGCCGGCGACCTCTATCAATACACGAACGTCGGCGCGAGCAGTGGCGTCGGCCCGCTGAACCTGTTCGGACCGTTCGGAGGTGCCTACACGGTCACGGACGTCGCTATCTCGTACTAGCCCCTAGAAGGCCCCCACCTACACGCACTCACCTACGACGAAAGGCTTGGGACGGATGAGCCAACCCTATCTCGGCAGTATCATGATGTTCGGCGGCAACTTCGCGATCCGCGGCTGGCAGATGTGCAACGGCCAGACTCTCTCGATCCAGAGCTACACCGCGCTGTTCTCGATCATCGGGACGTACTACGGTGGCAACGGTGTATCGACGTTCCAGCTGCCGAACATGCAGAGTCGCGTGCCGCTGCACCAAGGGACCGGACTGGGGCTATCGACCTACGTCATCGGTGAGTACGGCGGCACCGAGAACACATCGCTCCTCTACAACAACATGCCGATTCACACGCACACGGTCAACGCGGTCTCCAGCGCGGGCAACTCCAACACCACGACGAATACCTTACTCGGCCCACAAACGGCCGGGACGAAACCGGAGCTCTACAGTACCGCGAACTCGAACACCACGATGAACCCGAACATGATCCAATCCGCCGGCGGCAACGTGCCGTTCTCGATCATGCAGCCGTACTTGTGTGTGACGTTCCTGATCGCCATGGTTGGCATCTTCCCCTCGCGGAACTGAGGGCGCGCGAGCATGTACTACCCTCCATACCTCGCGACCATCGGCATGTTCGCCGGCAACTTCGCCGTCTACGGCTGGCAGCTGTGCAACGGGCAAACCCTCTCGATCTCGACCAACACGGCTCTGTTCTCGATCATCGGTACCTACTACGGCGGCAACGGCGTGAGCACGTTCCAGCTGCCCAACCTGCAGAGCCGCTTCCCACTCCATCAGGGCCAGGGACTCGGCCTCTCGTCCTACACGATCGGCCAGAGCGGCGGCTCCGAGAATGTCGGCTTATTGCTCAACAACCTCCCGAGCCACACCCATTTGGTCGGCGCCAGCACAGCCGGCGGAAACAGCGTGACGCCGACCAACTCGATACGCGTCTCGCAGACCGGCGGCACCAAGCCCGAGCTCTACTCGACGGCCAACACGAACACCACCATGAAAGCGACCATGTTGCAGAACGCCGGCGGCAACGTACCAGTGGCGATCCAACAGCCGTATCTCTGTATCAGCTTCGAAATCGCGCTCGTGGGCATCTTCCCGTCCCGTAACTGACGGCACGAAACGCCACCGATTTCGCAAGAGCGCGTCGCGAAAGCGGCGCGCTCTTCTAACTGCGCAGCAAGAAGCTGCGCTGGAGGAGCGCGATCGTGTTGCCCTCGGAGTCCTTCGCGAAGCCGAAGCGACCGACGTCGGCGATGTCGTTCACCTGCGCCACCTGACCTTCGTTCATCGAGAGCGTGGTCATGACGTCATCGATCCACTCGACTTCGATCGAGGGCGCCGGGACCTTCACGATCTCGTCCCGCTGCACGATCGCCGCGTCCAAGCCAGGGCCGTCCAGTTGCGCGGAGCTGACGACGATGTACGGCACCGGCCCCGGCGTCGCGCGCAGCTCCCAGCCGAAGACCTCGCTGTAGAATACCGTCGCGCGGATCACGTCGTCGGCCGGCAGGTGGACGTTGAGGAACGACCCGACGCCCGTCTCGCTGGCCCCCAGCCGCACACCCTCGCGCTCCATCAGCGCGATCGCGTTGCCCTCGGTGTCGCGCGCGTAATGAAATGGTCCGTTCGCGCCGGGGCCGGGATTGCCGCCGAGACGCTCGAGGCGCGCGAGCGTCCCCGCCCGATCGTCGACGGCGATCACGGGGATCGCGGCGCGCAGCTCTTCGGTGCGCGCGATCAGCGCGCCGCCGACGCGGCGTCCGGTCCGCCCCGGATCGGTGGCGTACGGCGTCGCCGAGCCGTCGTCGCGGACGAGCTCCCACCCGAAGACCTTGGTGTAGAAGCCCGCGGCGCGCTCGAGATCCCGCGCCGGCAGATGAAAGGCGACGATTCTTCCCACGCTGCGCTCTACGTCCTCGACCCTCGCCGTTACTGCCGATACGCGGCCTGCGCGGCGGCGAAGCGCGCGCGATCGACCATCGCGAGGACGTGTGGCCGCATGAGGTGCTCGAACCCCGGCACGATGGGCGAGCGCGCGATCACCGTAAATCCCAGTCGGTCGAGCAGGCGCAGGCTGCGCTCGTTGCCGACCAGCACGTGCGCCGAGACGCTCGCGAGCCCGAGCTCCGCGAAGCCGTATTCGAGCGCACCGGCGGTCATCTCCAGGGCGTAGCCCTTCCCTTCGTACGCGCCGTCGATCGAATAGTTGATCATCGCGCTGCCCTGGTCGTCTTCGCCGCTGAAACCGCTGAAGGCAACCAGTCCTGCCATCGCATCGGTAAAGGGGTCGAACGCGAGAAACGCCGCCGGCAGCCCTTCGCGACGCGCCCGGCGGTGCATCGCGACGAACTCACGGTGCGCCGCGTCCTCGTCCGCCGGAACCGCGTCGAAGCGCACGAAGCGCTCCTCGTTGCGGCGATGGTAGTCGCGCAGCGTGGCGATGTCGTCCACGACCGGCTCTCGGAGCGCGAGGCGCGGCGTGTGGAGGGTTCGCTCCGGTGCAGCCACGCCGCCGAACTACGCCCCAAGCGCCGGTCGTTACTGCTATGGGCTCGGCGTGGGGCTCGGCACGGGCGCCAGCGTCGGCGCGTCGTTGGCCAGGCTCCACAGGTTGAGCACCAGGATCGACTTGGGGACGCCCGCCGCCTGCGGTTGTTTGTCGTGCGCGACGTAGCCGGGCGAGGGTGTGACGTTGTTCCCGTACGTCGCATACGTCGCGTCTTCGTGACAACTGATGCAGTTGGTCGTTCGGCCCAGATTGGGGACGGGCATGAGGACGCTGGTCGGCAGCACCGCCTTCCGGGCGGTCAGCGAGGGGGGAGTCGGCGAGGCCGGCGGCAGCAACACGTTCGCGCACGGACCCGGCGTCGTCGCGTTCCGCGGCCACGCGTTGGTCAGAAAGACGCAGCGTCCGAACGGCGCTTCGAGATACGGGTTGAACGTATACCGGAAGTTCTGTCCATCCTGCGTCCACCACGCCGTCTTGGCATCGAAGTGCGCGAACGGGCCGACGGCGCCGGGCAGGCCGCGCGTGAGCATCGGCTGGTACCAGAACGTCTCCCACGTCCACACGTGCGGGTACTCGGCGGTGGCGACGTGCATACCGACGAGCGCCTCGACCGAACGGCCGGCGACGAAGGTCTGGAGCGGGCAGCGCGTCTTCGCGGTCTGCGGCGCGCCCAAACCGGGGAAGCGCAGCCGGTGCAGCTGCGCGAAGCGCGCGCGTGCCGTCGTGATGTCCTGAATCGACTCGGCGTTGGCCGGCAGCGCGTAGAAATCGCTCAGCGGAACGACCTTCTCCGGCATCGCGCTCGTCCAGTAGTGACCGGTGTTGTTGCCGTTCTCGTCGTACGTGTTGACGCAGATGTGCTCGCGCTTGGGCGTGTACGAGACCCCGTGCGGTACGACAACGACGATCCGTTTCCAGGTGTCGGAACCCGGGGTGTAGATCGCGCTCGTCGCGCCCGGCGGCACGTCGAGCCGCGGTCCCGCCCACACCTGCAACACGGTGGGCCTGTCGGTGTGCAGCAGCTCGTAGACCGGCTTGGTCATGATCGCGTGCGGTGAGATCGTATCGGGGATGTCGGTCGCGCGCGACCCGATCAGCGCCCACAGCCTCTTCGCGTCCGCGTATTGCTTGACGAACGAGGCCATCTCGCGGTTGTACTTCACCAACGAGAAGACGTCCGTCGGGGCCGCGCCGGGCAGGTGGAAGAACTGTTCGGGCACGACGAACGCGTTGCGGCCGATCGGATTGGGACGCGCCGCGAGCATCACGCCGGTTCCGGGTGAGGACGTCGGGGCCGGGGTCGGCGTCGCTTGGGTCGGATTCACGTTGTTGACGGCACAATCCACCGGGCTCCCCGGGTAGACGTCGCACGGCGAGTACCAGGTGTCGTACGTCGCCAACCGCACGCCGCCGATCGTCTGGCTCGTGCGCCGCGTCAGACCGGCCCAGATCTGGGCGGCGTGCGCCTGCGCGGCGGCATCGTCCTCGTGCTGGGCGATCGCGGTCGCGAGCTTGGTCGAGATGTACGCCTTCGGGTCGATGGGGACGTAGCTGACCCCGCCCGGAGCGGCCAATGCCGGTGTCGCGACGCCGCCGTGCGGGACGATCAGCCCGGCGACGCCCCCCAGAGCGAGACCGACGATAGCGATGAACGCGAACGCGGCGCGCAGCACACCCATGCGACCCTCCTCCAAGGAAGCGTTTCCCTCGAGGCTAGCGGCCGAGCGGCAGGCATACCACCGACAAGCCGAGTTGTCCGGGTCGGCCGGGGGCTAGTGCTCGACGAAGTCCGGGTAGTCGTGCTGGGCGAACGGGTCGTCCGGCGGCCACAGCGGGATCTCGTCGTCCCACGGGGTCGACTCGCGCTGCGTCGGCGGGACCTCGGTCTGCTTGGCGACGTGGTGCAGTGTCACCAGCGTCTCGACGTGCCCGGTCTGCGGAAACATGTCGAACGGCTGGACGACGCCCAGCTTGTAGCCGCGCTTGGCGAGGTACGCGAGGTCGCGCGCCAGCGTCGCCGGATTGCACGAGAGGTACCAGATGTTGGGCACGGGGACCGCTGCGATCGCGTCGAGCGTCGCGACGTCGCTGCCCTTGCGCGGCGGATCGAGGAACACGATCTCCGCGGCGGCCAGTGCGTCCTTGCCCTGCGTGTTCGCGACCGCCCCTTCGACCCGGCCCTCGACGAACGTGACGCGGCCCTCGACGGCGTTGAGACTCGCGTTCTCGCGGGCCTCGCGAACGGCGGCCGGATTCTCCTCGACGCCGACGACCTGCGCGCCGCGCGAGGCGAAGTAGATCGCGAACGTGCCGGCCCCGCAGTACAAATCGACGATCGTTCGGCCGGGCTTCACGCCGGGCGCGAGGAAGCGGAAGATCCGCCCGACCATCTCGCTGTTGACCTGGAAGAACGAGGCCGGCGAGACGCGATAGCGCACGCCTTCGATCGCCTCTTCCATCTCGCGCTGACCCCAGGCGTAGATCATCTTGCGGCCGAGCACCGCATTGGCGGTGCGCGGCTCGAACGAGTTCGAGATGCCGACGACGCCGCGCACGCGCCGCGCGATCGCCGGCGCCTGCTGCGCGATCGCGCTCGACTGGCGGTCGGTCGTGATCGAGAGGACGGCCTGATGGGACGCCGTCCCGGCGCGCACGATGGCGTGCTTCGCGCCCACGAACGCATCGCGCGAGTCCGGCGCGCGCGCAGCCTCGTAGAGGCCGCCGATCGCGGCGTCGAGTTGCGGCAGCACGACCGGGCACGTCTCGATCTTCACCAGCGCGTGCGAGCGCGCCTGATAAAACCCGAAGGCAGTCTCGTTGCCGTGCTGGCTGACGACCAGCGCCATCTTATTGCGATAGTTGCGCGGGTGCGTCATCCCCACCGCGCGTTGCACGACGACGTCGGCGAAGCCGCCGATTCGCTGCAGCGCGCTGCGGACGATCTGCTCCTTCCACGCCAGCTGCGCGGGGTAGGCGAGGTGCTGCACTTGGCATCCGCCGCACACGCCGAACACACCGCAGAACGGCTTGACCCGCATCTCCGATTGCGTCTCGTAGCCGACGACCTCGCCGACGGCGTACTTCGGCTTGACCTGCGTGACGCGCACCTTGGCGCGCTCGCCCGGCAGCGGTCCGGTGACGAACACGACCAACCCGTTGATCCGGCCCACGGCCTGCCCGTTGGCGAGCAGGTCCGTAAAACGGACGACGGCGAGCGTGCCCGGGGTCAGGCCGCTCGTCGCCCGAGGTGGTCGGACCGCCACTAGGTCGGCTTCTTCTCGTCGAGCGCCTTGATCAGCCGGTTGGCTTCTTCGATCAGGGTCTGGATGCGCTCCGTCGTCTCGTCGGCGGGCGGAACGCGGCGCATCGTCGCGCGCAGCGCCACGAAGGTCAGCGCTGCGGAGGCCCCGGCGATGCCGAGCCACACCAGCGTCCGGGCGAGCGGGAAGCTCGACGGCCGCGACGCGGTGATCTCGGGGGTCGGGGCGGCGGTCTGTTCGGTCACCCGCGGGACTTCGGCGCCGAGGGCGCCGACTCCCTAACCGACCGGAACCGCGTCGACGTCGGCGGCTTCGAGCTCGCGCTTCTCGGTGCCGGTGATGATCTTCGCCAGATCGAGCAGGATGATCAGGCGGTCTTCGATCTTGCCGACGCCGCGGATGTACTCGGTGTCGACGCCGGTGATCATCTCGGGAGCGTCTTCGATCGCGTCGGTCGCCAGGCGCAGCACCTCGGAGACCGAGTCGACGACCATCCCGACGCGCTTGGCGCCGATGTCGGTGACGACGATGCGGGTGTTCTTGGTGTGCTCGACGCGCGGCATCCCGAAGCGCGCGCGCAGGTCGATGATCGGGATCAGCTGCCCGCGCAGGTTGATCACGCCTTCCATGAACTGTGGCGCACGCGGCACGTGCGTCACGGCCACCATCCGGTTGATCTCCTGAACCTGGGCTATCTCGACCCCGTACTCTTCGGAGCCCAATTTGAAGGAGACGACTTGCACAGTTTCAGACATGGCTTCCCCAAATATCGGCAGCAGATCGACTGGGAACGAGGCAGGCAACCATAGCCTTACACGCCGGAGAACTCGGCCCGGGTGACGCGACCGCCGCCGTAGGCGCTGGCGACCAGCGAGTGGACGTCGATGATCAGCGAGATCGAGCCGTTGCCCAGGATCGTCGCCCCCGAGATGCCGGCGATCCGGCCGATGACGTCGGAGAGCGGCTTGATGACGATCTCCTGTTCGCCCTGGAACGAGTCGACCACCAGGCCGACCTGCCGGCCCTGCAGGCCGACGATGACGATCATGACCTTGTCGGGGTCGCGCGGGGCATTGAGCCGGAAGAACTCCCCGACCCGGATCAGCGGGACGACCTGACCGCGCAGAGTGATGACCTCGCCGCCGTGGACGGTGCGGACCTCGCTGGTCTCGATGCGCTGCGACTCGATGACCGCGTCGAGCGGGATCGAGTACAGCTCGTCGGCGACCCGGACCAGCAGGGCCTGGATGATGGCCAGCGTCAGCGGCAGCTTCATGGTAAACTTCGTGCCTTCGCCTTGCACGGAGTCGACGTCGAAGACGCCCTTGAGCCGCAGGATGTTCTTCTTGACGACGTCCATCCCGACGCCGCGGCCGGAGACGTCGGTGATCTGGTCGGCGGTCGAGAAGCCCGGGGTGAAGATCAGCTCGATGATCTCGCGATCGGTCAGCCGGTCGTTCTCGGTGATCAGGCCGATGCGAATGCCCTTGTCGCGCACACGCTGCAAGTCGATCCCGCCGCCGTCGTCGGCGATCTCGATGATGACCTGGTTGCCTTCGTGGTAGGCGTTGAGCCGAATCGTGCCGTGGCGCGGCTTGCCGCGCGACTCACGCACCTCGGGCGGCTCGATGCCGTGGTCGACGCAGTTGCGGACCAGGTGCATCAGCGGCTCGCCGACCTCGTCGACGATCGTCTTGTCGAGGTCGGTCTCGGCGCCGGCGATCTCGAGGTGGATATCCTTGCCGCGCGCCTTGGCCAGGTCGCGCACCATGCGTGGGAAGCGATCGAAGACCTGTCCGATCGGCACCATGCGGACCTTCATGATGCTCTCTTGGATCTCGTTGGTCGTGCGCGCGAGCAGTGCCGAGGATTCCGAGAGATCCTTGGCGAGCTGCGAGAGCCCGTCGCTGGCGCGGGCCTTGCCGTTGGCGGCGCTGGCACCCCCCAGTTCGCGGCCCAGTGTCCCAGCGATGTCGGAGATACGCGTGCGGTTGATGACCAGCTCGCCGACCAGGTTGAGCAGCATGTCGAGCCGCTCGATGTCGACGCGGATCGTCTGGTTCTTGGCCGCCGCGGCGCGCTTGGGTTCGGCACCGTTGGCTGCCGCAGCCGCAGGGGCCGGGGCGACGGGCTTGGGGCCCGACTCGGGTGCTGGAACGGGCTTCGCCGCGGCCGGTTTGGCGGGCGCGACCGGCGCAGCCGCGGGCTTTGGCGCGATGGGAGCGGCAGCCGGCGCGGCGCCGTTGGCGGCGGCGAACAGCGCATCGACGGCGGCCTGCGCGGCGTCCACGTCGACCGGCTCGGCGGACACCTGAGCGGGGGCGGCTGGCGGTGCCGGCGCAGCAGCAACCGGCTCCGGCGCGGGCGGCGCGTCGGTGAGGGGTTGGCCCTGGGCTGCGGCGGCCAGCAGCCGCTCGACCTCGGCTTCGAACGCGGCGACTTGCTCGTGATCGACCGGCGTGAGGTGGTCGTCGTGCTCTTCGACCACCGTTCGCGGACCTTCGATCGCCTGGGCCGTCGAATCGTAGACGGCAGCGAAGTCGTCGAGTCGCGTCGTGTAGTCGTCGACACCGGCCGGCGCCTCACCGTCGTCGACGGCCGCGCGCACGAGTGCGGTCAGGACGTCGCGGCCTTCGAAGAGCAGGTTGATCCCGCTCTCGGTGAGCGGCATGCGGTCCTTGCGCAGCAGGTCGAAGACGTTCTCGAGCTTGTGCGCGACCTGCTGGACCGCGCCGAACTCGAGCATCCCGGCGCTGCCCTTGATGGTGTGCAGCGCGCGGAAGAGCGAGTTGACGATCTCGGCGTCGAGCGTGCCGGTATCGACGAACTGTTCGAGCCGCAGCAGATCGGCGTCGATCGCTTGCAGCAGCTCATCCGTCTCATCACGGAAGTACTGGATGAACTCGGAGCGGTCGAAGAAGTCGGAAGAGCTCAATGTTCTACGCGCCGAGAAACTCGGCGCTCCTCAGTCGTCGACGCCGAAGACCGACAGCAGGGGCTGCAGCGACCCGGTCTCGGGAATCAGGATGAACTGCCCGGAGACGGCCTTGTCCTTGTCGAGGAACTGCGACTCGATCAGGAAGACGTCCTGATCGGGCAGGATCGACATCAGCGTGCGGAACGCAGCCTGAATCGTCCCGTACGAGAGCGTCGGCACCGACGGCAGGAGGTTGATCCCGGTGAGCGAGATCAGCGCCGTCAGGTACGAGCCGGCGATGATGTTGCCCAGCTCCTTGAGCGTCGAGTCGACGATCGAATCGAAGATCTGGATGTCGCCGATGAT
>Ga0181531_10002166_pt1 | contig 12297 bp, 11 predicted proteins | sample PEATcosm2014_Bin_38_FD_119743 | JGI IMG/M metagenome (GOLD analysis project Ga0181531, IMG submission 119743) | Peatland microbial communities from MTU Mesocosm Facility, Houghton, MI, USA - PEATcosm2014_Bin11_10_metaG | ecosystem: Environmental > Terrestrial > Soil > Wetlands > Peat | place... | reverse complement strand
GATGATCACCTGGCGTTCTCCTCATACACGCGCTCGATCACGCGCAAGGCAGCCTGCGCGTCGGCGATGCCCGGCTGCGGCTGCCGGCCCAGCCGGATATCTTCCAGGAACTCGGTGAATTCGGCTTCCCAGGAGTTGTCGGCCATGGGAAATTCCCAGGCGGTGGTCACCGGCGGTCCCATTTCGGGCGTCATTTTGTAGAACGTCAGGCGCTCGGTTCCATAGCTGCCGCCCAAGCCCGTGATTTCCAGCTTGCCGTCGCGCCCGCAGATTTCGAATGAGAACAGGTTCTTCCATTCGGTCCAGCCTGCGTGCAGGAACGCGACCTGGCCGGTAGCGGTTTCGAGCAGCAGGAACGCGTTGTCTTCCACCGGCATTTTCCAAAAGTAGCTGGCGGTGCGGCCGGTCACTCGCGTGAAATCGCCCAGGAACCAGCGCGCCAGGTCGATCAGATGGATGCCCTGGTCCAGCAGTTCGCCGCCGCCCGAAACAGCCGGATCGGCGCGCCACTCGCGGTCGTAACCGGGACGGCCGCCATGGCCGTAGCGTCCGCGAATGAACAGCAGCGGACCCGCCGCGCCGGATTCGAAGATCTCTCGCGCCTTATGGAAGGCGCGGTGATACCGATGGCTGAAACCGACCCGCACCAGCGCGCCCGTGCGGCGGGCAGCTTCGGCCACGGCGTCCAACTCACCGGCGCGGCGCGCGCCCGGCTTCTCGATGAACACGTGCTTGCCGGCGCCGGCGGCTGCGGCGGCGATGGGGGCCAGCATATCGTGCGTCGTCGCGACGATCACGGCATCGATTTCCGGCGAAGCCGCTGTGGCGCGCCAATCGGTGGCGGCTTCGGCGCGGGGATACGCCGCCGCCAGCGCCTCCGCGCGTTCGCCATCGACATCGCAACAGATCCCCAACCGGCCGTCCGCCAGCGCTTGCGCGCGCTTGCGTCCGATCAGGCCGCATCCGATGATGGCGATATTGAGGGGCATCGGCAGTCCACCTGTTAGAATAGCTGACTTGTGCGATGTCTCTCTAATCCTGCCCGCCTACAATGAAGCCGCTACCATCGCCGCCACCATTCGCGAGACCGGCGGCTATTTCCGGTCGCGCGGCTTACGTTATGAAATCATCGTGGCCGCCGACGGGAACGATGGCACCCGCGAACTGGCCCTCGAGACCGCGGGCCAGGGAGAGCCGGTGCGCGTGATCGGCAACCGCGAGCGCGGCGGAAAGGGCCGCGGCGTGCGCGAAGCCATGGTCCTGGCGCGCGGTAACATCGCCGGCTACGCGGACGCCGATAACAAGGTACCCATCGAGGAATTCGACAAATTCCGGCCTTGGCTCGACCCGTCGTCGAGCCAACCCTGCGACGTGGTGATCGGCTCGCGCGCCATGCGGGACTCGACCATCGAGCGCCGGCAGCCGCTGTACCGGCAGTTAGGCGGCAAGGGTTTCGGGTTATTCATGCATGCCGTGGTGGGCCTGCGGGGCATCACCGACACGCAATGCGGCTTTAAGTTTTTCAGCCGCGCGGCGGCGCACGAGATCTTCAGCCGGCAACAAATCGATGGCTATATGTTCGACGTGGAAATTCTGGTGCTGGCGCGCCGGCTGGGCTATGGCATTCAGCAGGTTCCCATCCGCTGGCGCGACGATGGCGACAGCCGCCTGGAATTGGTGAGCGGGAATCTGCGGAACGTGGCCGACATTTTCCGCATCCGCGCCGGCGCGCTCCGCACGCCGCCACCGGAGTTGCGATCAAACGATATGCGATAATACATCGCTGAGCTGCTGCGATATGCCATCGCATATCAGAAGTGTCCGGCTCAATCGCTTGCCTGTTGCGATGCGCCGTGAGTAATGGCGGCGCGGCACAAGCTGGGCTAGAGCTAGGCGGAACTGAAGAGACGTGCAGGCCTGCCTCAAATGCAAGGTCGCGCCGTGCTTCGGCACGCTTCAGGACTTGGTTCGGGTGCTCGGCCGGTGCCTCCCGACGGTTCCCCGCTCGCCCGTTCCGCCGCGCTGGCCGGCTGCCTGCGGGCGACGGCAAAGCAGATACCGATGAAGATTGATTCCGGGCACACGGCTCTGGCAGTCCGTTTGAAGGGGCACCGCATCGGGGTACTAAACCGCTTCGGGGGAGACCACCATCGTTTCTCATTCGAGCAAGACTACGTGGACGATCCCAACCGGCCGACGCTGAGCCTCTCGTTCAAGGGGCGGAGTGGGGGCTTGGTCTCGTCCGTGCGCCCCATCAGCTGCCGCCTGCCTCCGTTCTTCTCTAATCTGCTGCCGGAAGGACATCTGCGGACCTATCTGGCGGAGCAGGCCGGGGTGAAAACGACGCAAGAGTTCCTTCTGTTGGCGGCGCTGGGCGCGGATCTTCCCGGTGCGGTTACGGTCACGCCCTTCGCAACCGATCAACCCGTCCCCGGCGCGTTGCGGTTTTCATTAGCCGGCGTGCAACTGAAATTCTCGGCGGTCATGGAAGCCTCCGGCGGCCTCACGATTCCAGCTCATGGGATCGGCGGATTTTGGATCGTGAAGCTGCCGTCCATGCAGTTCCCGGCAGTCGCCGAAAACGAGTATGTCATGCTGGAACTGGCGCGCGCCGTCGGCATCGCCGTCCCGCAAACCCGGCTGGTTCCGGTAAGCGCAGTGCATGGTCTACCCGCGGAGGCCGCGCGCCTGCCGGGACAGGCTTTGGCGGTACGGCGTTTTGACCGCACACCCGACGGAGAGCGCATACACATGGAGGATTTTGCCCAGGTCTTCGGCCTTTTCCCGGAAGATAAGTATGGCCGGCGCAGCTACGCGAACATCGCCGCCGTGCTGCGGGCGGAGACCAGTGACGAAGGCGCGCAGGAGTTTGTGCGCCGGCTGGCCTTCTCGGTCGCGATCGGCAACGGCGACATGCACCTGAAGAATTGGTCGTTGTTGTATCCCGATGGCCGCGCGCCCGTCCTCAGTCCGGCATATGATTTCGTCGCGACCCTCCCGTACATCGCAGGCGATCGGCTCGCCCTCACATTTGGCGGAAGCCGCAGTCTCGGCGGCATCACGACAGATCAAGTGCGGCGTTTCGCCGGCAAGGCCAGCCTGCCGGCCAGTGCCGTATGGCAAACCGTATGCGAAACAACGGAGCGGACGGCTGCCGCATGGGTCCATCTTCCCCAGAAGGAACTCCTGCCACCGGAGATGCGAAAAGCTATTGATATGCAGATTCAAAACGTCGCCGCAAGCACCAGTGGCGGGAGGGGGAAGACATGAGAATCCTGGTAACCGGCGCGGCCGGCTTTATCGGCAGTAACCTGGTGGACCGCCTGCTCGCCGATGGACATGAGGTTGCCGGTTTCGACAATTTCTCCACCGGGCGCCCCGAGTTTCTACAGGCCGCTTTGCGCTCGCCGCGCTTCCGCCTCGAACATGGCGACCTGCTGGATGCCGATGCGCTCGACCGCGCCATGCAGGCCGCCCAATTCGTATTTCATATGGCCGCTAATGCCGACGTGCGCTTCGGTACTCAAAACCCCCGCCGGGACCTGGAACAAAACACCATCGCCACGGCGAACGTGCTGGAGGCCATGCGGGCGCGCAGCGTGCGGCGCATCGCGTTTCCGTCGACCGGCTCGGTCTATGGCGAACCGTCCATCTTCCCCACCCCCGAGGACGCGCCTTTCCCGATCCAGACTTCGCTTTACGCCGCATCCAAACTGGCCGCCGAGGCCATGATCGAAGCTTACTGTGAGGGTTTCGGTATGGAAGCGCACATTTTCCGGTTTGTGTCGATCCTGGGCGAACGCTACACGCACGGCCACATTCTGGACTTCTACAAGCAACTTCGGGAGCACTCCGGGCATCTGGATGTATTGGGAGACGGGCGGCAGCGCAAGTCTTACCTATATGTGCAGGATTGCGTAGACGCCATGCTGCTGGCCATCGGGCGCGGCGCGGGCCGCCTGAATCTGTACAATCTGGGAACTGACGAATACTGCGCGGTGAACGATTCGATCGGTTGGATCGCGGAGCGGCTGGGATGCGATCCCCGGCTGCACTATACGGGCGGCGAGCGGGGATGGGTGGGGGACAACCCGTTCATTTTCCTGGATTGCTCCCGCATTCGGGCCCTGGGATGGCGGCCGAAGTTGAGCATTCGCGAGGCCGTCGTACGAACGGTGGACTACTTGCTAGAGAACCAGAAGGAGATCTAATGTCAACTACCGAAGAGAAACTTGGAACGCGCCGCCGGGCCGCCCTGGCTACACCCAGTCAACTCGGCGCCGAAGCCGTCAAGAACATCAGCGGCGCTCTTAACGCCTTGCTGGCCGATGTCTTCGCCCTCTATGTGAAGACCAAGAACTTTCACTGGCACGCCAGCGGACCGCACTTTCGCGACTACCACCTCCTGCTGGACGAGCACGCCGGCCAGATTTTTGCGATGACCGACGATATCGCGGAGCGCGTGCGCAAGATCGGCGGCGTCACCATCCGATCCATCGGCCACATTGCCCGCCTGAAGCGCATCGACGATAACGACGCGGAGTATGTCGATCCCATGGATATGCTAGCCGAATTGCGCGAAGACAACCGGGCGCTGGTGGCCAGCATGCGGGAAGCTCACGATCTGTCGAGTGAAGAGAACGACGTAGCCACCACCAGCCTGCTGGAGGTTTGGATCGACCAGACGGAACGGCGGATCTGGTTCCTCTTCGAAACCGGACGCGCGGGAAAGTAGCATCTTATAAATCATCATGAGTTACCGAGCGGCGTTAGTACGGTGCCTGCTGTTGGCGGTGTGTGCGTCTGCCGGGTTCGCGCAGGAGCACAAGCTGGAGGCAGTCGAGAATTTCAGTTCGTCGCTGGAAGCGCTGGCGCAGCGCGTGAACCGCTCGGTCGTGAAGATCGTGACCAGCGGATACGGTATCAGCGAAGACTCCGATACGGGCAACGCCAGCATGCTGACCCGGCAGCGCGCCACCGGTTCGGGCGTCATACTGACGGCGGACGGCTTCGTCGTGACCAACGCGCACGTGATCCAGGGTGCGCGGCGCATTCGCGTGCAGTTGCCTGTCTCGGAGCGCGCGGCGCGGCTGAGTAACTCAATCACCAAACCGCCCGGAACGGTTCTGGACGCCAGGATCGTCGGGCTGGATCGCGAAACCGATATCGCGGTTCTGAAGGTCGCGGCGACGGACTTGCCGCACCTCACGTTGGGCAATTCGCGCGAGTTGCGGCAGGGCCAGCTGGTAATGGCCTTCGGGAGTCCGTTGGGCTTGGAGAATTCGGCCAGCTTGGGCGTGATCAGCGCGGCCGCGCGCCAGCTTAAGCAGGACAGTCCCATGATTTATATCCAAACCGATGCATCCATCAATCCGGGCAATAGCGGCGGCCCGCTGGTGGATATGTCGGGGCGGGTGGTGGGCCTGAACACCATGATCCTTTCGCAATCGGGCGGCAGCGAAGGGATCGGCTTCGCCATACCCAGCGACACGCTACTCAACGTCTACACCCAGATTCGCAAGGAAGGTCACGTACACCGCGGCCAGATCGGCGCCAGCGTCGAGACCGTCACACCGTTGCTGGCCGCGGGCTTGGCGCTGAGTCAGGATTGGGGCGTACTGGTGGCGGATGTGGCGCCGGACGGATCCGCCGACAAATCCGGGCTGAAACCAGGTGACATTGTGCTCAGCCTGGATGGCAAGCCCATGGAGAACGCCCGCCAGCTTGAGGTGAATCTGTGGCGCTTTCCCGTGGGCGACAAGGTGAACCTGGAGGTGCTCCGCGGCACGGACCGGCTGACCATGGAGGTGTCCGTGACGGCTCAGGACGACGACCCGCAGCGCTTCGCGGACCTGGTGAATCCGGAGAAAAACCTCATTCCGAAGTTGGGCATTCTGGGGGTCGGGATCGATCGCAAGCTGGCTCCTCTGCTGCCGGATTTGCGCAAACAATATGGCGTCGTGGTGGCGGCGCGCGCGGCGGGCTCCGAGGGCCTGGAAGTGGATCTGCGCCCGGGTGATGTGATCTACGCGATCAACAATGAGCCGACATCGACCGTCGCGGCGCTGACCTCCGCGCTTGGGCAGATGAAGAGCGGGGATGCGGTGGTGCTGCAGGTGGAGCGCGAGGGCCAGTTGATGTATGTCGCGTTTGAGATGGAGTAGTAACTTTGACGGAAAGCGCTTCTACAATCCGGATGCTCCGCAGGCGGCCGGGTTTCTTGACGCCCTCCGCTGGAAGCTGACCAGCCGGCCGCAGCGCTCGCCCCGTTTCGTCCCGGACGTCGACCCATCCAAACCACCCCGCCAGGTGGAAGGCAGCGAACTGCGAGCCATGCTTGTGAATCACTCGACGGTGCTTCTGCAGCAGCGGGGTTCCAACATTTTGACGGACCCAATTTGGTCCCAACGAGCGAGTCCTTTGTCCTGGATCGGTCCGCGGCGCCGGAGAAGTCCGGGAGTATCTTGGGAGGACCTGCCGGCAATCGACGCAGTGCTCCTTACGCATAACCATTACGACCACCTCGATCTGCCGACGCTGCGCCGGTTGGCCGCCGGTGGAGATTCCACATACATTGTTCCGGCCGGCGTGGCCCGGTTGCTTCGTTCGGAAAATATAGGGCCCGCTCATGAACTGCGATGGGGCGAGTCATTCTCGTTGCAAGACGTCACGATTCACTGCGTCCCAGCTTTGCATTTCTCAGCCCGGGGAATTCACGACCGCAACAAGACTCTTTGGTGCGGGTATGTACTCGAGTATCGGGAGCGGCTGGTATATTTTGCGGGTGATACAGCCTTCGGCCCTCACTTCGCGCAGATTCGGGAAGAGTTCGGACCGCCGCAGCTCGCATTCCTGCCGATCGGAGCTTATGAGCCCCGCTGGTTCATGTCGCCCGTGCATATGGGTCCCGATGAGGCGCTCCGGGCACATCAGATCCTGGGCGCCCGGACCAGTATTGCCATCCATCATGGAACTTTTCAATTAGCGGACGACGGCCTCGACACGCCGCGGAGACAGCTCATCGCCGGGGCGCCTGACGACTCGTTTCGCATCCTCAACAACGGCCAGGCCGCTACCATTCCATGATTATCGACCGGCACACGCTCGCGCTGGTCAGCATCGTCGGCAATTGCCTGGACGTGCTGGGCGCGTTGTACCTGGCCTACGACCTGCTGGGCGGCGAACACGGGCCGCTGCGGACTCTCACCCGAGGAGTCACCTACGGCGCGCTGTTTGGAGGCGGGTACGGTCTCGCGCTCGGGCCGGTGTTTGGCCTCGCCAGCGGCGTGGCGACCGGCATTACTCTCGCCTGGGAGTTTTCCCGCGCTGCGAGGCATGCGCCGAAGCCCGGATTTTGGCATGATGCGGTGAATTGCGCGATTCGCGGCGGCGGCTTCGCGCTGGGCGGCGCCTATCTGTACGGAGGCGCATTTGGCGCCACGTTTGGCGTATTGAGCGCCGTAGGACAGGCCATTGCGTACCAAGCGGGCATCCGGCCGACCCTCGATTACCGGCCAGCCACCCGCCCGCGCATGACCAAATATCAAGCTCTGGCCGCGGTGAATCGCACGGTTGGCTATGCTGCCGCCGGATATATCAGCGCCTTGGTGGCGCATCAGCGCGCGAACGCGCTGAGCGTCGGATTGAAGGCCGGACTGGCGATTGGAATCGTCACGGCGGTGGCTGGCTCGTGCGCACCGTTCGTCGAATGGTTTGCGGATCATGTGCCCGAGAAGCGCATGGGTGTCTTTGGAGTTGGCTTGATCATTGCGGGATTCGCTTTGCAATCTACGCAGTATTGGCTGGCGCTGCTCGACGTGAGTGTTGGTTAGAATCCCTGCGCGGTCCTCCAGGACCCGCAGGCCGGCGTGGACGCCGGCCGCAGGACTGGAGTCCTGCGACTTTTAGGCAACAGCGGGTACGCGAACCCTTATGAGAAAGAGAGGCTTCGCGGATTCGTTTACGGCGGTATGCGGGATCAGTTGATTCTGTAGCCACTAATTGGCGAGGAACAGGGCGGGCGCTGGGTATGCGGTGGATAAAGGCATCGTTCCGAGCACCGTTAGCGAGGAAGTAGAAACGATCTGTTCAGAGCAAGGCTGGCATGGAACGGGCGTTCCGCCATATAAGTATTCACCATCCGGACTGACTGTCAGGCTGGTGAGACCGATGCCGGGCACCGTATTGGTGATGGCGAGAGTCTGCGCATTGAACGTGTAAAGCGTATTGTTTGTCGAATAATAAATTGTGCTGCCGTCCGTTGAAACTACCGGGTTCGAGTAGGCACTCCCCGGGCTGCCCGGTATCTGGACCTGCAGGGTGATCTGGCCCGTGCTCACGTCGATTTCGTCCAAATCCAATACGGACCCTGCGGGAACCACCGCGTAGGCCATACTACCGCCTGGGGCTAAGCCGAGCAGGGGCAGGGCATCGAAAGGCCACAATGCCACGCGTTTCATCTGGAGCGTATCGATAACCGCAACAGCACTGTCTGGTGCGCCTTTTGTCAACCTCGCCGGGCCACCGTCAAAGCTAACCTCGAGGGGCACATAGAGAGTACTTCCACTCATCACCGGTTGCGAGAAAGTGATGATGTTGTCGGCATCGTTGTTAAGAAAAGTCACAGATCCGGTTGCCTGGAGCGAAACCGGATCGAACCGCAACACTTTCGGATCCGCATTCGGAACGTAGATAATAAATCCGGAACCGCCGCCGGCAGTCACGTAGGGATTCGTAAGGGTCAAATCCGGAATAAAAAGATGTCCGGCGGGTGCGAACGTACGGGCGTCCAGCACCTCGATGTTATTGGCGGTATCCGCCACCAGGAGAAGGTTATTTACCGCGTCGTAGGCGGCACTGTCAAGCTGCCCGGTGGCGGCCACGCCAATGAGGCTTGACTGAGGTGGCGGAGCGGTCGCCGCCAGGGTTGAGCTCTGTTGATTCAGGTAATAGAGCTGGCTCCCTGTGGAGTTCAGCGCAAAGGAGCCATACCCATAAGCCGACAAAGTCCCGGTCACCGACTGCGAAGCCGGGTCGAAGACCAACACCTGCGATCCGGTCGCAAGATTATTCATTGTGTTTCCGGCATACACCGTTCCGTCCGGCGAAACTGAGGCGCCGCCGTTAACAACGGCCGACACCGACGTCAAGGCCTGGGTGGCAAGATCAAGCGTGAAGATGTCCGTGCCCTGAAAATTCGCTTGGCCTGACATATAGATCTCAGATCCGTCGGGCGAAACCGCCAGGCCGAAAACAACGCTCACGATGGCAACTGGCGCGGTTTGCGTCACTTGCAGCGTGGCGGTGTCGATTACGGTTACCGCCATATTAGGATATTCGCCAGCGGCAACATATAACGTTGAACTATCGGGAGAAACGGCGGCGTAAGACTGGTCGGAGAGAGGAACCGTGCCTATCAGTTTCAGGTTGTTGGCCTGGACCGCCACAATAGACGTATTATCGAACCCGCTAAGGTAGATGGTGTTCCCGTCCGGCGAGACGGTGATGGACGAACCACCGTTGGCGCCCAGGTTCGACTCCAGGATCACATGGAGCGTGGTGGGATCGATCGCCTGGATGTGGAAGTTGGCGCTCGAATCGAGATAGCCGAGATAGACGACGCTCGCTTTAGGGTTCGCAGCTAAAGTTGGAAGCCCTTTCCGCGGCACAAACGAAAGCTCTTGTTGTCCTGTGATGTGCCCCGTGGTCAGGTTCAGGACAGACAGGATATACGCCGTCGCAGAGGCCTGGCTTTGCTGCGCCAAAACAACCGCGCTGCCGCCGGTGTTTGTGATTGCAAAGCTGAGATTCGTAATTACGCCGCTGCCGGCGGTGGCCGTTACAAGCGAGCGCTCCACAGCGCCCGTGGCCGTGTTGATGACGCTCAAGCTTCCGACGCCTGGGCCTCCGTTCGGAATGACGGCGACCGACGCTGCTAGAGCCTGGGACGCCAGGATACAGACGAGGATTCCAGGAATGCCTCGCATAGGTCCTCCCTACGGCAAATGCTAGCACGGCGATGCGGCAAGACCATTTCGATGCCGTCTGATTCCGTATAAACCAGCACCATCGCTCGCCCATAGCAGTACTAGAAGGCCAGCTATAGATGGTCAGATGGTCCTAAAACCCCTCCAGCAAATGCCCCATCTTCTCTTTCTTCGTTCGCAGGTACGCTTCCGTGGAATCCATGGCCGGCACGATGCACGGCACCCGCTCCGCCACGCGCACGCCCGCGGCTTCCACGGCGGCCACTTTCTCCGGATTGTTCGATAGCAGCCGGACGCTTTTCAATCCGAAATACCGCAGGATCTCGCCCGGCAGCTCATAATGGCGCAGATCGGATTCGAAGCCCAGGCGCTCGTTGGCCTCCACCGTGTCGGCGCCCTCATCCTGCAGTTCGTAAGCGCGCAGCTTATTCAGCAGCCCGATGCCGCGCCCCTCCTGATGCTCGTAAATCACCAGGCCGCGCCGTTCTTCGGCAATCATATGCAGCGCCAATTCAAGCTGCGCGCGGCAATCGCAGCGCAAGCTGTGGAACACGTCACCGGTCAGGCATTCGGAGTGGATGCGCACCAGCGGCGCTACCGGCCCATGCGCCAAATCGCCCATTTCCAGGACCACGGCTTCCTCCACGCGGTCGTCGAGCCGCCCTTCAAATCCGTAGATTCGAAAGTGGCCGAACCGGGTTGGGAAATCGGCCTCGGCAGCCTTGTGCAGCCGGAGCGCGGAAGGAGTGTGCATGAGATTTCTGCCGGCTGTCCCGATGCTTTTATTATAATGATCTGCGAGCTTACATGGCGGATTCCTCCCTGGTTACGCTGCTGGTGAAGCTGGGCGTGGTGGCCTCACTGGCCAGCATCCTGGTTCGCTGGAGCGCGGTCAAGCGCATGCTGATGCGCGAAAACCGAACCATGGGCCAGCGCGTCAAGCTGTCGCTGTGGTTCTCGGGCGTGTTCGGCGCGAGCGTGGCCACGCGGGTGGTCAGCGCCGCGTACCAGTCGGGCAGCTACCAGGCCGTCGATCTCGGCCTGGAAGGCAGCCTGCTGGCCGGCCTGCTGGGCGGTTACGTCACGGGACTTATTTCGGGAATTCTGATCTCGATTCCGGCCATGATCCACCGCGAGTACCTGACTATGCCGCTGCTGGCTGGCCTGGGCGTGTTGGGAGGTCTGTTGCGCGATTGCGCCGCCGATCCGGAGGATATCTGGCGATTCAGCCCGTTTTTCGACCTGAACCTCTGGCGATTCTTTAAGCAGCGCCGCTTCGACCGGCGCAACGCTTTCAACCTGCTCTTCTTCATCGTGATCCTGTTCGCCGAGTTCCTGCGGCAGGCGCTGGGCCAGGCCTTCGGCGCCAGGGGCCGGATCTTCTACCTGCACCCGGCGCAGGCCAACTGGCTGATGTATGCGGCGGTTTACGCCACTACGCTGTTTTCCGTCACGCTTCCGATCAAGATCTGGAACAATACCCGCAACGAAGGGAAACTCGAGGAGCAGCAGCGGCTCCTGATTCAAGCGCGCCTGGAAGCGCTCACCAGCCAGATCAATCCGCACTTCCTGTTCAACACGTTGAATTCGGTGTCTTCGCTGATTCGCACCGATCCCAACCAGGCCCGCGTGATGGTGCTGAAGCTGTCGAACATCCTGCGGCGGCTGCTGCGCAAGCACGATAATTTCAGCGCGCTGCGCGAGGAAATCAGCTTCATCGACGACTACCTGGCCATCGAAGTGGTGCGTTTCGGCGACAAGCTGCGCTTTGAAAAAGACGTAGCCGCCGATACGCTGGATATGCTGGTGCCCAGCATGCTGCTGCAGCCGCTGATCGAAAATTGCGTGAAGCACGGGTTGAGCAGCAAGGTGGAAGGCGGCACCATCCGGCTGCGCAGCCGGCGCGCGGAATCGCGGCTGCTGTTGTGGGTGGAGGACGATGGCGTCGGCATACCCGAATCCAAGTTGGCCACCTTACGCGAACAGGGCATCGGCGTGAACAACGTGAGCGAGCGGCTGAACGTGCTGTTCGGTAACGGTCATCAGATGCGCATCGAAAGCCAGTCCGGCCGCGGCACGCGCATCGAGATCGAGATCCCGGAGCTGCAAACCAGCCTGCTGGCGGCTTCTTAAGAGAGCGGAACCGGTAGAGCGCACGCGCGGGGGACTTGCTCTTGGCGGCGGATTGGGCTTATAAGAGAGCTTGCGCCCGTGCCGCATTTTGTTTGTCGCGCCGCCCCTGGGACCCATCGGTTCCGGCGAAGCCGGCGGTGTCGAATCCCACTTACTCAACCTGCCTCCGATCCTTGCG
>Ga0181531_10002165_pt1 | contig 12298 bp, 12 predicted proteins | sample PEATcosm2014_Bin_38_FD_119743 | JGI IMG/M metagenome (GOLD analysis project Ga0181531, IMG submission 119743) | Peatland microbial communities from MTU Mesocosm Facility, Houghton, MI, USA - PEATcosm2014_Bin11_10_metaG | ecosystem: Environmental > Terrestrial > Soil > Wetlands > Peat | place... | reverse complement strand
TCACCATGCACTCCAGTTCAAACCCGATCAGGTAGAGGCGTTAAACAATCTGGCCTGGATTCTTGCCACCTGCCCGGACGGCGCGGTGCGTGATGGGGATGAGGCCGTTCGATGCGCGGAACGTGCCTGTCAGTTGACGGCTTTTAAACGCGCGGGAATGGTGGGTACGCTGGCAGCGGCCTATGCGGAGGCGGGGCGTTTTCCGGAGGCGGTGTCCACTGCGGAAAAGGCGGTGCGTCTGGCCACGGCCACCGGTGATACACAGTTCGCAGCCGTCAATCAGCGGCTGCTGATGCTCTATCGCGCCGGCAAACCCTGGCACGGTGAACTGGCAGGCAACGGGCGCTGATAATCCCCGGGCAGGACTGGTCGGACAGGACGGTTCTGATGCAAACATCATCCGCGGCATCGCCACGTTCGCAGCTTAAGGCTGCTCTTTTGTCTGCGGTGCGGTCTGAATCACTTTTTCCTTTTCCAACTTGCGGAGCTTGGGCGCGATGACGATCTGACAGTAGGGCGCGCTGGCATTGTTGTCGTAATATTCCTGGTGATAATCCTCGGCCTGGTAAAATTTCGTGAGCGGCACGATTTCGGTGACAATGGGGTTTTTGAAATTCTTTTGCGCGGCGGTCCTGGATTTTTCCGCAATCAGCTTCTGTTCCGCGCTGCGGTAAAGGATGATGGAACGGTAGGACGTGCCCACGTCCGCACCCTGGCGGTTGAGCGTGGTCGGGTCGTGCGCCTGCCAAAACACGTCCAGGAGGCTGGCGTAGGAAATTTTTGCGGGATCGAACTCAATCTCGGTCACTTCGGCGTGACCGGTGGTCTCGGTGCAAACCTGTTCGTAAGTGGGATTGGGCGTATGACCGCCGGCAAAGCCGCTGGTGACGGAAATGACACCGGGCAGCCGTTCAAAAACGGCTTCCAGGCACCAAAAGCAGCCGCCGCCCAGGTCGGCGAGTTCGACCTTGTTCGTTTCGGTGGTGTTCATAACGTTGGTGGGGGAACCGGCGAGCGCGGTAAAATTAAGCGTGGCGATGGCCGGTAAAAGACAAATCATTGATTTCATGTCGCTTCGCAACCTGCCCTGAACGTAGCACACCCGTGCCATCTGTAAAATGTCAGTGCCGGGTGCGCGAGGCCGCGCGTCGATCCATTCCTTTACTGATTGGTCGCCCGCTGACGGTTCTTGTCCAGCAGCGAGACATAATCCTCAAGGATGTGTTCCGATTCAACGAGCCAGGGGTCGGTTGGCGGCGCATTGGTGCCGATGGTGGTGACCGCCAGGTTGATGGTTCTGGCAGCTTTTGCTGAACCCGCGGCGGGAGGAGACTCCGCCGCCGTGTTGGTTGTCGGAGACACCATGTTCGTGGGCCAAAGCATCGGCGGCATGCCCGGTTTGCCGGCGTTCTCAACCGTGATTTCATAGATCTTCTCGTCTGGCGCCTTGCGCCCGGCGCGTTCAGTCTCACGCGCTTTCTGGCGAAGCTCAGCTTCTTCCGCCTGTTTCAATTCCTCGTCCTCGTTGAGCGAGGCGGTTTTGTCGGCCTGCAATTTTTTGAATTCATCAACGTCCTGGCGGATGTAGACGAAATCCTGATTGGTGGCCACGCGCGCGTCGGACAGTTTGCGCAATTCCGGCAGATAAGGATGCACCAGGTTCACCGGGTTGTAATCCGCCCTGGGAATGGTGTCCCACGGCATGGCGTAGGGAAGCGAGCTCTCGCCGACATCGGTCATGGCATTCAGCGTGTCTGGCAGCACAATGTCAGGCACCACACCCCTTAACTGCGTGGAGGCGCCGCTGATGCGGTAGAATTTGCGGATGGTGATCTTGACGGTGCCCGGATCGTTGGAGGCCGATTCATTCGCCGACCAGATAAACGGTCGCAGGGGATTCAAGTTTTGCACCGTGCCTTTGCCGTACGTGGAGGTGTCACCCACAATCAACGCGCGATCGTAATCCTGCAAGGCGCCTGCCACGATTTCCGTCGCCGAAGCGCTAAAACGGTTGACGAGGACGACCAGCGGCCCGCGATAAAGAGCGTAGGTGGACGAGTCCTGATCCACCGCGACATGGCCTTCCGGCGAACGAACCAGTACGACCGGTCCGTTCGTGACGAACAGGCCGGTGAAATCGACGGCTTCCTCCAGCGAGCCGCCACCGTTATTTCGCAGGTCGAGAACGATCCCGGCAATGTGTTCCCGTTCGAGTTTTTGGATCAACCGCCGGACATCGGCGGTGGTGCTCTTCTCACCCAAATCTCCGTTATCGCCCGGCAGATCGACAGTGGCATAAAACGACGGCAGATCAATAATTCCCAGGCGGTTGGTGCCACCATGCCCGTCGGGCGTTTCCACCAGCTCGGCCTTGGCCTCCGCGTCTTCCAGTTTGATTTCATCGCGAATCAGGACCACTACGCGCCGTGAGTTGGGATCGTCGGATGGAATCACGGTCAGCCGCACTTCGGTGCCTTTCGGGCCGCGAATCATTTGGACAATTTTTGAAAGGTCCATGTCCACCACGTCCACGGGCGGTTGTTTGCCCTGGGCCACGGCCACGATGCGGTCCTTGGGTTTGATTTGTTTGCCCTTGGCGGCCGGACCGCCGGGGACAAGTGAAATAATGGTGCAATAGCCGTCTTCGGAACGAAGCTCCGCACCGATGCCAAAAAGCGCCAGGCTCATATTGATGGAAAAATCCTGGGCGTGGCTCGTGTTGAGGTAATCCGTGTGCGGATCATAGGCATGGGTCAGCGCGTTAAGATAGGTTTGCAAGACGTCGCTGCTGTCCCAATTGGCAAACACGCGCAACAGCCAGTGATAATGACGCGTGAGCTTTTCGGTTATTTCCTGGGGGGCGGATTGGGGCAGAGGCAGGATCACGCCGCTGTTGGTCGGTGAAATCCGGCGGCCGAGAACCTCCTGCAAATAATCGTAGACCAGCCTTTGCTGCCAAAGCTGCCGCGCTTCCGACAGATTCTTCGGATAAGGCGCGTCGTGCCGGTCGAGGAGAATGTTCAGATGGGTATTCAAGGAGAACCGGTCATGCTTCAACAGTTTGTCCCCGTATGCCGTGCGTTGGTTCAGGCGTTCCAGAAAGCGTTCGAAGATCTGATAGGCCGGCGTCAGGTCGGCAATTCCGGAGTTGTTGATGGTGAGCGTGTCGAGGTTTGTCCGGTAATGCGCAAATTCCGCAATGTCCGACTTCAAAAAATAGAGGTGCTGGGGATCCAGCGAGTCCAGATAGCCGTCGAAAAATTTCTCCGACAACTCCGTGTCCAGCGGGTGTTGCGAATAATGGTACTCCTCCAGCAGGCGTGCCGTCACATAGGCGATGCGGCCGTCGCTGGGGCTGGGTGTCAGTTGCGGGAAGGCGTTGGTGTTGCCGGCGGCCAGCGCGGCGGAGTTGGAATGGAGAAGAATCCCCAGTGCGAGCATCGCAAAAAACTTCAAGCCGGAACCCCGGAAAGTGTTGTCAGGGATGGAATGGTGCATCATTATTTGTACAAGTTCGACCGACTATAGCAGGATTTGTCCCTTGGGGAAACAATTTGCGCGTGGGGATGTTATAAATTGAAACGGATTGCAATTTGGAATAATCTCCCAATAATATAACCATGTTTACCATGAAAAACACGATATTGACCATTATTTTCTCTTCGACCATCGCGGCACCCTTGCTGGCCGCTGACGCCAATGGGCTGGGCGATGACACGTCACGCACCAGCTACGCCATCGGCATGATGCTCGGCACGCGCTGGAAGGCGAATGACATCACCAACTTGAATTATGACCTGGTGCTGCGCGGGATCAAGGATTCCGAGGCCGGCGGCAGCACATTGATGACCGAGCAGGAAATGGGTCAAACGCTGACTCAATTTCAGCAGTCACTCGCTGTGAGAGCGGACAAACGGCGTCAGGCAATCGGGCTGACGAACAAGCTGGCGGGGGATGCGTTTCTGGCCCAAAACCGGGAAAAGCAGGGGGTCGTCACGTTGCCCGACGGCTTGCAGTACAAAGTCATCACGGACGGAACCGGGGAATCACCCACGGCCAACGACATCGTGACCGTCAGCTATGCAGGCACACTGATTGACGGGACGAAATTCGACAGTTCGGACAAGACACAATTTCGAGTTGGGGGCGTTATTCCGGGTTGGACCGAGGCGTTGACCCACATGAAAGTCGGTTCCAAATGGCAGTTATTCATACCCTCGGATCTGGCCTATGGTCCGTATGGCCGCCCGCCACGGATTGAACCCAATTCCGTGTTAATTTTTACGGTTGAACTGTTCTCCATCGAACATCCCCAACCTGTCACCAGCGACATCATCAAAGTGCCTTCGGCCGAGGAAATGAAAAAGGGGGCCAAGGTTGAAATCATAAAGCCCGAGGATTTGCAAAAGGCCCAACCGTCAACGCAGCCGGCAAATTAGCCACCGGCTGATTCCACCGGTCGCGGGCCTTTGAACGTCCGGGCGGCTGCGCTGTCAGTTCCATGAATCAATTAAAATTCGTTATGAGTCGATTTTCACGGCCGGTATTCGGTTTTTTTGCAGCAATCGTGGGAGCTTTGACAGTGGTGGTTTTTTTTTACCTGACTTCCTGGGCGCAGGAAGCGAAGCCGGATATCAAGGTGGCCACCACGCCGGTCAATCGTGATGCCCGGCTCGGGGTCAGTTTTGCGCCCGTCATCAAACAGGCCGCCCCTTGCGTGGTGTACATCTATTCCACCCGGATTATCCATGTGCGCCCCTACCGGAGTCCGTTTCTCAATGACCCATTTTTTCGCCAGTTTTTTGGCGACCAGTTTCCACCAAGCAACCGGGCGCGCACACGCCGGGAACAAGATCTCGGTTCCGGGGTCGTGGTTTCACCGGATGGCTATATTTTGACCGCAAATCATGTCGTGGACGGCGCCGACGAAATCGAAGTGAAGGTCACCTCCGCCAACGGCGACAAGGAATACAGCGCCAAGGTTGTCGGTACGGATCCGCCGACGGACGTGGCGGTGCTGAAAATTGACGCCCGGGATCTGCCGGCCATCACCCTGGGTGACAGCGATCAATTGGAGGTGGGTGACATCGTTCTGGCCATTGGCGATCCTTTCGGCCTGGAACGGACCGTGACCATGGGGATAGTGAGCGCACTGGGTCGCAGCGGGCTTCCATTCGGAGGCCAGGGTGACAGCCAGCCCAATTACCAGGATTTCATCCAGACCGACGCCGCGATCAATCCCGGCAATTCCGGCGGCGCGCTGGTGGATGTGGAGGGCCGGCTGGTTGGGATCAACACCGGCATTATTCCCAATGACAACGGCGGCAATCAGGGCATCGGTTTCGCCGTGCCCGTCAATCTGGCCCGCCACGTCATGGACCGCCTCATTCAGGGTGGCAAGGTCGCCCGCGGTTATCTCGGCATCGCCTTTCTACGGGACATCACCCCCGGCCTGGCGGAAAGCTTTGGCCTGGCCGACCAAAACGGGGTGCTGGTGGGCGATGTGTTGCCCGGAACACCGGCGCAGACGGCGGGCATCCAGTCCGGCGACGTGATTGTTGAATTCAGCGGCAAAAAGGTTGTTGATGTTGCCGGCTTTATGCTGATGGTTTCGGAATGTTCGCCCGGAACCGGGGTCACGGTGAAAGTGATTCGCAATGGCCAGCCACAAACTTTCAGCGTCAAACTGGCGGAACTGCCGGACCAGGCCGGGCCGAATGGAAGCACCCCGAACAATGACTCGGTCAGTTCAATCCCGGACACGCTCGACGGGGTTACGGTGCAGGATCTGGACCCGCAGGCGCGGCAGGAATTAAGTATTCCCGACAGCGTCCGGGGCGCGCTGGTGACGGAGGTCGGGCCGGACTCAAATTCCGCCGATGCCGGCCTGCAGCAGGGCGACGTTATTGTGGAGATCAATCGCCAGCCGGTGAACAACGCCAAAGAGGCGGTCCGATTATGCACCCAGGCCAAGGGGGATCAGATTTTGCTGAAGGTGTGGCGCCGCAGCGGCGGTTTTGCTGGCACCACTTTTCTGAGTGTGGACAACACCAAGTCGCAATAAGGCTGAAATCATTTTTTCCGGCAAGTCCATGTGTTTTGGGCTTTAGCCTTCGGCCTTCAGGCTTTAACCTTTCCTGACGATGTCCGTTCAATATAAAGATTATTACGAAATCCTCGGAATCCCGCGGGGCGCCAGCGAAAGCGACATCAAGAAGGCCTTTCGCAAGCTCGCGCGGGAATACCATCCGGACGTGGCCAAGGATAAAAAGAAGGCCGAGGAGAAATTTAAGGAGGTCAATGAGGCCTACGAGGTTTTGGGCGATCCGGCCAAACGCAAAAAATACGACGAACTCGGCGCCAACTGGAAATCCGGCGCGGAATTTCGTCCGCCACCGGGCTGGGACGGATTCCGCGGCGGCCAGCCTTTCTCCGGTCGGGGGCAGGGCGGCGAGGACTTCGAATTCCGCTTCGGCGGCACCGGTTTCAGTGATTTCTTCGAGCAGATATTCGGTTCGATGGGCGGAAGACGTGGCGGCTTCGGGCAGTTTTCAAATTCGGAAGAACCGGAGCTGGCCGAACGCGGTCGCGACATCGAAGGCGACATCATGGTTACGCTCGAGGAGGCCATGCGCGGGGCAGTGCGCACCGTCAACGTGCGCCATACCATCGGGCGCTCTGTTAAAACCGAAACGCATCAGGTCAAAATTCCACCCGGCGTGACCGAAGGCCAGCGTTTGCGGATCGCCGGTCGCGGCGAGACCGGCAGTGGTGGCGGCGCCGCGGGCGATTTGTTTCTACGCGTGCGGCTGGCCCGGCATCCCGACTTCGAAGTAGAAGGCCACAATTTGATTTACGAGGCCGAATTGGCGCCGTGGGAGGCGGTGCTGGGAACAAACCTTTCCGTGCCGACCCTCGACGGGCGCGTGAACATCAAGGTTCCCCACGGGACCCAGAGCGGGCAAAAGCTCCGCGTGCGTGGGCGCGGCCTGCCCGACCGGGATGGCGGCCATGGCGATCTGATGGTGGTCACCAGAATCGCTGTGCCGGCCGGAATCTCCGATGCGGAGAAAAAACTATGGGAGCAGCTCGCGCGCGAATCCAAATTCAATCCGCGAATCTGATTTAAACCAGGGGGGCGAATGACCCGGGTCAAATCTCAGGAATGGGCCGGACGGGCGAATGATTATAATTCGTGTCCGGCCCGATCGCCGCGTGCTTGACCACGTTGAAAAGTGGTTTTAGGCTCAATCCATGTCAAACGGGCCCAAAAAGAAAAAACGCAAGGCCGTGATTCTCGGCGTCGGACTGGATTCCGACGGTCATAAACGCATCACGACCGGCGAGAATTTTGCGCTGGTCGGCGGCACGGAGGAGACGCACGAACGCATGACCGAAAAGGCCATCAAGATTAACGAAAAATTGAAGGCGCGCGGGAAGCAGCTTGAAGAGGTCAGCCGGGAGGAATTTGACGACATTGCCCAGGAGGTCGGTTTGAAACGGCACAAACCACGAACGAAATAAATTCTGTGGCAGTCCCGCAGTGCGGGACTGCTACCATAACTTGAAGCTTTCCATCGCAGCGAGGGATTTTTCCGGTGCCTCGTGCAAAATCGCCCGCCAGCCGCGCGCCGCACCCGCCGCCACATTTTCCGGCCGGTCGTCCAGATAGATGATTTCCTGGCCCTGCCGCCCGGTAAGTTTTTCCAGCGACTCGTAGATTTTGCTCTCCGGTTTCATCGCGCCCACCTCGTACGAATAAATATAACCGTCAAAATTCCGGAAGAACGGGAAATTTCGATGGATGTGCTCGACGGCCAGATCATTGGTGTTTGAAAAAATGAACGTCTTGAATCCGCGCCGGCGCAATTCCGCGTGCAATTCGATCATTGGCGCAATCTCGGTGAAAATGTCGGCGAAGAATTGAGCGAATTCTTGAAGCTGGCCGCTAAAACCGGTGGCTTGCCGGGCCCGGTTGAAGAATTCCTGCCGCGTCAGGCGGCCCGATTCGTAGTCCACCAGCAGCGGCGAATGAAAGAAAAACCGTTCGACTTCAGGCGGCGCCAGGCGGCTCCGCCCGGCGATGCGCGAGACGGCAATCGAATAATCGAAATCCACGAGGACTTTGCCCAAATCAAAGACTACAATTGGAGGATGGCTCATGATCATTTGTGGCGCGGTTTGAAATTGATCTGGTAGGGACGCCGCGCTGCGGCGTCCGGTCGGCGCAGCGCGCCGACCCTACCTCAGTTCATTTCCCGGCGTCCTTCCAGTGCGCGGCTCAAGGTCAGCTCATCGGCGAACTCCAAGCCGCTGCCGGCCGGCAATCCGTAGGCGATGCGCGAGATTTTAAGCCCTTTGCGGGCGAGCCGTTTGGCCAGATAATGGCTCGTGGCGTCGCCTTCCACGTCCGTGCCCAGGGCAATGACAATTTCCTTGATCGGTTCCCGAGTAAGCCGGTTTTCCAGATCGGCGATGCGCAGGTCTTCCGGCTCCACATTGTCGAGTGGTGAAATTGTTCCGCCGAGGACGTGGAATTTGCCGCGAAACGCGCCGGATTTTTCGATGCTTAAAATATCCACGGCGCGCTCGACGACGCACACCAGCGCGGCATCCCGGCGCGCATCGGTGCAGATGGGGCAGGGGGATTGTTCCGTCAGCGCCCCGCAGATCTCGCAAAAGCGGATTTTCTCGCGGGCGTGGAGGATGGTTTCAGCCAGTTCCTTCACCGCCGCCGGATCGGTTTGCACCAGATGCAGGGCCATGCGTTCGGCAGAGCGCGGCCCGACGCCGGGTAGCTTGCCCAGGGCGGCGATGAGTGCGTTGATGGAGTCGGGAAGCATTGTTCGCCCTCGTTCTCGTCCTCGTTCTCGTCCTCGATTTTCTCATTTCGATTACGAGAACGACGGCGAGGACGATGGATTTCACCCAAACCCCGGCAGGTTCAGGCCGGAGGTGACCTTGCCCATCTCGGCATTGGCAATGTCCTTGGCCTGACCGAGCGCCTGATTGGCGGCGGTTACAATCATGTCCTCGAGCAACTGGGCGTCGGACGGATTGAGCGCCTGCGGATCAATTTTGATGGACGCGAGCGAGCCGTCGCATTTGGCGATGACTTTGACCGCGCCGCCGCCGCTGGTGGCCTCGACGGTGCGGGCGGCAAGTTGCGCCTGGATCTGTTCCATCTGCTGCTGCATTCGCGCAGCCTGTTTCATGAGTTTGCCAATGCTGGACATAAATTTGGGTCTGGAGGATCGGTTTTCGGGTCTGGGGGGTGATCAGGCGCGGACTTCGACAATCTGGCCCTTGAAAATCTCGAGCGCCTTTTGGATCAACGGGTCATTTTTGAAATCATTTTTGTTGAAGGGATTAACCGCCGATTTTTCCCTCGCCCCGGGCGCGGCGGATTTCGCGGAGGCAACCAGAGTGCCTGGCGTCACGCTGGTGGATTGCGGCGTGCGGACGGCTGACGCTTCCACCTTGACGAATTTAATTTGAATGTTGGCTTGCCCCAGTTCCGCCAATTTGGTCTGCAGCAGGGCATGGTTGCGGGCATTATCCACCAGACCAAGGTGATCTTCAAATTCCGGGTCGAAACCAATGGTCAAAATGCTTTTCTCAAACGAAACTGGATTGGCGTCCACCAGATAACTGCGGGTGAACGGGCTGGCGCGGCCCACCGCTTCAATCAGTTTGGTCCAAAGCTCCGTCAAATCGGCGGAGACAGGAACTGCTTCCGCAGGTGCCGTTGGAGCGCCGACCACCGCGTCGGCAAGCCGTTGAATGGGTTTTGCTCCTTGTGTTTCGTGCCGGGCTAGTGTCCGGCGTTCCGCAGCCGGAGCGGCCTCGGTTTGTTTCAGCGCAGGTGTCCCGCCCGCGCCGGATTGGCCGCGCAACTGGTTGAGTTGTTTCAAAACCGAGTCGAGGCTTGTGCCGTTCCGGGCTTCGATGGCCTTGAGCAGCGCGACTTCCAGCAGAATTTTCTTGGAAGTGGCGTCCCGCAGACGCAGTTCGGCCTCGGTCAGGACTTCCAAAATGCGCGTGAACAATTCGGTATTGGCGAGCGCCGATTGCTCCTTCAAGGTGGCGACCTCGGCCTCGGAAACTTCGAGCAGGTTCAAATCGCCACGCGAGACCTGAAAAATAAGGAGATTGCGGAAATGGCCCAGCAAATCGGCCAGCAGTCGCCTCAGGTCCTTGCCGTTTTGCGCCAGTTCGTTCAACAGGCCCAGCGCCGATTGAATTTCGCCGGCCAGCACGGCCCGACTCAAGCTCAGAATCTGGCTTTGCGCGGCCAGGCCGAACATGGACAGCACGTCGGCTTCCTCGATCTTGTCGCCGCAGAAACTGATCAGCTGGTCCAGCGTGGATTCGGCGTCGCGCATGCCGCCGTCCGCGCCGCGCGCGATGGCGTAGAGCGCGGGTTCGTCAATTTTCACCTTTTCCAGTTTGGCGATATGCGTGAGGTGTTTGATGATGAGCGCAGCGGGAATGCGGCGCAGATCGAACCGCTGGCAGCGCGAAAGAATCGTCGGCAACACCTTTTCCGGATCGGTCGTCGCGAACATGAACTTCACGTGCGCCGGCGGCTCTTCGAGCGTCTTGAGCAGCGCATTGAACGCCGCCGTCGACAGCATGTGGACCTCGTCAATGATGTAGATTTTGAACGGCGAATTGGCCGGCGCGTATTTGCAGGTTTCGCGCAGCTCGCGCACCTGCTCGACGCCGTTGTTGCTCGCGCCGTCAATCTCCAGCACGTCGAGCGACCGGCCCTCGGCGATTTCAATGCAACGCGGGTCCTTGTCGTCAAAATTGATTTTGGGGCCGCCCTCGCAGTTCAGGCATTTGGCAAAGATGCGGGCGATGGTGGTTTTGCCGGTGCCGCGCGGGCCGCAAAACAGGTAGGCATGGGCGATGCGCTTTTGCCCGATGGCGTTCGTCAGCGTCTGGGTGACGTGGTCCTGGCCGACGACGTCGGCGAAACGCTGCGGGCGATACTTTCTGGCAATGACCTGGTATGACATTTTGATTTACGATTTACGATTTACGCGCGTTTTGCAATGGCAATAGCCATCGTAAATCGTCCATCGCAAATCGTAAATGAGAAAGGCCAGGGTGACCACGGCAGATGTCGAGCAAACTACCGTTGCTGCCTTCCGGCCCTGGCGGGGTTCGTAAGTCCACATTCCATGGGCCCTGGCACTGGAAAGGTGCGCCAGGAACCGCACGGCTTCAAGGACAAATGCTCCGGCCAATTTTCCCCGGCCGCCCGAAAATGAAATAAAACCGGAAATCACCCGGAAACAGAGCGTTCCGCACATTGAATTAATTGATGTGGGGCAATAAATTTTTAATTTCCTCAAGCCGAAGGTTCAGGGTAGGATCGCCAAAACGTCAGGCGTGAGTGCCCATATGGATTGGATACAATCATTGCAGTCCGCAAACTGGCACCGGGTGATCGGCTGCGTGCTGGAAGCCTATTTGTTGGGCTGCTTTGCCACCGGTTACTACCTCGTTCGCGCCCGCACGGGCCATGACCTCCGGAAAATCGAAAGCGGCTCCATCGGCGCGCGTAATGCCGGGCGGGTCCTGGGCAAAACCGGCTTTGTGGTCACGTTGCTGGGCGATTTCGGCAAGGGCGCGCTGGCGGTGTGGATTGCCCGGGAATGGACCGGGGACAACCATCTCGTCCTGCTGGCCTTGCTGGCGGTTGTGGTCGGGCATCTCTGGCCCGTGCAACTGCGCTTTCACGGCGGCAAAGGCGTGGCCACCTCCCTGGGCGCGCTGCTGGTCTTTGATTACCGCGTCGCGCTGGTGTTTCCCGTCCTGTTTTTGGCCGGGTTCGCGCTGATGCGAAAATCCCTTCTGCCGGCAATGTTTGCCTTTGCCTGTTTGCCGATGGCCGCCTGGTTTTTTGACGACGATAACTTCACCATCGCCCTGCTGGCGCTTTTGGTGGCGATGATTTTGTTTGCGCACCGGAGGAATTTGGCGGAAGAATTCACGGTACTGGCCGCGCGCCGCACCGCGGCAACCAAACCCGAACAGCCCAAACTATGAGCGCACAAGAACCGCTAACGTTCAAGTTCGCGACGGAAGATTGGGAATTTGAGCAGATTCACCGGCTCAACTACAAGACCTTCGTCGAGGAAATCCCCCAACATCACCCGTCGCCCACCCAGCGGCTCGTGGACAGGTTTCACGCGGAGAACACGTACCTCATTGGTCTGCAAAACCGCAAGCTCGTCGGGATGCTAGCCGTGCGCGGCACCCGGCCGTTCTCGCTCGACCAGAAACT
>Ga0181531_10002164_pt1 | contig 12300 bp, 11 predicted proteins | sample PEATcosm2014_Bin_38_FD_119743 | JGI IMG/M metagenome (GOLD analysis project Ga0181531, IMG submission 119743) | Peatland microbial communities from MTU Mesocosm Facility, Houghton, MI, USA - PEATcosm2014_Bin11_10_metaG | ecosystem: Environmental > Terrestrial > Soil > Wetlands > Peat | place... | reverse complement strand
GTTGGTTCTGCCAATGGTGACCGCCCTTACACTTTCATTTGTCGAGGTACTCAAAAGGCTCGCACCATGGCTCGTCTTACCGCAGACGAACGTCGCGCCTCGATGGCTGTTCGTCGTCGTCATCGTCGTAGCTATGGACGGATGCAACTGGGGAGTTCACCTCGCCAATCATCGGCTCCAGATGTTATGGCGGTTCCACGAACTCCATCATTCGCAAGAGGACATGAACGCCCTCACGGTGTTTCGCACGCACCCGCTGATCCATGTGTCTTACCTCGTGGCACTCGTCCCGGGTGTCCTGCTTCTCGATAACGGTGTTTTGTCCGTTGCGGTGCTGGCCGTATATGGAAGCATCGTTGCCTTTGCCCACTCGAACACGCGACTTGGCTTCGGACCATTCGGACGAATAGTCGTGAGCCCGAACTTCCACCGTATCCACCACAAGGTAGACGGACCCCAAGATGTCAACATGGGATTTGCGCTCACAATCTGGGACCAGATCTTCCACACCGCGGTCTTTCCGACCGAAGACACGGTCAGGATTGATACTGGGTTGCGGGGTCGACCCCTGCTCGTCGAGCAGTCAACGCAACGCAGGCGGCATCTCGCAGTGCTTGGAACTCAATTGTTTGCACCGTTTCGCCCCATCGGCGATGACCGGGCGCCCACGCCGAGTGCAGGCGCAGAACTTTGCACTGTTCCAGCACTGAATCGCAGGCCAGAAGGCCCGCTCGGTGAGCGGTCGCGCGAGATGTCCCTCCTGCCCGGATTTATTCGGAGAACGCCTTCGTGACTGCTTCGCCGGAGTCACGGACACGCTCTGGTCATCCGGCTTCCGCTCACTCCATAGCAGCGCTTCTCGTTGCCACTAAGGCGCCCGAACTTCCAGCGAGCTGTGCCATGGTTGCAGTGCGTATCGCATTGGCTTGGATTTTCATCTACTACGGCGCCGGCAAACTGTTCGGAGCGTTCAACGGCCCCGGTATCCATCGAACCGCCCTGTACTTCTCGGAAACGGCCCATTTGCACCCCGGCGGTCTCTTCGCTGTCGTAGGTGGTCTGGTCGAACTTGGAAGTGGTATTGCGCTCGCGTTGGGTCTCGCGTCGCGTTTGGCTGGCGTCGCGCTTTTCGGAGACATGGTGATTGCGATGGTCACAGTGACCTGGGCGACCGGCATCGCGTCCACCTCACATCCGCCGGGCTATCAATTGAATCTGGCGTTGGCAGTCTTGGCGCTCGTCGTTGTCGTCTTCGGTTCTGGACGGTTCAGCGTCGACGCGCTGTTGGAGCGCCGGATCGGCCGAGCTCAGTGCCAAACACAACGTCAATGGGTTGGGTAATGGTACGCCGAACGTCTATCGAGAAGGTGAGAATGAGACCCCTAGACGGAAGTACGAATAGGTCGGCTGGGAGAGGATGTGTTCATCTGCATTCGGTGACAGGAAGACCACCGTCGGGGCAAGCCTGTGCCGAGTGCGTGGAGTCTGGACTCGAGTGGGTCCATTTGCGCGTTTGTATGACGTGTGGCTACGTGGGCTGTTGTAATGAGTCCCTGGGCAAGCATTCCTCGGCTCATTGGCTCTTGAATCCAGATCACCCAGTAGTTCGATCTTTCGAACCGGGCGAGGACTGGTGGTGGTGCTACCCAGAGGAACTCCGTTTTGAGGTTAAGGGCGCACCACCGTCGCCCTCGCATGCATGAAATGACCTTTTAGGAAAGTAGCTACCCGAGTGTCTACGTTCACGACTCCGCCCATCTTCATTGAGACCACGAGTTCAGTCGCGGCTAAACGCTTGATTTGCGAACGAGTTGTGCCAATCGGCTTTGGGGGGAGATGTCGTTGGACCCTCTGACTGTTCAAGCCAAACGATCAGAGTGGCCCGTCTGTGCGGCCACTTTGCAGATCATCAGTGCCTACACGTGCTTCGCAACCGTAGACCCAGCCGTACGTCCGGATTCGGCGTACGTGGCGTACGAACTCGCATGTCAGAGCCTTTGTGCAGCGCCTGTCGCTCTCGAAGAGATTATGTCTCTTCTCGACTCCCCAGAGGTCTGATCCACGTTGGTCGATTGGACCAAGAGAGGTGGAGTCGGAACCGGAGGGACTGTTCTTGCCAATCTGGCGTATAGCCCAATCCGGACAATCTCATAGACAGGGCCTGTGTCACTTTCAAAGATGAACCTTGCTAATTCACCAGGGAATAGCGTGACCTCCCATCAACTTCATGCGATTGTGGTCGGCGGCTCGCTCTCGGGTCTGTGCGCCACACTTGCGCTAGCACGGCGCGGCTGGTCGGTGACGACGATCGAACGTGCGATCGGCGAACCTCCGGGCGGAGCGGGTCTTGGCTTGGACCGCCAGATGCTCAGCCGAATCACGGGTGTAGATACCTCTATGATTCCCGTGGTCAGCGGCAACCGCGACTCGGCCGCGTGGTCGCTCACCCGAGAATGTCTCGCTGATGCCGTGCGGCGGACGGCATCAGCGCAACTTATCGAATCAACCACGGTAACCGGTTTGGCCGGGTGCACTGGGACGAGCCGAGTGGCCGTCGAGAGCACGGCTGGCGTCTTCGGCGGCGATGTCGTGGTCGGGGCAGACGGTGTGCACTCAGTCATGCGTGGTTTTGTTGATCCGCAACGTCCACTAGCCCGCTACGCGGGTTATATGCTCTGGAGGGGACTTGTCGCCGAAACCGACATTCCTGGAGGAATCGGAAATCGAGGACAGAACGTCGAGATGTATGCCGCTCCGGGGGCGAAGTTGGTCATCTATGGAGTTCCAGGATCAGATGGTCGGACAGACCCTGGCCACCGTAGAATCTCCTACGCCTGGTATGACGCCGGCCGCACAGAGCTTCTGCACGAAACGGGCTGTGTCGAAGGGGACGCAGTCCTCGGCACGCTTAGCGCAGTGCAGATTCCGAAAGACGTAATAGTCCAACTAGACGTGTTCGCGCAGGAGCACTGGCCCTCGCCGTGGACTGACTGCATCCGATGGGCCCTCCGGCAGGGCCATGTGTTCGGGACACCCGTTGCGGAGTACTGGCCGAGGCGACTGGTGCGTGAGCGCGTTGCCTTGGTGGGAGACGCCGCGCATGTCGCCAGCCCAATGACTGGAGCTGGTTTCCACAATGCCTTGTCTGATGTGGGAGCCCTGGCAGCGACTCTCGGAGATATCCTCGCATCAGGGGTTCCCCGTGGCCTTCAGAGCTACGAACAACTACGTCTACATCGCGCACAGGAGTTCGTCGCTTCGAGCATGTCCTGGAGTCAAGGATATCTCTCTTCGCTACCTCCGAGCCGGATCCAAGGACCGTGAGGCAAGGCGTGTCTCGATGGCCACCTCACCGGCTGCGAACAACACGTATTAGATGCCGACGAGGTAGTAAGGATCTTGCTCCAGACAACGTGTGCAGCAGTGCGCCGAGCAGGTATCCCAAGAACGCTTTCGCTACCAAAACTCCGGATCAGGATTACTGCTCAGCGTTCCGTTGCGGGCACTTACGAAATAGCGGGCGAAATCAAGATATGCGGCGCAGATTCGACGCTGAGCTTCGCCAGCGGTGGAGTGGTGGTGTAGGTGGGCGTGTAGGGCATCCCACCAGATGCTGCGACCAATGACAAATCCGATCCAGCCGGGGATTGGAGCGGCAACCTGGAGCCAGTGATCTAGCGTTTCATGAGAAGCGTGCCGACCGAGCACCATACATCGCCCCGGCCGACCAGCGGCGCCCGCCGCTGCCGCGATTGCCACGGCGTCGTCATGTTGATTCAGACCTTCGATCTGCCAGATGTCTGGCTCAACTCCGTGATCCTGCAAATATTTCATCACTGTGAGCGTATGTTTCGGGCGAAGCTCCCTCTCATAGCGGTCCTGATCGCCTTTATCAGAGTAATTGTCGGAATGGCTTGGAGGTACGTTCAGCTCGATGACTAGTGAACGACCATTCGCCGATGCCCAAGACGAGACCTTCGCTAATCGCTCGGCCTGCAGTTTGCGTTGAACCCGGTCAAGTCCTGGATTATCCCGAGCGAGAGCTTTGACATGGTCGGGATGAAAGAAATCGGCGTGGCGCGTCCAATCCTCGTCGTATGCGAAGTGAAACCATCGTTGGTCACTCGACTCGATCGGCATGGAAAGGTCAATGATTCCCGCTGATCGAGCGGCTAGTTCTGCGATTGTGGCGCCATACTGTTCGTCAACAAGTATCCCCGGGTGAACATCGGCGGGGAGCTGTTCGGTGGCATCGAGAAGCGCTTGATAGACGATCAGCTTGTCGGCACTGATCCTGGCCGCCTGGAGTGGGGTGGCGGGCGCAGTTAGGCCGTAGAGGTCGCGCTCGATGCTCTCTCGATGATCGGCGGCCAAAACGAGGACTGGCCGCTCTTGGGAATGGCGGCCATTTACCTGCTCTCCACTATCTCTGGAATATGTAGCAGTCATTGCATAACCGGCTTTCTACTTGGTGAGTCGAGGAACTCGCGTGTGGACGACTACGCCGTTGCTTGGCATTCGTGTGTTCGAGGTGGAGCCCTATTGCATACCGAGCGAGGAGGCCCGCTTGCGTCCCCGGAAGCCATAATTTCAATGGACCCTTCCTGTCATTTGGAGAGCGCCCCAAAGGGTGTGCAGCCCTACAATCCATCGTATCGACGGTAAGCGTCCTGGCGGGTCGACAACCTGAGCTGCTTCGGCAACCGCTTCAGCTTTGGGCGGGAAGTTCCAACGTGGGTGCAAGCAGGCGCACTGCGCGTCTTTTCGGGTCAAGGGAAAAAGGCTTCGGGTCATGGAATGCCTATTGAACTTCGAGTGCGGGTACGGCGAAGAAAGACTAGGGCGCCGAGGCCACTCAAGATCGCGCTGAGTGATCCGACCCCGAGGGCAACCCTGGGACCGAACGCTTGGGCCACTGCGCCGATGGAGGGCCCGCCGACGGGTGTCGTGCCAACAAAGGCGACGGCCCACAGGGCCATGACTCGTCCGCGCAGAGCCGGCTCGGTTCCAATCTGCACCGCCGTCATGGCCAGAGTGACGAAGGCGTATGTAGCAAATCCGACCGGCACCATCACCACGTACTCGATAACCAGGGTGGGTGCCAGGACGGCGGCGACGGTGATCGCTCCGAAGAAGACCGAAGCGAGGGCGACGACTTGTGGTGTCGGTCTCCGGATTGTCCCGGCGGCCAACGCACCGGCCAGCGCCCCGACGCTCATCGCGGCCGAGAGCGCGCCGAACGTCCCCGCATTGCCGTGGAACGTCCCTTTGGCCAGGAGCGGCAATACCGTCGGGAAGTTCAGTGAGATCATGCCGACCAGGGCCATGATGGCCAATGGGACAGCCACATCCCGGTGGCCTTTCACGTAGTCGAGACCGTGCCGGAGCGCATGTGGCTCGCGAACAGCCGGAGGAGTGAGGAACAGCTCGTTGCTCCGAATGGAGATCAGGGCGACGATCACGGCGGCGTACGACGCTGCGTTGACCGCGAAGCAGACAGGAACGGAGCTCACCACGATGAGCAAACCGGCCAGTGCCGGACCCACCACCCGGCCGGTGTTCATCAGCACACCGTTGAGCCCGATGGCGCTGGCCAGGCGGTCGGAGCCTACAAGCTCAGAGGCGAAGGTCTGCCGGGCGGGGTTGTCAATGACAGTGACCAACCCGGCGACGAACGAAAAGACGTACAAGACCGCCAAGCTGGTACGACCCATGGCGGTGACGAAGTAGAGAGCTGTCGCCAAGACGGTGGATGCCGACGCGGTGAGAAGGAGAAGCCGGCGCCGGGGCACTCGGTCGACGATGACCCCCCCGTAGGGTCCGAAGACCAGGAGCGGCAGGAACTGCAGTGCTACGACGACACCCACATCGGTCCCTGAACCTCCGAGGCGGAGAACCAGCCAGCTGATCGCCGTCTGCTGCACCCACGTACCGGACACCGAGACCGTCTGGCCGGCGAAGTACCGGCGGTAGTTGGCGCTTTGGAGCGCCCCCAAGCTAAGGCGCCGTCGGCGGACCCCGGTTGCCGCATTCGGCACACGCGAGATCGTGCTAGCGGCGTCCCCGCCCGAGAGATCAGCGAGACGCTCCATGAGGATCGGGGGTCCGACTGGCCGATCAGGATTCGACTGTTCGGTGCCAGCGTTCGAGATAGTGGATGCTCGCCGCTTGACTGCGTTCGACGTGAGCCTGGGCCGAAGGAAGCCGTTGCTGCTCGTAAGGCGACAGGACGCTGGTCAACGCAAGTCCCGGCCGGCGCCGGACTTCTGCATCCAGCGCGGCGACGTCGTAGAGGCCTTGGCGGAACCCGCCCCCCACCATGGGCGAGGCGGCGTGGGCGGCGTCGCCGGCGAGCGCTACCCGTCCACGGATCAAGCGGTCGGGCCGGTAGTGGACGACCGGGGTGGCGAAGACCAGGGAGCGACGCAATGCGATCTCTAACGCCTCCCGCCAGGGCGTCGGCCAGCGCTGGCTGGCCACCTCTTCCAGCTCCTGTCGGAGTTGGGCGGGCACGTCTGCGGCAGCCAGTGTGCCGTGGACTGTCTCGCCGTCGAGTAGTCCGCGCTCTGCTAGGAGTTCAGCGCGGGCCGGGTCGTACCACACCAGATTCAACCGTCGAGCCCCTGGCGCGCTCGAGCCATCCGCACCGGGCACCGGATACGTCACCAGTCGGTACGGACCCGAGTAGTACTCGCGTGATGGCTCGTTCGGCTCCAGCCAAGGGATGGCGGCCGGAAGCTCGGACTCGGCCACCATGGCGCGCCAGAGCAAGAAGCCGGCATACACGGCGTCGGTTCGATCAGGCGAGACCCAGCGGCGGACGGTGCTACGGGCTCCGTCGGCCCCGATGACGAGGTCGCCGTCGAGGCGCCGTCCATCCGCGGTGACGACGAAGCCGTCACCGACTTCGACCACGTGGGAACCGCGCTGCACATCGATGCCGGGCATTGCGTTGGCATGGGCCTCCAGCCAGCTGGCGAGCAGCGGCCATGCCGTGGTGTCCCGATCGATACCTCGGCAAACCGGTGGACTGTCGGCGAGGCCGGTGACCGTTCTCAGGAGATCCACATCGACGCCGAGCCCTCCACCACCTTCGTATCCGCCACGCGGCGTCCGTTCGAGCACAGTCACCTGGACATCGCGCCGCGCCAGTGCGATGGCTGCCGACAAGCCGACCAGGGAACCGCCGACGATGACGACCCGCCGGCTTCGCGTTGACGTGACGTCCGCCGTGGTCACCGAACGCCTCCTGTGGCGATCTCAGATCGTCCGGTCATCCTCGTGCTGTCGGCCTCTCGACCCGTCGCGAAAACGAATGCGACTCCGGCAGCGAGGGCGGCCGCCATGCCGATGACGCCGCTCGGGCTCACTTGGAGCAGACCGGCACCGATCGTCGCGCCGGCCAGCATGGCGGCGACCGACCCCAGCCTGCGGTGGGGGCGGGAGCCAGCGCCTCCGACGAGCGTGCTGTCGGCGGCCCAGCCGGTCAGGGTCAGACTGAGGACGGTCGTGGTCAGGTCGGGCACGGCGAAGTGGCGGACGGTGCTGTTCTGGATCCCGAGTGCCACGGCCAGCACGACGATGGTGGCGAGGTTGCCACGACCCGAGAACGGGAACGCCCCGGTTGCCGTAAGGATCGTCACCAAAGCCAGTAACGACGCCTCGGTCCCGATGGCGCACGCCAGCCACCGATGAGGCCGACCAGAGAGCCGGACGGCCATCTTCCCTCCGGCCGTTGCTCCGAGGAGGAACCCGCCGATTGCGATGAGCGAGGCGACCGGGGAGAGGCCGGAGTGGTGGTTGACGCTGAAGCCGAGAAACACCACGTTCCCGGTCATGTTGGCGACGAAGACACGGCCGAGGCGAAGGTAGCTCACAGAGTCGACCAATCCGGTGACGACGGTGAGCCCGAGCAGGGCCGTGACTGTCCAGCGACGACTGAGGGGTGAAGGAATGGCCATGGCACACTCGATTCTCAAAAAAGGACCGGGTTGGAAAGCGGTGACTCGTCAGCTCACCAGAACGTCGGGTCGAGCTGACCCACCAACTCGCCGGCTCGGGCGTCGACGTAGTAGCGGGCGAAGTTGAGGTAGGCGTCGCGGATGCGATTGCGAGCCTCATTCGCCGTGCAGTGGTGGTGGAGATGAGCGCGGAGGGCGTCCCACCAGATGCTCCGGCCGATGGCGAAGCCTGTCCATCCGGGGATGGGGGCGGCTACTTGAAGCCAGTGGTCCACCTGGTCGTTTGTCGCGTGGCGCCCGAGCACGATGCAGCCCGCTGACCGACCGTTGCTCCTGGCCACCTCGGCGATCCTGACTGCGTCGTCGTGGCGGTCGAGGCCTTCGACCTTCCAGAACGCCGGTTCCACTCCATGGTCCTGCAGGTATGCCATGGTTGCCGCGGTGTGGTCGGGCCGAAGCTCGTCGTTGTAGCGATCAGCGTCATCGTCGACGGAGGCCCGGTCGGCAGCGGTAGGCGGCACGAGCAGCTCGACGATGAGGGAGCGCGAGCTCGTTGCGGCCCAGCGTGACACTTGCTCCAGCCGGACCGCCTGCTGCGCCCGCAAGGTCGGGTCGAAACCAGGGTTATCGCGCACGAGCACCTTGGCGTGGTCGGTGGCGAAGAACTGGGCGTGCTCGATCCAAGCGTCGCCGTAAGCGAACTCGAACCACTCCTCGCCGCTGGCTTCGATAGGCATAGCCAGTTTCACTGCACCGTTCGAGTGCGAGGCCAGCTCGGCGATGGAGGCACCGTACTGCTCATCCACCAAGATCCCCGCCTGGACCCCATCCGGCAGCTCGGACAGCGCGTCGAGCAGGGCATCGTAGACCACGAACTTGTCGGCGCTGATGCGGGCGGCCTGGGCCGGGGTGATCATCTCGGTGAATCCGTAGAGATCGCGTTCGAGGCTCTGACGATGGTCGACGGCGAGGATCAACAGAACCGGGTTGTCGGCGGGAGTGGCCCGCTCGGTCGTGTTCGAGTCGATGGTCGTGGGCTTGGTCATGACGCACCTACTTTCGTCGACGGTGGCGTTGTCTCTATTTTCCGCCTGTCGGCACATCTTGTCCAACGATTGATTCTGCTTACTGCCATCTACAAAATCGTTGACAAGGGTTCCGGCCGCGGTAGAGTAAAGCGGTGGAATTACGTGATCTCGAGTACTTCCTCGCCTGTTGCCGGACGGGCAATTTCACCGCCGCGGCCCGGGAGGTCCACATTGTGCAGTCGGCCATGTCGAGTGCGATGGCCCGGCTCGAAAAGGAGCTCGGGGTGACGCTGCTCGACCGCTCAGTGACACCCGTGACGCCGACCCAGCACGGGGTTGCCCTCCAACGGAGCGCCCAACGCATCCTTGACGCCGTCAAAGCTGCCCGCGACGACCTCGCCACCGTCTCCGGCCAGGTCCGGGGGACCGTGGTGCTCGGCTGCACCCTCTACACGGGCAATCTCGATCTGGCCGCCGCTCTGGTCAAGGCACGGGATCGCTACCCCGAGGTAGTCGTGCAGCTGCGCCAGTCCACAAGGGGTTCTGTCGGGAACCTCGCGGCTGTGCGTGACGGCTCGATGGACATCGCGCTGAGCGCCTCCCCACACCCACATGGACCGCCGGCGGGGATCACCCTACGACGGCTGGTCACCGAGCCGATGGTGTTCGTCTGCCGGCGAGACCACCCTCTCGCCGGCTACGCGAGCGTGACCGTCTCGCGACTGGCGAAAGAGCAGATCTTGCGGTTCCCACCCGGCTGGGGAGTTCGCGACATCGTGGACTTGGTGCTGGGCCCGGCATCGTCAGCGGCAGAGGTATACGACTACGAGTTGATGGCCGAACTCGTTCAGGCAGAGTTTGGAACGACCCTGATGCCGAAATCGGCAGTCGAGGCGCGCTGGGGTTTGGTCGGGGTTCGCGTGAACGATGCCCGGATGAGTTGGAGTTTATCTGCGGCGACGAGCGCAATGCGCCGCGCCACCGCGGCGACCAGTGCTTTGCTGGAATGCCTTAGCGAGGCCTCTGGGGCCATCTAACCGTCGCCCAGTCAAGATCGCACGGCAAAAGCCCGCCCTCGCTAACCATTGGAATCCTCACTGAGACTTTCGTGCCGCCAGCCCTCTTTGTATTCAGCGTCATGTAAGTGACGGACGAGGTGGGCATAGTGGTCCAGTCGATCGGCCGCGGTTTGACCTTCGTGAAAATCCTTCCCGTGGTCGCGTGCGGCTGTCTTTTCTTCAGCTCGTTTCCGAACGATACGGAGCTCCTCGTGGGCGTGCTCAACTATCTTCTCTAGAGTTTGTTCAAGGTTCATTGCTCTCTTCTCCGTTGAAATTTTGTGAGGTCGGCGGAAGGCGACAGGCCTGCCGTCCTCGGCTGGGCCGTCATCTCAGATGGCCGAATCCGTACTATGTGATCGGCTCATGGAAGACCCTCTTCGACAAGCTCATGGAAGACCCTCTTCGACAAGCTCGACGAATGTACCCATCAAGCCTGCGACCAGATTCCTGCCGTGAGGCTGCTGCGAGGAACACGCTGTTGGCGTCTTCGAGCCGAGGCCGTCCGATCTGGCGCCGCCAACCCGGACAGTTCGTGGCGGAGTTCCATCAGTGCGAGATGCTTCGATCTCTCGGTGCGGATGCGGAGCAGTACAAGGGACAGGACGCGCGGAGCCACGACATAGAAAATGGACAGAGTCAAGGCCAGCTTCCCGAGACGGTTGAGTCGGGATCGATAGAGGGGGTCTTAAGAACCCCGTTTGTGAGAGAGGGATATCCCATGAGCGCGGCAGTCGATTCTGGCATCCGACACGCTGTGGTCGGTCACAACATGACTCATCGTCGGGACGGATACTCGGGCCGTGCCCGTCGCCGGCGGGCTCCCTCTGACTCTCCGCAGGAGGTGTCCGAGGGTCAGACGCGGCCTGCTTGTGTGGGAGATGCGAGGGCGGCGGCTAGGCCTCTGCGGTCCTTGACGTTGAGCTTGTAGAACACGTGGGTGAGGTGACCCTCGACAGTTCGGGCGGTGATGAAGAGGGATTGCGCGATTTCGCGATTAGTGAGCCCTTGGGCGGCCAGTTCCGCGATGCGGCGCTCGCTGGCGGTGAGTGCTTCGAGTCCGCTGAGCAGCACTCGACGCGGTTTGACGCCGGTAGCCCGCAGCTCCGTCTCAGCCAATCCAGCGAGCGATGTGGCGCCGAGGTGATGTGCGGTCTCGATGGCCTGGCGCAGCACCTGGCGGGCCTCGACCCGGCGATTGCTCCGACGGAGTAATGCGCCGAGGTCAGTCATGGCTCGAGCCCGTTCGAGACGGGTATCGGGGCCGGCGAGCACTTCGATGGCCTCACGTAACAACACTTCGCCACGCTGATTGCCCGCGACGAGTCCGGCAGTCCGCAGCGCTATACCAAGGGCGCGTGGAGCTCCAAACGTGCGGGCCAGCTCGAGCTCTCGGTTACTAAAATCTAGAGCAGTTTCGAGATCACCCAAAGCCAGTGCGGCGAGCGCGGCGTCGGAACGCCACGCAAGGAAGCACGGGCTGAGCGCCATTCCAATGACGTCAATGTCACCGAAAGCGCGAAAGTAATCCAGGGCATCACTGAAACGTCGCTGCGCGAGCAGAAGGCGCCCTCGGGTGTGGCCTGCGACCGTAGCCATCTGGGACGTACCCGGGAGAAACGTTGCTTGCGGCCCGAGGGCGCGCTCAGCCCCTTCCAGGTCGCCTCGCTCCACCAACACGTCGACCAGTACTCCGATCGCACGGTTACGTTGCAGGAGCGGGGCAGGCCGGCCAGCTTCGTCGAGCAGGGCCCGTGCATCGGCCTCCGCGGCGGTGAGGTCACTGCGCCGGAGAGCAAGTGAGGCCCGCAAGCCCAACAGTGCCGGGAGGACCAACCCGTTCGCGGCGGCCCGGGCTTCTGCTATGGCAGTGTCGAGGAGTACCTGGGCCTCGTCGGTACGCTCGGAACAGAGTAATCCGGTTACCGCGTATGGGAACCAGGGCGGTTCACCCGGCTCGGGCAGCGCCCGCGGCCCGGCAGCGACCGCCCGGAGCGCAAGATCGGTCACCTGGTCTGCGGGATGATTGGCCATCGCGGCCACGTAGGACGCAACGGCAACCACGTGGCGAGGCGCGTCGCTCTTGCTGGCCTCGACGAGCAAGGCACGGGCCCGGTCGGCCACCGACGCCGCCGTGGAAGCATAGAGCAGCCCACAGGCGACGGCCATGGCCTCCAGCGTCAAACGGTTCTCGGAGTCGCTGACCTCGAGTCGGGCGGCCGCTCGATCGCACACCTCGACGGCCTCTGCCGT
>Ga0181531_10002163_pt1 | contig 12302 bp, 8 predicted proteins | sample PEATcosm2014_Bin_38_FD_119743 | JGI IMG/M metagenome (GOLD analysis project Ga0181531, IMG submission 119743) | Peatland microbial communities from MTU Mesocosm Facility, Houghton, MI, USA - PEATcosm2014_Bin11_10_metaG | ecosystem: Environmental > Terrestrial > Soil > Wetlands > Peat | place... | reverse complement strand
GTTCGGGTACCAGCCTCGGCACTCAATTCCAGGACATTCGCAAATTCATCGATGGACAGCCTGCGTCCGCGAAGATCGGCATCGCGTACATGCAGAATGGTATTGCTCGCATCGAGCAAGATTTAACCAGCGATCATGCCCTGGCGGCGAAGGCCCTTCGGCTCCCCCTGGGAATCGCTGGCGCAAATGCCAGCCCCTACTTCGCTCTGAGCGACTTGATGAAGCGCTGGCCAGCGAGCGAAAGCCGCCGGGAAGTTCTTGTCATCTCGGACGGAATTGATCGCTACTACGACGGCGCGGATTTGCAGGACCCCTATGTTGCAGCGGCGATCGAGGATTGTCAGCGGGCCGGCGTCATCGTCTCGGCGATCTATTCTCCTGGTGTCGGCCACTACGGACACAGTACGTGGCGGTCCTATTGGGGCCAGATCTACCTTTCAAAACTTACGGACGAAACCGGCGGCGAATCGTATTACATGCTCTTCAATGGCCCGGCGGTGGCTTTTGCCCCGTTTCTCGACGATCTTTCGAACCATCTAAATCATCAATATCTTCTAACGTTTCTCGCTAAACCAGCAAAGAAAGCGGGCATGCGTTCGGTAAAAGTCACAACCGAGGTTCCAAACGCTGAAATCGTCTCCGCGAATCAGGTTTATGTCTCAGCGGCTCCCTGAGCCAGCAGCCGGCAAGAATGAGGCTGCAACGACAGCGACATCGCGATGACTGGGACGCGTCCATTCCTCGAACGGATGCGGGGATGGCTGCAGCCGACCCGGATTCATGATGTTTCTTGGGTCCAGTCCGCGCTTGATTGCAGCAATCGCCTGTACTCCAACCGCAGAGATATCGGCCGCGAGCCAGGGGAGATGCTCGGTTCCTACCGCGTGATGGTGCGAAAGGGTCGCACCACCATCCATGAATGATTGCTGTACCGCGCGCTTGACTCGCAGATATTGCTCCATTTCACGTTCGGATTGCTGGCGAAAACCGAAAGTAAAATAAACGCTGGCACCGCTCTGGTAGGTGTGGCTGATGTGACAGCCAGCCCATGGTTGCACTCCGCTTTCCGCGATGGTGGACCTGATGCGAGAAATGGTTTGTCTGTAGAGTGGAAGAATGTTGCTCCACACCGTGGAGGTCTCGCTGACATCGGTGCTGACATCGCGGTCGAGCAAAAAGTCACGGATATACGGGAAGTCGTATTTTGTCGCTTCGAATGACTTGCCCGCAGTCGCCCCCATGTTCACCGCGCCGTATTTACGATAGATGTCTTGCACCCGGCGTGATTGGCCGGCGACACCTGTCCGGCTTCCTTCAAAGGCAGTCAGCATTAAACACGCCTGCGGTAACGCAAAACCTTTTGCGTGAAGGTACCCTTTGAAAAGCCTGCCCGCGATTCTTGAGAAGCCGGACGCAGGAGGCCGGAACGCGAGCGACAAAGCGGTCTTGTCGGGATCGTTGAGCCGAACCATCGCTGGCATGCATTCCTGCCTCACGCACTCATGCATGGCTTCAATTCCACCCTCGAATTGAGGAAAAAGAAATCCCTGCACCGATCGCGACTCGGGTTGCAGATGAACCTGCATGGTGGCCTCGGTGATCACTCCGAAGGTGCCCTCGCTGCCGATGCAGAGGTGATTTACGTTAATGCCGTTCGAGGATTTCGGAACGGCTCGGCTCTCCAGCACCCCCTCGGGCGTGACCATCCGCACCGAGATAACCATGTCTTCGATCTTGCCGTACTTGTCGCTCTGCATCCCGGCCGATCGGGTAGCAATCCAACCTCCGAGCGTGGAGTGCAGGAACGAATCAGGAAAATGGCCCAACGTGAGTCCATGGGATCGTAATTGGTCTTCTAGATCGGGGCCGAAGATGCCGGCTTCGATCCGCGCGATGCACGATTGTGGATCTACCGACAGCACCCGCCGCATGCGGCGCATATCGAGGGAAACCGACATGCGCCTCGACTCCATTCTTTCCAGGCAACCCGCGATGTTCGATCCGCCGCCGAAGGGGATGATGACGATATCGCGCTCGGCGGCCGCACGGAGGATCCGGCAAACTTGACTCTCGTTCTCAGGATAGATGACAAGGTCGGGCGCGCCACTCGCGGCCCCGTTACGAAGACGAAACAGGTCACGGAACCCTTTGCCGTAGGCGTGAATCACGCGCTCTTTGGGCGCACTCGAGATCTGATTGGGCATCAGGAAGGAAGGCAGGCTGGCGAGAAATCTCTCGTCCCCGAGCGCCTCTGGCAACTGCAGCGTCTCGAGCTTCCACTCTCGATGGAAGTAACTATCCTTCTCGATTCCAAGGACCGTCTTGGCATATGGCCAAAAGCCGGGATGTGCGCGGTCATGGAACTCTGCATCCTCATTTCCCCAACCCCACCACTTCATGTGCCTGGATTCGTAACTCATGGAAAGACTCCGTTCAAACTTCGTTGGGTGCCGATAATACGGTTGCTAATTTCAGGATCGGGCGACATGGAGATCGATACTTTCGCAAGTGAATGCCCCTAAACCTTCCCTGGAACCTCAGTCACTAATTCTGCAACTTCACTCATCCCACCAAGCAACCGGATGCTCGCAGCGAGTCGCTCCACTATGACGATTCGCCGCTCCTTATTCGATACATCGCCCAATCGAGACTGCGGCACTCGCAGTGCCGGTCCAAAACGCACCGCCAAGGGACCAGGTCGAGGAACTGATTCCCCTTTCCGCAAGATTCGATGGCTACCTTCAATGTAAGCGGGAATCACCGGTACTCCGAGTTCGACGGCAAACAATCCCGCCCCGGCTTTCAACGGGCCCATTTCACCGCTCGCCGATCGCGTGCCTTCCGGGTAGAGAATCAAGGCGCCTCCGGTTTGCCGGAGAAATCGGCGAGAGGTCGACAAGCACGCCGAGAGGGATTTAGGGCCTGGGTGTCGTTCAATCGGAATCACATTCATGAACGGAGCGACCGCCCATCGAACTCCTCGGGAATGAAAGAAATAATCGCTGGCGCCGAGCAAAGCGAAGTTGCGGAATTTTCGTCCACTGGCTGTCATCAGGGCTGCGCTGTCGATATGGCTGGCGTGGTTACTGCAGAGCACGAACGATTCGTCGGGGATGTGATGCCTTCCCTCCACCGCCAAGGGACAATACCGTGAGAAAAATAGCTGGCAGAAGCGCTCAAACATCGCGCTGCCAATTGCGGGAGCCCAAAATGCGCCGTCAGGTTGACCCGAGCCGGTCATCGCGTTTGCATATATAACAGACATTCATTCATATGTTTGCTTTTCGAAAATGGCTTTCCGCAATTCTAGGCTCTTATCTACCCTTGTGGCCTTTAGCTTCAGGACGGGAGGTTTATAGTATTTCGTGGAACGGTGGTTCGATGCAGCCCGTCGCCAAATCAGAAATTCCAATGCTACAGCTCCCGCGTCTGACAAAAAGATTTGTCACGACGCTCGGACTCCTGGTGGCATTGTGTCGGTTGGCCACTCCCGAGGAGCGCTTGAGTTCCTCCGCGGCTGCCCTTCCGACTGGTGAAGTGATCGCAAGCATTCCCTGCGCAGCCGACTCAACACAAACTTATTCGTTGTATCTGCCGTCCACTTACAGTCTCGTGAAGGCGTGGCCGGTCATTTATATCTTTGATCCAGAAGCACGTGGCAAGATTCCGGTAGAAATGTACAGGGAGACGGCCGAGAAATATGGCTATATCCTAGCCGCCTCCAATACCTCTCGCAATTTTCAAAGCGCCGCTGTAACCAAGACGGTACAGGCAATTTGGGACGATACTCACCTTCGACTGGCACTGGACCCCCGTCGTATTTACACCATGGGATTCTCCGGGGGAGCCCGTGTTGCCACCACGCTCGCCCTGAGGTGTGAAACCTGTGCTGTCGCCGGAGTGATCGCGCACGGAGCGGGCTACCCTAACTCCTCGATACCATCGGCCAGTGACCGTTTTGTCTATTTTGCTTTCATCGGAACCAAGGACTTCAATTGGCCCGAGCTCATCGAACTAAGGAGAAAAAAGGAAGAATTGGGCGCCCCGTTTCACCTCGAGGTCTTCACGGGCGACCATCAGTGGGCTCCTCCTGCGATTTTCGGTAAGGCTGTTGAGTGGCTGCAACTTAAGGCAATGCAGAAGGGAACTGTGCGGCCGGACCCTGCATTCATCGAAGGGTTGTTTGTCGGGCTCCAGAAAGAGGCCGAGGCAGCCGCCGAAAATAAGGATTTAATCGCGCAGTTTGAGGCATACCGGTCTTTGGTCTTCGATTTCAGCGGGCTGAAAGACGTAGGCAGCGATCAAGTAAAATTGGCGGCTCTGAAATCCTCTCGCGAACTGAAGCAGGCATTCAAAAAAGAGCAGGATGGCATCGAACAGCAACGCCGCCTCACCCAGGATCTTTCCGAGAAGCTTGCGCAGCTTGCCGACGCGGATTCTGAAGCCCGGCAAACCCTGAGAGGGGACATTAATGATGGAATGATTACCCTCCGAAACCAGATCGACCATGAGAAAAACGAGGAAAAGCGCGTTGTCTTTGTGCGAGCCTTTGACGATCTCTGGGTACAGGCAATCGAAGCGGGTCAGGCAGAAATGGAAATCAGCAAAAATCCCGCCAAAGCCGAGATTTACTTTGAACTCATGAGTAGCGTTACCCCGAAGCAGCCTTGGCCTGTTCTGCTACTTGCCGAAGCCAGCGCCGCCCGCGGCGACAAAAAGCGCGCTCTCAAGTATCTTCGCGATGCCGTCAATCGCGGTTTAAAACAGCCGGAATCCATCGAGAACGACGCGAATCTACAGTCCCTGCGGTCGGAGGCAGAATTCCAGCAAATCATTGACGAGTTGAAAGCGCCAAAATCTTGATCCCGCAACTTACCTGCCGGCGGCCGACGTCCAAATCGCGTAGAGAGAGCTACGCGCTGCGATCAAAAGTATCCGGTTGTCTGCCCCGCCGAATGCCATGCTGGACGGGCGCTCTGGAACCGCGATCTGGCGACCACCTCGATCGTAGATAAAGATCTTCCCGCTGGCGATATGCGCATGGCCGGATCGGTCGGTCACCAGCGACGTCCCCCCAACGCTGCATGAAAAGGCTGGGCGTGATCGACGATCAATTCAGTTGAACCATCTGGATAGCAACCCTTCGCTCTGTGGCCTGCAAGGCGTCGGTGGTTCTCCAACGACCTCTGTTTACCAGAAAAGCATCGGGTGAGGACGGTATTTCCTTCGGTTGCAAAAGGCGGCATCCTCATATGCGTCCAATTGAGTCTTGGTCAAGGCAACGTTTGTGGAGGCAGTATGCAGCAACTCCCCCGGCATGACGGATGGAAGGATCACTACGCTGCGGCACTCTTCGAGAACGATAGATCGAAGATTCCTGATCTCATCGCGTGTGCAGAGAGGGAGATCATTACTCGCAGCCGCGCGCTATTCGGCGAAGCTGAGGGTGACGCGCGCGAGGTGCGAACCCTGAATAACGCCCTGCGGATGCTGCAGGTGCTGAGGAGCAGCCTCAAAATCGAGGCTCACGATCCAATGCCCTGTGATAGGGTCGGCGAAAATTGGACAACTGAAAGCGGTGTCTCGGCGAGCAGGAAATCGCGCCAGTTGTCTCACGGTGTCGGTGCATAGCGATCAGACTCCCTTCTGGTTTTTGCAAATGCCGTAAGCTCACTCAACCCATCCCTTGTGTCCAGGCCGTTTCGATAGCTCCACTCCAGGAAAAACAACAAGTTAAGTCCGACCAGAGCGTCAACCGCAGTTGCGTTCGCCTCGCAATTTCAGCCGCGCGATAGCTTTCACGAATTGCTCCTGCTGCAGCCATCCAATCGATCGGCTCCATGATGAGACCCGAAATCGACCGACGATTGTAAGGGCGACACGGGACTACGCACGAATTTGCCGCGATTAACCGAATATTCAACAAACTGTCATCAGTTATTAACAAACGGCAGGCTAGGCTGACTGTTCACAAGAAATGACTGCGAGCAGAGGGTCTGCCGTCTGTCATGGCTGGGTTTGAACTTGGAACGCTTATTTCCTAGGAGACGGAACAATGAAACGATTGATAGCGGTGGTTCTGACGGTGGCGCTGGCTGGAAGCGCTGTTTTTGCCCAGGACCAGTCTAGTGCGAGCGCGTCAACCGCGCCAAAAACGCGGAAGAGAACGGCGAAGCCGGCCGGCCCGACGATTTCAGAGCAGCTCGCTGCTATGAAAGCTGCGATCGATGCTCAGCAGGATCAGATCAAACAGTTGACCAACGTAGTCGAGTCCAGAGATCAAAAAATTCAGCAACTGGAACAGCGTCTGGATCAGAACCAGGCAGCCGCCGCCCAGGCCCAGACGAAGGCGGACGCCGTCGCGGCCCAGACCACTGACCAACAGCAAACCGTGCTGGCGCTGAAGAGTGACGTCTCTGACATCAAGTCGAACGCCACGAACTCCGCGATGACGCTCCAGGAAACCCAGAAGCGAATTGGGGATCTCGAGAGCCCTCTGGCCATCCACTTCAAGGGCATCACGATCACTCCGGGAGGCTTCCTGGCGGCTGAATCGGTTTACCGCAACCGAGCACTCGGCGCCGATATCAATACGCCGTTTAACAGCGTCAACTTCCCGGGAGCGGCTCAAAATACGATTTCCGAGTTCTTTGGATCCGGCCGTCAGTCGCGAATCTCGATGCTGGCTGAGGGCAAGATCAATAACATGAAGCTTACCGGCTATGTCGAAACCGACTTCCTGTCGGCCGGCGTGACCTCGAACAACAACGAGAGCAACAGCTACACTCTCCGCCAACGGCAAGCCTGGGGACAGGCGGCATTCGACAACGGCTGGAGCGTCACTGGTGGTCAGATGTGGAGCTTGGTGACGGAAACCAAGAAGGGCATGGACAATCGCAGCGAAGCCTTGCCGATGACCATTGATCCACAGTACACCGTCGGTTTCAGCTGGGCGCGGCAGTGGGGTCTTCGCGGCGTCAAGAACTTTGGCAATCACTTCTGGCTCGGCGCTTCGCTCGAGAATCCCCAGACCACCTTCGCGGCTCGCAACAACGCAGCGAACTTCGCGCTCGGAGGCGCCGGAAACGGTGGCGGCCTCTATAACGGCGGTGGCAGCCCCACGGGAACAAACCTCGCCAACTATTCATTCAATGCCACGCCAGACGTGATCGTTAAGGCCGCTCTGGAGCCGGGCTTCGGCCACTTCGAAGTGTTCGGCATCTTGAGCCGCTTCCGTGATCGTGTGTATCCTTGCGCAGAGCCGCCTGCCGGTTCGACCCTCTGCGGAACGACGCCTTCCGTCACCGGGGCTTTCAATTCCTCGAAGAATGCCGGGGGAGTCGGTGCCAATGGTCGCATTACCATCGCCAAGCACATCGATTTCGGTCTACACGCTCTCTACGGGAACGGTGTAGGCCGCTACGGCACCGGCGGTCTACCCGATGCCACGGTAAACCCCGACGGAACTTTGGCTCCTCTGCGTAGCTACCAAGGCCTGGCTACGCTTGAATTCCATCTGCCGAAAATCGATGTCTACTTTAACGGTGGCGAAGAATATCTGGCTCGCCGCTATGCAACCGATCCTGTCTCGGGCAAGGTCGTCGGCTACGGCGCGCCAACCTACTCCGAAGCGGGATGCTATTCAGAAACGCTGCCTTCGTCCGGAAACGGGTTCAGCTTCGGTGGACTCTCTGGCTGCAGCGCCGATACTCAGAGCCTGATCGAGGGCACATTCGGCTTCTGGCTGCGCTTGTACAACGGACCCAAGGGACGACTGCAGATGGGACCGCAGTATTCTTACTTGGTTCGTAATGCGTGGTCGGGCGTGGGCTCGGTGGCCGACACCTCGCTGTCTCCGCATGGTGTGGAAAACATGGTCCTGACCTCGTTCCGCTACTACCTGCCGTAATCCTGCGAAGTCCTCGCCTCCAGGCCCCCTTTGGGTCACGCAACTGGAGGCGAGAGTCTTCCAGTTCGATTAAACAAAGCCGCTCCAGCGCACAGCGCTGGAGCGGTTTGGTTTCTCGACCTTTAAGGCTGGTATGCCGACCTCTGTTAGTCCAGTTCGAAAGCCAGCCATTGCAGCCCTCCATCGCGCTCCACTTGGAGGACGATGGGATCATGCGGCTTAATCTGTTTTAAGGCCGCGCGCAGGGAGCCCAAAGAGTCGATTGGAGCCTGATTCACGCTGTGAATGACGTCTCCAGTCTGCAGGCCGGTCGCAGCGCTCATAAAATCCGCCACTCGCGCCACCACCACGACGCCGTTTGGAATTCTCATCGTGCCGAGCACCGAACGCAATTGATCGTCAACGGTCAGCGCCAGCACTCCGAATCTCGCAATCAGGTTTTCACGCGAGGTGGCAAGTTCAGACAGAGCATCAAGGGGATCTTTCATCTCGAGAGCCGGAATGTAGAGTGTCTTAAGCTCCGTTCCCCGCAATACTTCGAGATTGAGCACCCGATCGAGAGGATGCAGATAGAGCGCCGCCGTGAAGGCGGGAAGGGTGCCGATGGCACGCCCGTCTGCCCGTACCACAATGTCGCCAATCTTCAGGCCGGCGGTCTCTGCAGGGCCGCCCGGTATTACGTCGTCAATCACGACTCCCCAGTTCTGCGCCAGACCCAGGCCCCGGGCCAGAGTATCGTTGATGGTTTGGGCTCCAGCCTTCACTTCGATGCGATGCACGTGTCCATATTTGCGAAGGCTCTGGTAAACGAAGTCGACGATGCGCGCCGGAATGGCAAAGCCTAAGCCCTCGCTGCCGCCCGCTTCGGAAAGAATAAAAGTGTTGATCCCGACCACATAGCCTTCCGAATCCACCAGGGGGCCTCCGCTATTTCCCGGATTGATCGGGGCGTCGGTTTGAATGTAGACCATTGGCCGATTGGGATCGGCTTGCCGTGCGACGGAACTCACGACCCCCATGGTCACCGAGTTCTCGAGTCCCTCTGGACTGCCCATGGCGAACACCAATTCGCCCTGGTGCACCTCCCGGTGGGTACCCAGCGCGAGAGTGGGTAGATTCGATTGCTCAATCTTCAGCAGGGCCAGATCGGTGTCCTTGTGCAGTCCCACCAGCCGCGCCTCGACGATGTGCTGCTTACCTGTTGGTGCAATCTCTTCGGGATGATCCACAGGCGGCATGGGCAAAGCTACATGGATTCGTTGTGCACCTTCCACAACGTGGGCGTTGGTTATGATGTAGCCGGCTGGGTCTACGATGACACCCGATCCAATCACATGTTCGCGAGTGATCAGCGCCGTTTGTCCACGACCGCTCTCTTCGAGCGGCCCGTACCCTGTAACCAGAATCTGCACGACTGCCGGCGAGATACGCGCGGTCAGTTGTTCAATCGCGGCATTCAGTTGCTGGAGCGCGGCAGGAGGCTGCGCAGGCTGGGTTCCGGCGATCCTTGACTTTTGCGTCTCGGCCTTCGAAACCTCATGGGGGGGCGTTGCGGACGGAGGCGTTGTTTCCTGTGCCGAGGTCAAGGCTACCGGATTAAAATTCGCCAGCAAGAACGAGATGAACAGAACTGTTGGCCTACGAACCTGGAAATGCATGGGTCTTTACCCCTTATAAGAAAAAACAGTGTGCACGACTCGTTAGACGACGATTATGCCGGAAGAGAACAGGCACATGGGGGGATTTTGATAGACAAACGGTCGGAATGTCGCTACCGATGACGTCAGCGATTCAGCTTCGCCGCGGCGGCCTCGTCGAGCATCCACAACAGCTTTCCGTCGATTGGTTGGATCCTCTGCGAGGGCAGTGGAGGGCTATTCTTTCCCTCGAGAACCTGGTACACCATGTCTGCCTTGTCGGTTCCGCTCGCTAGAAAGCAATCTTCCGCTGCTCGATTCAGTACGGGGAACGTGAATGTAAGACGATGGGTATTGAATTTTGCTACCCAATTGGCGACAACAAGCCGGTTCTCCTCCTTAAGCGCGTCGGAGTTCGGAAAAAGAGAGGCCGTATGTCCGTCGGGTCCCATGCCCAGAAGAATCATGTCAAAGCGCGGAAACTCTCCAGCTTTAAGATCAAAGAAGTCTCGAACACGGTTTTCATAATCCAATGCCACAGCGTTGGCATCCGGATCCTCAGCCTTCATGCGAAAAACGTTTGCTTCGGGGATCGCAATCTTCGAAAGGAGCGACTCCGTCGCCATCCGGTAATTGCTTTCGGGATCGGTAGGCGGTACATGACGTTCATCGCCGAAGAACACGAAAACGCGATTCCAGGCGAAATCGGCGTAATTACTCGCTAGCAGGGAATAGAGGGATTTTGGAGTCGAACCCCCTGAGAGCGCTACCGTAAAGCGGCCTTGCGCCCCAATCGCGGCGCGGGCGGCGCCCACGAACTCCTCTGCCGCCGCGTGAAACAGATCGGCCGGGGTCGCCAAAACCTCAATTTTGCGAGTGGGTGGCATTCCGTAATTCAGTCGTGGCCCAGTCAGTTATCGAAATCTCTCCAGCGGCGCCCGTCGCGTTCCATCAGTTCGTCGGATTCTTTCGGGCCCCACGTTCCTGCCGGGTAATTGGGGAAATGGCGCGGCGGAAGCGCTTTCCATACATCGAGCACCGGGTTGACGATGCTCCAGCCCGCTTCAACCATGTCAGCCCTCTGGAACAGCGTGGCGTCACCGATCATGCAGTCGTGCAACAACCTCTCGTAGCCGGTCGAAGGCGTGACCCCAAAATAGTCCGCGTATTCGAAGTCCATGTTGACTTCGCCGAGTTGCATCGCAGGCCCCGGAGTCTTAGCGGCAAACCGGAGTGAAATTCCTTCCTCGGGCTGTATATGCAGCACCAGCTGATTTGGCATCATGTCTTCCACCGATGTCTCCCGGAAAAGCATGAAAGGCGCGCGCCGGAATTGAATCACAACATGTGTATTGCGCCCAGGAAGGCGCTTGCCCGTGCGGAGATAGAAGGGAACACCCGCCCACCTCCAGTTATCGATCAACAGCTTCATGGCGACGAAAGTCTCGGTGCGCGAGTCCGGTGGGACGCCCTCTTCCTCGCGGTAGCCGGGTACACGTTGATTGTCCATCACACCCTCGCCGTACTGCCCTCGCACGGTCTTGCTCAGCACGTCCTCGTTGCTGAAAGGCTGGATCGCGTGCAATATCTTCGCTTGTTCGTCGCGCACCGCGTTCGCCTGGAACGAAATAGGCGGCTCCATTGCGGTCAGCGTGATCAGTTGCATGATGTGATTCGGCACCATATCCCGCAGGGCGCCCGAGTTGTCGTAATAACCACCCCGTTTCTCCACTCCAACCGTCTCTGCGACCGAGATCTGTACATGGTCGATGTAACGCCGATTCCAGATCGGTTCAAAAATTCCATTCGCAAACCGAAGCGCCAAAATATTCTGTACCGTTTCCTTGCCCAGGTAATGGTCGATGCGGTAGATCTGGCACTCCGAAGCTACTCTTAAAAGGTGTTGGTTCAGAGTCTTCGCAGAATCGAGATCATGGCCAAATGGCTTTTCGACGATTACCCTGCGCCAATGGCTGTTCTCTTCCGTCATAAGCCCTATGGCAGCGAGACGCTCCACGATATCGCCGAAGTAATTCGGAGCCGTTGCGAGATAGAAAAAATAGTTACCATGTGAGTTATGCTCTTTATCGACTCTGGCCAAGGTGTCTTTAAGCTTTGCATAAGTCGCAGGATCGTCGAAATCTCCACTGACATAACTGATGCGGCGCACAAACCACTCCCACAGGTCTTCGTCGACCGCACCCGTGGCAAAGTGTTTAAAATCTTCAGTGATTTTTTTTCGCGCTTCCTCGTCGCTCATCGCGCTGCGCCCGACACCGATAATCGCAAATTCTCGCGACAGCAGCTGCTGACTTGCGAGATTGTAAAGGGCGGGAATGAGCTTGCGGCGCGTTAAATCCCCGGAAAACCCGAAGATTACCATTACGCACGGATCGCCGGTGCGCCCCACGCGCGGCTTGGTGGTTGCTGGCAGAACTTCAGTGTGCGCCATTGTCTCCTCGAAAGAATGAGTTAATGTCACCGTCTGAGATGTCTCTCAAATCTCCCAAACAGGTTTCTTAATTGCTGCCGATCCCCCTACCCTCTATGCTGGTGCCTTCAATTCAATGTGACCGCCGAACTTCTGTCGCATCGCCGAAAGCATCTTGTCCGCGAATGTATGTTCCTGGCGAGAGCGAAAGCGCGCGAAAAGAGCCGATGTCAGCACTTCGGCCGGCACCGCTTCGTCGATTGCGGCCTGAATCGTCCAGCGCCCTTCACCGGAATCCTGCACATAGCCCGTGTACTCGGACAGT
>Ga0181531_10002162_pt1 | contig 12303 bp, 8 predicted proteins | sample PEATcosm2014_Bin_38_FD_119743 | JGI IMG/M metagenome (GOLD analysis project Ga0181531, IMG submission 119743) | Peatland microbial communities from MTU Mesocosm Facility, Houghton, MI, USA - PEATcosm2014_Bin11_10_metaG | ecosystem: Environmental > Terrestrial > Soil > Wetlands > Peat | place... | reverse complement strand
CCGGCAAAACCACGGTCAGTTGGAATTCCGCTTAAGATTTTATTGTTGGCTTTTACGAACCGTGACGCGAGCAATGATGATTTGCGAATCGCTTCCGGCGATTGATAAGCAATCTCGACAAGTTCGTTATCCAAATACGGCGTGCGAAAACTGACTTGCGAACGGCCAGCGGCCAGACTGCCGAACAAGTTCCACGGGATTTCCTTGAAAATGGCAAACGTCATCGGCTCTTTTTTTTGTTCGAAAAACATTTTCGCTTCGGAATAAATTTTCCGGCTCAAATTGGGATTGAAAAGTTGGGGCGAAAGCGGAAGCGGCTTGAACGTTGAGATTCCGCGAAAAACTTCGCTGCCGTAATTTCCAGTCAATCGCATCATTGCAAGTTCACGAGCCTGCCGGTTAAAATATATTTCGTGCGCGCCAGAAATTCCGGAGCAACCGTCAGTGACAAAAACTGTTTTGTCGGCGTGCGTCGCAAAGTTGGAAAAAAAATCCGGTTGCAGGCGGAGAAGTTGGTGTTCAAGTCCACAAGCTGACGCCACACGCGCGGCGATTTTGTCGTCCAAAGTCTCGCCGCTTTTGCCTGCGAAAGTGTAAGTGGTCTGGTTGTGACTGTTTTGCGGGCAGCAGGCCATGATCATCCGCGTGTCGAGTCCTCCGGTCAGCGCGATGCCGATTTTTGATTCGGTTGAAAAATAGCGCGGCAGGATTTTTTTGAATGTTTCCTGAAATTTGTCTTCAAAATCTGTTGCCGAAAACTGCGGCTGCATTTCCCAGATTTCCGGCGAAAAGTATTTGTCCTTGCGACAGTATCCGTTTTCGAAATTCCAGAGCGAGCCGCCGGGAAGAATCTGGATCCCGTGAAAAATCGTCCGCCAATCCAGTGTGCAGCCGAAAGTCAGAAATTGCGTGACGCCTTCGGGATCGAATTCGCGCAATTTCGGCAAAATCCGCAGCAACGCCTTGGCTTCGCTGGCGAAATAGAAATCACCGTCCGATTCGTGAAAATAAATCCGCTGGCTGCTGTAACGGTCATTGAACAGGAATGCCTTGTTATGTTGCCGGTCAATCAACAGTCCGCTGAAAAGGCCGTTCAGTTTTTCAAAAAACTTATGCCCGGATTGTTCGTAAAGCTGGATGAGTTTTTCTCCGGTTGCGACTTCAGAATCCAAAAAACATTCGCCGGAAAAAATGAGCGTTATGTCTTTTTGCTCGTTGGAATAAATCTGGCCTCCGAAATTCTCAAGCGCAACCCAGCCGCAATAAATTTTCATCGTCGGGACAGAATGTGTTCCCGATTTGTAAGATATTTCATGGCGCATCACCGCAAGCATCCGCTGCACGCGCGCCTCGCAATTGGCGGCGAGTTTTTGCGAAATAATTCCGGCGATTCCAGGCATAAAATTTGGCGGAGAGGGGAAGGATTTGAACCTCCGATGCGGTTTCCCGCATAACGGCCCCGTAAAGGGCTGTTGCCTTAAGCCACTCAGCCACCTCTCCAAAAGTTAAATCAGTTTTCCGCCGCGATTTTTGCCGGGCTGTGCCGCAGGGAATTCCATTTTTCGCGCAAACTAGCGTAATGATCTATCCAGTTTTGCGGCAGGCATTCCTTGAATGGACGGTGATAATTCCATTTCAGCGCCAGTCTTCCGAACGCCGTGAGCGGAACGAAATAACGCGGGCAGTCGTGGCGCTCAAAACCGAATTTCACACGGAACACGCCGAGGCCGCGATACGCCCAGTCGCCGTAATGCAGGTGCGAGATTTTTTTCTGGGCGGCGATTTCCACAGCTCTCGCGATCAAGGCATCCATCACGCATTTGTCGCGGTCGGCAAATGTGGCGATGATGTGGACGGTTCGCAAAATGTTGTCGCCCTCGAACAGTTTCATAAAGCCGATGAGTTCATCCTTGTGATACGCACCGATGAAAAAAGTGCGTTCGGGAAACGAACTCAAGTCATCCTTGATTGTCGCAAAACTTTTCCCGTAGTGCGTGAATTTTCGGCCCTGCCGGAACGGTGATTCGTTGTAAATTCTTTCCACGCCGCGCACAAAATCGTCGTCCAGTTTCGCGGGGCGCAATTCCACTCCGGTCTTCTGTGCCTTGCGCGCCTTGTTCCGCGCCTTGAAATGCAGGCCGTTCCACCATTCGTCAAAGCTGTTGAAGGTCAGCACCGACGCACTCGCGACTTCCTTGTGAAACGGAAACACGGGGCGTTCGCCGTGCGCTTCCTGCAAAAATGTCAGGATGTCCGCAACGCGCGCGCGCTTCGCCTCCGCGACGAGCGCCGCCGGGTCGTCCAGAAATTCAAACCATTCGTGCCGCAGTTTTGCGATCTTCAGGATGCGGCCCGAAACGCTCAATTCAGTTTTACCAATCAACATTTTGCCTCCTCAAAATTTTCAGGCCGGCCGGACGCCGCGCAGCCACTGCTCGAACATCACGAGACTGAACAATAATTTATGATTGTCCTGCCGCTTTGACCGGTGGTCTTCCAATAGTTTTTTCACCGTCTCTGGTTTCAGCAATTGAAACATCAGCGAACTGTTGTCCAGTAGCACGTCGGTGAATTTTCCGTTCGCCGAAGATTGAAACCACGCGTCCACGACGTTCACCGCGAAGCCGCGCTTTTTGCGCTTCAATATCTGGCGCGGCAGAAATTTTTCGCACACGTGGCGGTGCAGCCATTTCCGCTCGCCGCGACGGACTTTGAAGCTGGCGTCCAATTGCTGCGCGTGTTCAACTACCGTCCGATCCAAATAAGGCACGCGTGCTTCGAGACTGTGCGCCATCGAAAGCTTGTCGGCATACATGAGCAGTTCGTCTGGCAGCGAGGAACGGATTTCGAGAAGTTGAAAGCCCCCAAGTTCGTCCAGCATTTTCATCTGCGGCAGCAGCGGATGCAGGTATTCAGACAATTCAGCGCTTTGGTCTTCGGGCAGAAACTGATCGCGGAAAAGTCCGTTCACCGTCGCCGCCGGAAACAAGGAAAAAACATTTTGATAACGCGCCAGCCGGTCTTCAATCCCAAGCGAATGAACACCACGCTTCAGGGTTTCATTGCGCGGCAATTTTGAAATCAGTTTTGCGGCGGCGGATTGAATTCCTTTTGGCAGTCCGCGCCATAGATTTCCGTAGTGAACGCCGAGATGACGATTATAGCCGCCGAACAATTCGTCCGGGCCTTGGCCGATGAGGGCAACCTTCACGTCCTGCCGCGCGCGCTGGCAGACGAAATACATCGGCACGATGGACGAGCTGGCCACAGGTTCTTCCAGAGATTCCACGATTTTTGCCAGCGACTTTTCAAACTCGGTCTGGTCAAGTTTCACTGCAATGTGCCGTGCGCCCAAAAGTCTGGCTGTTTCGGCGGCGTCGGCCAGTTCGTCGTCTTCAAAAGTTTCGCCATAGCCGATGGTGTAGGCCGGCCAGTTTTTTCCGTGCTCATTCATCAACGCGAGGAGAAGTCCCGAATCAAGCCCGCCGCTCAACAAAATTCCCACCGGCACATCGCTCAACAAATGCCGGCGAACTGCGCCGCGATACAATTCCAGTAATTCTTCCGTCGCGTCTGTATCGCTGATGGTTTTTGAAAAAGGAGTCGGCTTGAAATTATACCAGCGTTCCTCGCGGCATTTTCCGTTTTCAACCACAAGCATCGTTCCCGCCGCAAGTTTTCGGACGCCCTGAAAAATCGTCAGCGGCGACGGTGTGTAACGGAAACGCAAAAATAAATTTAGCGCGGCGGGATTCACTTCCGTTTTGGAATTTTCAGCAGCCAGAACCGGGCGAATTTCAGAACCGAAATTTAATTTTCCATCCGAGAGTTTGTAGTAAATCAATTTGATGCCCATCGCATCACGCGCCACGACGAGCTTCTTTTTTTTAACGTCCCAGATTGCCACGCCAAACATTCCGTTGAGATGGTTGAAGACATCGTTGCCCCATTGCTTGTAACCGTGGATGATGACTTCTGTATCCGAGTTCGTGCGGAATTTGTGCCCGCGACTTTCGAGTTCCGCACGCAATTCCTTGAAATTGTAAATCTCGCCGTTGAAAACAATCCAAACAGATTCTTCCGCGTCGGACATCGGCTGATGGCCGCCGGATAAATCAATGATCGAAAGACGGCGAAAACCAAGTCCGAGCGAGCCGAAAAAATAATAACCTTCGTCGTCAGGCCCGCGATGAAACATCGTGCGGGACATCCGCCGGATGGTTTCCGGGTCAACCGGTTCGTTCCGCGAAAAATTAAGCTGGCCGCAAATCCCGCACATTTGGTGAGTTGATGGTTGATAGTTGAATGTTGATAGCCTGCGGTTCACGAGTTGAACTAACGGTAGTTTCGCGAAAATAAAACGCGAGGCTGCGGAACATTTGCGACTGTGCCCAGCGATGCATTGGCACGTTATCCCAGCCAAAAATCAGTTTGCGCGAACGAAAAGAACCGTCCGGCTTGATCCAATCTTTCAAAATTGCCGTGACGACGGTTTCCAGCGTCGTTTGCAATTGCGGGAAATGATTTCGCAGCAGCAGGCACAAATTGATGCACTCCGCGCAGTCGTAAAGTTCGCATTTATAGACTGTCAAACGCGGCGCTTTGGAAAATGGCCGGGGCATCCCGTTTTCGGCGAAAAGATTTTTCAGGTAGTAGTCAACACCCTTCGCCAGCGCGTCGAGAATCCGACTGTCTCCGGTGAGCGGATAAATCTTTGCCAGCGACTTCATCACGAAACAGGTGTGGAAATGGTCAACAAAATCGCGCGCGCCGTCCACGGCGTAGGGCCATGAGCCGTCGGCATTTTGATTTTCCAAGACAAAATTCAAATTCCGTTTGGCGATTTCCAGCAGTGATCTGTCGCTGAGTAGTTCTGCCGCGCTCGTCAGCGTGAACGCGCGGTAAGCCGAGGCGTTGATGACGCCGCCTTTGTCATAAGGCGTGTAGGAACTTGTGCTGGCCGTTTCGGAAAATTTGAAATCCTTGATGTCCGTGCAAACATGTCGCGTGATGGATTCTAAAATAATTTTCCACTCGTCGCGTGGCTGCAATTCGTTGACTTGCAGGAAAGCCTCGAATGCGTAGGGCGTGGTTGTGATGAGTGGCGTGCCGGCTTTGATGATTCCATTGCGCGTGACCCAGTCAAACGGATAGCCCCAGCAAAATTCCTTGAAGTCCGGGCAGCGGGATTTTTCAAGCTCATTCAAAAAGTGAACCGCCTTTTCAAGATTAGCGGTCTCGCCGGTCGCTTCGTGCAGAAAAGCAAAGCCCATTGCGTAATGCGCGTCGGCAATCGGCAGGCGGATGGGATGATGAAACAGCCGCCGTGCGTTCGGCACAAATGCCTCGCAAAAAATGATTGGCGCGACTGCCGCTGCGCCGACGAGTTTGTTCCGGTAATAAAGCGACTTCGCCTGGCTGCCGAGCGAACCGGCGAAAAAGGATTGGTGATCCCACGAAACTTCGCCGTAATTCTCCAGCCAGCGGACAAAATTATTCAGAACCTCTGAAACCTTATCCACCAGTAAATTTGCTGTCATTGCTGGTTGCATCAAGGAGATTTTATCTGGCGGTTTTCCATGCGGAAGTTGTCCACCTTTTTGAATTTGAAAAGTGAGCGCAGGATGGTTTTGAGTTTTTTCATCTGCTCGCGGCGATGAAATTGCATCAACTCGTCGGACACGGGGCGTTTCACGCGGCGCATCGCCGCCCAGCCACAACCGAGCAGCAGCGCGAGGCCGCCGAACAAATACGGTTTTTTTGAGGCGCGGTAAGTCACGCGGAACAATTGCCAGACTGGCGAGCCGCCAAGGTAATAATCTTTCTGGCCGTAAGAAAAAAGCGCGGCGAGTTCGCCTTTTTCCGCCGTGCCCATGGAACGGTGATGATGAAATCGTTTTTCCGCGAACGATTTTGCTTTCCAGCCTTTCAATCGCGCTGTCATCACGGCGATCCAGTCCACGCCGCCTGCGCGGCTCGCGGAATAACCACCGATTTCGCGGAAACAATCGCGGCGAAAAAGCTGGCATGGACCGGCCACAAAATTTTCGCCCTCGAAACTGTCGCGGGTTGAATCATAATCGCCTTCCTGCATAAACGGCGTTCCAGCGACGCCGAGTTTCGGGTCGGCGGATAATTTCTGCATGAGAAATTCCATGTAATCCGGCTCGAACGAAACGTCTGCGTCAAGATTCCCAAGAATTTCAAATTCTACATTCTGCAGTTGCGCGAGCGCGGCATTGACGGCGTCGGCCTTGGCGGCGAAATTTCTTCCTTCACGTTTTGGCCGGTGGATGAGCGTGATCCATGGGAATCGTTTTGCATAACGCTCGACTATTTCCGCCGTGCGGTCGGTCGAGCCGTCGTCAACGATGAGCCAGCGTTCCGGCAATTGCGATTGCGCCACCACAGAATCGAGCGTCTTGGCGATGAACGCCTGCTCGTTTCGCGCGGAAGTGATGAGGACGTATTTCATTTTTCGGAAACTGGTTTCAAATCATGGAGCGTTTGTGGCAACGGCAAATCCAACTGGGGGAGCAAGTTGGTGAATGGCAGCCAGCGGGTGCGGATAGGAAAACGGAGTGTAATTGGGCTTGGGCGTGTCGTTGTAAAAATCGCGCCCGGACTGGATGCCGGGATATGGACTGGCTATGTCGGTGAGCGCGCCGTTCAATGTGTTTGACCAGCAATAAAATGGCTCCAAAACTTCGCGCGGCCAGGAGGCGATGCCTGTCGCCGTGTTTATGACCAGTTCATTTCCATTGCTGTCCTGTCCATTGTCGCGCAGTAAAGCGCCGGAGCCGCGGCCGGGCTGGTCGAGGGTTGCATAAACGAAATAAAGTTTAAGATGATCGCCGGTGTTGAAAGTCATCGGCGCGTGCGACTGGACGAGGCCGGTGCCAAGGTAATACATGGTGTTCGCCGAATTTGAATTGACGACGGAAAAATAGCTGTTGGTGGTGCTGACCGTGTAGCCGGCCAAATTGTTTGTGTTGAACAGCGTGTAGCCGACCCATTGATTGTTCGTCCAGTTTGCGCCGGACACTTGCAAATAACTTGAACCGTTCGGCGCGGAACTGGTTCCGCTCAAATACAGCGTCGGGCTGTTGGAATCCCACGGATTTGTCCCGTTCGCACCGCAGAACGGATACCATTGCGCGCAATAAGCATCCGTGCTGCGGAAATTTCGCAAAGCGACAATTGAAGTATAGCCATTGGCCGTGTTGCTGAAAATGACGCCGGAGCCGCCGCGAATGTCCGCGATGGTGTAATAGGGATAGCCATTTGCCAACGGCGAATAATTGAAAGTGTTGCCGTAGACTTCAAAGCTGCGCTCACTGCGCCAGCGACCGCCGGTTTCCGTGCCGTGATTGGCAAAAAAATCGTTCCAAACCGTGTTGTAACGGAATACCACGCGTGCGCCTTCTTCGCCGTCACAGACGCCGGACGGAACGCCGATGATATTGGTGAAAAAATTATCTTCGATGTAAAGCGCGCTGGCAATATTCTGGCCAGAGCTATTTTGGCCATAGGTTGGCGGCAAAACATATGACTGGTCGCCTAACTGGTCGCCATTGACATAACCGTTGTCCACCACTCCTTCGCCTTTCATCAAAAATATGTTGTGGTCAATCACGCTGTAAGCGCTTCCGTAAGTCACGATATTTTTGGCATACAAACCATTGAACAAAACATGGTCAACGCGCCATGAGGCATTTGCTGTGACGCTGCAAACAACGGAGCCAAAGTAATTGTAACTGGTGTTGGTCACGCCGCCGCAAAGTTGCAGATTGGACAATTCGGTCAGGCAATTTGGATTTCCAGCAAGTATGAAAATCTGCCCTCCATTGTTGGCGCGAGATTCTTCATCAATGATGACGGTCTGGTTCGTGCCGGAACCTTTTATGGAAACGCCGTTGTTCAAATTCAGTGTTTGAGTCCAAACATTAGTTCCGGGCGGAATCAAAACGATGCTTCCGGCGGGAGCAGTGGCGACGGCGTTGCTGACGTCCACAAACGAACCGCTGGCCGCGTTGATGAGTGACGCGGGACAAACCGATTTCGCCATCAACAAAATCGTTGCTGCGAAAATCGGCGCAGTTCTTAATTTGGATATTATCATTTCAGTCCTTTTGAAAAAGCTTGGTAATCTCTGAATCGCTCAACGAATGAGTCGCCAAAAAACCTCAACGGCATATTCTTTGCATTGTCCGAAAGCGTGGATAAATTCCGTTGCCGACATCCATTGTCCGAACCTCATGCCTTCACGATAATCGGCGACGTAATTAAATTCTCCATCAGCAGCGATTTCAGCAAGTATGCGAATACATTCGACTCCTTCCTCCTTGAATTCGGGCAGGTTGATTTCAAAAGAAAGATAAGGAACTGGCTGTTTTAAGCCGCTCAAGACATTCAATTCATGTCCCTCCACATCAATTTTTATGTAGAAGGGAATTCCGTGGCTGGCGATCAGTTTTTCCAGCGTGGTGGTTTCAACTTTTTTCTCTTCTGCGAAGCACAGGCTTTGTTCGGTGTGCGTCTTGCCGCTCCGTAACGTCTCCACCCATTTTGGATTGAGCGTGTTCAATGCCGAACCCGGCGCATCAATCCACATCGTCGTAACTCCAACACGGTCGCTCACGGCGCTGCCCACAATAATCACCGGCTTTGGTAAAAATCTGTTTTTAACGAATTTACCCTTCAGCACGTCTTGATTGATTTCGTCCGGCTCGACGGCCACGACCTTTGCCCCCAATCTTAAAAATATATCCGTCTTGAAGCCGTCGTTTGCGCCGACGTCGAAAACGACGTTTCCCTTTTGAAAACCTTCAAGCACTGTCCGATAAAATTCAATTTCCTTGGTGCGATTGGCGAGTAACTGCGGATTTGCAAACTTCCAATAGAAATCCTGGACACAAGAGGATCGTAATCGTTGATAGAGGCCGATTTGTTTTAGAAATGCCTGTGTAATCTGTTTCAATGGTGCTGGCGCGATGGTTGAGTCTGATTTCATGGTGAAAAACTTTTCACGGCTTTAGGTTCTTCATCCAAAGATAATTCTTCGACCGTCGCAACTTGCCGTTTCGGATAAACCATGAGAGTGGTGAAAAAAATGAAACAAAGGGGATGCAGTGCCTTGAACGCCGCTTCCGTCCAATTGTAAAACACAAATGCCGCAAGAAAACCGAGCCGGAACCGCGCGAATTCAAAATTTTCAAAAAGCATTTTGCAGCCTTTGGAGAAAGCGAACAAATAGAGTAGCAACATCAGCGCGAGTCCGATCAAGCCCAGGTTCAAATATGTTTCCAGATAACCGTTGTGCGCCTCATTCGGATGCCACCAATAAATGTCCCAAAGTTTTTCGCGCCGTTCACCGAGCCAGAAGCTTTCAAATCCGGCGCCCATGAGCGGATTGATTTTCCAAGCCAGCAATATTTTCCAAAGGTCGGTTCGTCCCGTGAGCGTCGGGTCTTTGCCCAGCATTCCAATGCCTGTGTCAACAATTCCAAATGCAAATTGCGCGAACAAAATCAGGACAATCGCCGCCATGACATAAAGGCCGATGTATTTTTTATTCACGAACCGCAAACCCAAAAATAAAACCACGGCTATTCCAATCAACAGCGAAGCCAAAGATGTCGAACTGTGCGCCATTTTGAGCAGCCATAAGGTCATAACTAGAAAACCCGCGCAAAGCAGAAGCTCATTTCGTCGAGCGACACTTTTCTCCTGATTCCATGTTTTTGAGAAGCACCAGAAAAAAAAGAAGCCGAATATCAGACAGTCAAAGCCCAGTTCATTTTTGTTCGTCGTGATGCCAGTGTTGTCCGCCGCACCGGTCCATTGCTCAAAGCCGCGTCCCCATTGCGGAAAATATTTGATGAATAAAATGGAAACCGGAACAAGCACATACGCGCATCTTTTCATCAGCCGGATGAACGCTTCTTCCGGATCCGGCTCGGTGAGCAGAACCAATGTCATGATCGGATAAGCAAGAAGCTTTATCCATCGTTTGAACGCGACGAACGGAAAGTCCGACCAAAGCACCGCGAATAGACAATAAATGAAAAAAGCAGCAATCAGCCGGTTGTTGCTGATGATTTCTCCTAGCCTGACACGCCGCTTTGCCAGAACAAAAAATCCCGCCGCGATGAGTGTGAAATACGCGATGGCGTCCACGGGACTGCCTTCTTCGAGTGAAACGCCGCCAACTTGGAAACCGGCCAGCGCGAGCCATTGTGAAACGGCGCGTGAACAAATGAGCACCAGCCACAAAATCGGAATCCAGAGCGCGCCGGTCACGTTGGGCCGTTCGTGCAAATCGCGACGGAACAAAAATGCGACGAAAATCGCCGTCAAAATAAATGCAATCGATGAAGGCATGACATTCGCTGGTTAATGAAAATCCTGGCTGTGGTTGGTGCATTAACGCTTGCGTAGCAGAAGTTCCAAGTGCGTCCATTCGAGGTCGTGGCGATCAAATGGTTTATAAGTGTCACTGAGAGCAAGTCCGTTGAGCACGCAAAAAGCCCCGCCATCTTCAATTACGTCGAAGCCTGCGCGTTGAAACATCGCAAGCCACCCGGAACGCTGAATGCGATTGATATATTGGACTTCATTTTCGAATAACAACTTCCAAGTTCTCTCGGAATAATGGAGATACTGCTTGGGAGATACCGACAAGTCATAATGGTATAGATGATCGGAAATTGTAATGCTGTGAATGCCAAACCCGCCCGGTTTCAGAACCCGCGCCATTCCCTGAATGATTTTCCACGCTGAATCCACATGAATGTGTTCCAAAACCCCGGCACTGATGACAACATCGAACGCGGCGTCAGGCAGCAAATCCAATTCGCCTTTTGGTTCAACTACATATTTGAAGCCGAGAAATTTGTATAACTCCTCAAATGTTTTTATCTGATGAATTTCATCAATGATTCGCAACGTTCTTTTTATGTCGCCAGGTGGAGAAATCCGTCCATCTGCCAATGCCTGCTTTAATTGTTTAAGATACGATTGCAGCGCCTCCATTTGCCGGTTGTCCCATACATCGTATAACGTGGCGGAAAAATCAAAGAACAATCTCGTCGTCAACGCTTCCCAATGCATCCAGCCCGTTCCAAATTCCAAAACTTTTGCGCTTCCATTCAAAATGTCGTGTTTGCGACACAGCGTCACATTCCGATTCACCCTTTTGGCATAATACGACGGCATCGGTTTATTTTGCCTGCCGCGTTGTCCGACAGTGTTGCCGATGGTTCGATATAAACTTTTGGTCGCGGCGTTCAGAGACGCAACTTTCAACGTCGCAGCGGTCAAATAGTATTTAAGCATAATTCTGATTTTGATTTATGTGGCGCGAATTAACGCATTTGAATCAAATCGCCGACAAGATGAGCGGGGGCCTTGCAAGCCGGAATGACGCAGTTCAACCACGGATGGACACGGATCAGAATCTTACAAGATTCGTCAGGTTTCTTATTAGGTTGACGGCCAATTCAGGTTGATTTACGACCGTCCGGGACGGGTTCCCGACCCATACAATTCCAATTTAATGGCCTCCGGCTGGCGCTGTAGCAGGTCGCTCACGAGACCGGCAAATCGCTCCCGTTCCGAATCCCAACAATGTTTCCCATACACCATCCAACCATTTTCCATCAACTGTCGCAACTCTGTCGGATGCTGCCACGCCCATTTGATTTTCGTCGCCAGGTCGTCCACATTTCCGCCCTCGAAAAACAAAATATCAATGTCGTCAAAATAATCCCGGATGCCTTTGGTGGAGGGAACAAGCACCGGTTTGTTCATCGCCAGATATTCAAAAATGCGGGTGGGAAAATTGATCTCGGTAAATGAACTCAACCGGTTCGGAATCAGCCCCAAATCTATTTTTGAAATTTCACTTGCGATTTCATTCAAATTCTTGAACCCGTGGGATTGCACAACGCCTTCCAAATTTAATTCCCGGACCAACTTCATGATTTTTTCCAGATAATCGGTCGGCTCGCCATACATGTGCAGTTGGATGTTCGGGATTTCCGCGCGGAGCCGGGCGACGGCTTGAATCGCCAAATCCAGCCCGTGGCGTTCAACCAGCAGGCCGTGATACATCAACGTGAAAGATTTTTCGTTGAATCGTTGAATCGTTGAATCGTTGAATCGGCGCGGGTTGAAAATTTTTGTTTCCGGCGAATTCATCACAGTCTCGATTTTTTCTGGCGGGCAACTTCTCGATGAAAAAAGCTCTTTGAATGCCGTGTTGGGCGTGAGAACCAAATCCGCAAACGCGATGCTGCGCCT
>Ga0181531_10002160_pt1 | contig 12307 bp, 15 predicted proteins | sample PEATcosm2014_Bin_38_FD_119743 | JGI IMG/M metagenome (GOLD analysis project Ga0181531, IMG submission 119743) | Peatland microbial communities from MTU Mesocosm Facility, Houghton, MI, USA - PEATcosm2014_Bin11_10_metaG | ecosystem: Environmental > Terrestrial > Soil > Wetlands > Peat | place... | reverse complement strand
GAGTCCGGTTGCGGTAGTTTGAGCCTTGATGGCGGCAGGTGACAGCGGGCGGCGGCGCTGTGCATAATCCATAGTGACCCGCATGGCCAACTCTAAAGCCTCTCTGGTTCTCGTTGCCGTTCTCGGCGTTCCGTTGTTCATTGCCGCCTTTGTGCTGGGCCCCTCCGCGTTCGATCTGGTGTTTCATCGCCGCCGGCCAGAGCGTTATCTGATTCCTGCTGGATACACGGGCTGGGCGCGCGTGGAATTCCGGCAGAAAGGCGCGCCGCCGTTGCCCACCGAAGATGGCCGGCTCCTGATCAAACTCGACGCGCATGGAATTCTGCGAACATCTTCCGATCCTCCAGTGGGACACGGCAACGACGACTTCTACTACTACGCAGGCGACACTCGCACACGAATCTCGAATGCGGGTGTGTGCAAGGGTGGGATGATCTGGCAGGTGGAAACCATGGTGGATGAACCGACCTCGACTCCGTTCGCCCGCTTTTTTGTGGGGACGGAAGACGCCTATCGGCAAGCCGTCGATCCCGACGGTAATAAGGCGCCGGGGTGTGAGTGACAGGGGGCGATGGCCGCGGTCTGAAAAGGCTGGATCGTCCGCACGGGAGTATGCATGGCGGCTGTAATTGCATTTCACGTTGTGATGGTGGCGCTGGGAGTGAGCGTGGCGAGCGGGCTGGTATCGACAGCGCGCGTGAGCACCGCGCTCGGCTACTTACACAACACGGTCGGCATTTCGACGCCGTTGCCGGGACAGGTCCGGATGATCGCGCTGGTCTGGATCGGGTCGACCATCGTGATCGCGGATGGATGTGTGTTGCTGCTGGTGCTGATCGCCAAAGTCCTGCAATAGATTGGCGAGTGACAAAGCCGGGCGCGGGAATTGATAATAATCGGTTGCGGGCCGAGTTGCCGATGTTTCAGTGAGGTCAAAGATGCTTTTATCCGGGATTTTTCCGCCGATCACCACGCCGTTCTATCCGGACGGTGAAGTTTATTACAAGAAGATCGAAGCCAATGTCGAGCGCTACTCGCGAACGCCGGTGGCCGGGATTGTGGTGCAGGGATCGACGGGCGAAGCGATCCTGCTCTCCGATCAGGAGCGGCGTGACGTGCTGAAGGCGGCGCTGGCTGCGGCGGCTCCGAACAAGGTAATGATCGCGGGGACGGGCATCGAGTCGGCGCACGAAACGTTGCGGCTGACCGAGTACGCCGCCGAGCTGGGCTACGATGCGGCCATGGTACGGACTCCGCACTACTTCAAGCGGCAGCTGCTGCCGGCGAATCTGCTGGCGTTTTATCGCACGGTGGCCGATCGATCGGCGCTGCCGATCATTATTTACAACTTTCCGCAGGCCACTGGGTATGACATGCCGGCGGAAGTGGTGATCGAGCTGGCGGGACATCCGAATATCGTCGCCATCAAGGAATCGAGCGGCAATCTCGACAAAGTTAAAGCAATGGTTGAAGGCACGCGCCAGATCAAGCGCCAGGCGACGGTAACAGAGACGTTTGAGGCCGTGACTCCGCGGATGCTAAAAGCGGCAGCAGCGGAATCCGAGAAGTTGAGCAGGGAACTGGTCAGCGTGGCGTCGCTGGCAGGCTCGGCGGGTGGCGGAGCGACGCCGGAGGCCGCGACCAAGCCTTCATCTTCTGCCGTGACGATGGTTGGAAAATTGAAGACGCGCCAGAAAGAAGTGGGCTTTCAGGTGATGGTCGGCGCAGCGCATCAACTCGAGCCATCGCTCTCGTTGGGCGCGGTCGGCGCAATTCTGGCTTTCGCGACTCCGGCTCCGATGGCTTGCTATGAAATTTACGCTGCTTTCAAAGACGGGGATGCCGCGCTGGCGCGCGAAAAACAAGAGCGGGTAAAGCTGGCGGCGCAGCGCGTTGTGGCAGAACTTGGCGTCCCAGGCGTGAAGTACGCGATGGATCTCAACGGCTACTACGGAGGTTCCGCGCGGCTGCCCTTCCTGCCATTGACAGGTGAGCAGAAAGCGGAGGTCGAGAAGTTGATGGCCGGAATCAAGAGCTAGGCGGCGTCGCTGAGTGCCAATCCTCTCGCCGAGAAAGACATGCACGAGTTGATTGCGTCATTTTGCGGACCGGGCGCGAACGCGCGAACAAGACCCCCAGACAGGAATGAATCGCGGCGAAGCTGCCGCGAGTCGTTTCTCCGTTCGAATCGAAACTTTTGTATAATCCGCCGATGCAAGGAATATCCCGGAGCACAATTGCGCTCGGTTTGCTATTGCTGATCTGGTCCCGCGCAATAGGAGGACAGGAAGTGAAATCCAAGCAACCTGAAAAGACGAAGCCGGCGGTCAAGGTGGAGCAGCGCGGGCGCATCATTGGAATCGGCGGTGTCTTCTTCAAGTCCGCTGATCGCGATCAGATGCGCGAATGGTACGCGACGCATCTTGGACTCGCTGACAAAGGTCAAGGCGTGATGCTTCCCTGGCGCGAACACGACGATCCACAAAAGGAACACGTCACCGTTTGGACTGTTTTCCCTAACTCCACGAAGTACTTCGACCCCAGCCCCGCACCGTTCATGATCAACTACATTGTGGACGATATGGATGCTTTGCTCGACCGCCTAAAACAAGAGGGAGTAAAGATCGACCCCAAACGAATGGATGAATCCTACGGGCGCTTTGCCTGGATCTATGACCTGGATGGAAATAAGATCGAACTCTGGCAGCCGCTGCCCGCTAAGCCGTAAGGGCCTTCCAAGTATCGACTTCTGACCGTAGCAGTTTTTTTGGAGCAACATGGCGCCAGATACGGCTGGAAAACAGGCCGCCATTTTTCCCTGAGGTCCAAGCGCACATCGCCTTGTGATCAGGATCACGCAGAGTTATAATTCGAACGAACGTTCGAACTGTGCCGATCTTGCCCGCAACCCGCGCTTCCAGCCGGAGAGTAGCGTCCCGCCGCAATCTCAGCCGTGACCCGGTGACGCGCTTTGACCGCAGGCTGGGGGAGATTCTTGACCATGCCACGGAAGTCTTCTGTCTCAAAGGATACGAAGGCGCGTCGATGCGCGATCTGTCGCGGGCGACGGGCATGTCGCTGGCCGGACTCTACTACTACTTTGAGTCCAAAGAGCGGCTGCTGTTTCTGATTCAGAAGCACACCTTCTCGACCATCGTCGCCAATCTGAAGCGGCGGCTGGAGAATGTTGCCGATCCCGAACAACGAGTGCGAATTTTCATTCTCAATCATCTCGAATACTTCGTCAGCAACCAGCAGGGGCTAAAAGTGCTGTCGCACGAAGATGAATCGCTGAAAAACGGCTTCAGCTCGGAGATTGCGGAGATCAAGCGCGAGTATTACCGCATTTGCCTGGGGCTGATGGAGGATTTGCGGCGGCAACGGGGGCTCGCCTTCAATACGCGCACGGCGGTGATGAGCTTGTTCGGGATGATCAACTGGATCTACACCTGGTACAACCCGCGCGTCGACGGCAACGCGGAGGCGCTGGCGGAAGAGATGAGCAATATCGTTCTGCAGGGAATCGTGCATGGCGAGAAAAGACCTGTGAAGGGGCGGGCGGGCGCAGGGAAGTTGCGGCATCGCTGAGGCGAGGCCCTGATATCTATCGATCGAAGCAAAGGCTGATGCAAAACCTACTTTAAGGAGCGAATTATGGCGACCACGACGCAGCCGGTTACCGGCGAAACCACGAAGCAGCTGATTAACTACCGCACCGATGCCGGAGTGGCCGTGATCGAGATGAACGATCCGCCGGCGAACACCTACACCTACGAAATGAATCGCCAGCTGGATGAAGCGATTCTCAAGGCGCGCATGGATAACGACGTCCATGTGATCGTGCTGACGGGCGTGGGCGACAAGTTTTTCTCGGCAGGCGCGAACATCAAGATGCTGGCGTCGGTCGATCCGACGTTTAAGTATTACTTCTGCCTGCATGCGAACGAAACGTTGCTGCGGCTGGAGCACACGCCGAAGCTGGTCATCGCCGCGATCAACGGACATTGCGTAGGCGGGGGACTGGAGATTGCGATGGCGGCCGATCTCCGCATCGCCCGCAAGGACGCGGGCAAGATCGGGCTGCCCGAGGTGAACCTCGGCGTGCTTCCGGGCACCGGTGGAACCCAGCGGCTTTCACGGCTGGTCGGGAAGAGCAAAGCCATCGAGCTGATGATTACGGGCAATACGTTCTCGTTTGAAGAAGCGCAAGAGTTTGGCATTGTGAACGACATCTTCGAACGGGACGGCTTCATGGAGAACATCATGGAATACGCGCGGCAGTTCACGCCTCCGAATAAGGCGGCGAAGGCTGTGGGACGGATCAAGCGCGCGGTGCAGACGGGCTGGGAGATTCCGATGGAGTCGGCGCTGGCGGTCGAACGCGAGAACCAGCAGATCCTTTTCCAGAGCGAAGACGCGAAAGAGGGGCTGGCGGCATACGTGGAGAAGCGTCCGGCTGTGTTCAAGGCGAAATAGGAATTCTGATGCCGTTATATTCGGTTCGACTGCTAATCCGATGTGGTGGAAAGGGGCAACCGACGCGAGTTCCACTGTACGAGGATCGCATCGTGCTCGTGCACGCCCGGACTCACGGGAGTGCAAAGATCAGAGCCAAGCGGATCGTAACGCGGCAAGAAATCCCCTACAAGAATGCTTCCGGCAACATGGTTTATTGGCGTGTAGCTCAGGTCTATGAATCGATTGAGTTGTTCGACGACGACTTCGCAAACGGCAGGGTAAAAGATGGGGCGGAAGTTTACTGGCGCTACATACGCACTTCCAATCCCGGCAAGAGACTTAAGCGAGAGGGATACCATGAACACGCTGTTTTGCGATAGAAGACACGCATTTCTCGGCGCATTGTGCGTCCCATGCAGCGAAAGGATGACGACTTCATGCCAGGCAAAGTAGCGAAAATCGGCAGCTTCAGCGAGTGGGTGGGCGTGTTCAACGAGTGGCGCAAGGAAGTCGGCGTCAACAAAGACGACGTGGAAGCCTTTCACTTCGACACGCTTTACGGCGCCATTGAAACGGAAGAGATCCAGTTCGGCTCCTATAAAGGGCGCAATAAATGGGAGAACCTGAGGCAGGTTCCGACGCAGCAGATGCGTGACGCGTTGATGAACATGATCGTCTATCAGGGCGACACGGAATTTGCGAGCGTGGAACAGCAGCGCAACCTGTTTGAGACGGCTCCGACGGAGTGGGATCGCCGGGCCATCACGCGCGTCATGATCGAAGAGATGCGCCACGGGTGGCAGATGTGCGCGCTGCTGATCGACTTCTTCGGATCTTCGGGGAAAGTGGAAGCGCAGAAGATGCTGGAGCGGCGGGCATTTGAGAACAAGCGCTTGCTCGGAACCTTCAATGTCGATGTCGATAACTGGCTCGATTTTTTCACCTACACCGATTTCGTCGACCGCGACGGCAAGTTCCAGCTGCAGATGCTGAAATATTCTTCGTTCGCTCCCTTGGGGCGATCGACGTCGTACATGCTGCGCGAAGAAGCCTTTCATATGGGAACGGGGCACGACGGCCTGCGGCGCGTGGTGGAGGCAGGCGTGATCCCGCGGTGGCTCCTGCAGAAATATCTCAATAAATGGATTTCAAGCTCATTCGATCTCTTTGGCACCGATCATTCGTCATCGGCGCACTGGGCCTACGTGTGGGGCATCAAGGGACGGTACGACGAATTGCAGAACGACAAGGCTGCCGATCTCGACGATCTCAATGACTACAATCGCCATCTCTACCGGCAGGAAGTGGCGGGACTGGTGGAACGGCTGAACTCGTTTCTAAAGCCGGGCGAAAAGAAGTTTTACACGCCCGATATCCACTTCAACCGCAATATCGGACGCTGGGCAGGCAAGAAGTATCACTGCGAAAGCGGGGAACCGCTCGACGATCGCGCCTACGAACAGCATTGTGAAGAAAACCTGCCAAGCGCGAAGGATAAAGAGCTGCTGCTCGATATCATCCGCAACGAAAAGAAGTGGATAAAAGAAAAGGAAGGCGCGCGCGATCCGTTGTCGACGATTGGCGAGCCGCGGAAGTCGGCAATTAACATCTAGCGTCAGTGAGAAAAGTTGGAGACTGAGCTGACAACTCGGATCAGGCTCGGGATCAGCGGCCGGGCGGCACGGCTGACGCTCGTCAATCATCCTCTGAACGTGATTGATCTGCGGATGGCGCAGGAACTGGCCGGGGCACTTGCGGAGATCGAGTCGCGCGCCGACATTTCGACCATTGTGTTTCAGGGAGACGCGCGAGATTTCTCTGCCGGAGTCGATATCAAGGCCCATCTGCCGGAACAGATTCGCGAGATGCTGACGGCGTTTCATGCCGTCATTCGCGCCATCGTGGCATCGCGCAAGATCACGATTGCGATGGTGCGGGGAAGATGTCTTGGCGGCGGCGCGGAACTTGCCTCGGTCTGCGATATCGTCTACACGGCGAAGGATGCGACCTGGGGATTCCCGGAAATCAAGCTGGGATGCTATCCGCCGGTGGCGACGGTCGCGCTCGCCGCGCTGATCGGGCAGAAGCGGGCTACGGAACTCATCGTGACTGGCCGTCAGATTTCCGGTGAAGAAGCTGCCGCGATCGGACTGGCGACGCGCTCCACTGCGTCCGGTGAACTCGAAGCGGCGGTCGATCGCACGCTTTCTGATCTTGGACAACTCAGTTCGGCCGCGCTGGCGCACACCAAGAAAGCGCTCTATGCCTGGGACGCGATCCATTTCGACAAGGGCCTGGCGCGAGCGGAAAAAATCTATCTCGAAGAACTTATCTCGACCACAGACGCGCGCGAGGGTATCATGGCCTTCCTTGAGAAACGATCGCCGCGATGGACAGGCAAATAGAAAATTCCGATATTAAAGTCAGGGGCGACGAGAAGTCGGCGTATAGTTCCGGCCATTTGATGTGCCGCACGCCGTTGTGGGGGATTGCCGGGTTCCTGGCCTGCGCGTACTTTGCCTGGATCTCGTTCGGCCACGTCTCGCGCAACGAATATGTGTGGCCGCACGATTACTGGACGGCTGCTACCTATGTCGTGTGGATCATCCTGCTGGCCGCGCTTGCACTCGACACGCGATGCTGGCGGGAACGCCTATTTTTCGCCGTGCTGGTGATCAATTTCGTGATCGGGTGTGGGTTAACGCTGTGGCGGCACGTTCCGGTCGCAGACGTACGCTTGGCGCGCATCGGAACGGGAACGCTCTGGGCGCTCGCAGGTCTGCTGAGCCTGATGACACTCGGCAGAGCCGAGGACCTCGCTCCTCGCGGCAGGTGAATTATGGATTTCGAACTCTCTCCCGCACAGGTGAAGGCGCTGCAACAGCGCGGCGAAGCTTTCACGCTTCTCGATGTCCGCGAGCCCTGGGAATATGAAGCGTCGCGTCTTGACGGCGCCAAGCATATTCCGATGGGCGACATTCCCAGCCGCGCCCACCAGGAACTGGATCCGGAGGAGCACATCGTTGTCATGTGCCATCATGGAGTGCGTTCGCTCACGGTGACCAACTGGCTCCGCCAGCAGGGATTTGAAAAAGTGCAATCGATGCGGGGCGGCATCGATGGCTGGGCGCGAACCGTCGATCCGAAAGTGCCACTGTACTGATGCGAGCATCGTCAGCAACCAGGAACCACGCTTGATCACTGACTGCCACGTCCACATCAATCCCATTGAACTGTTCAAGCCGCAGGCGCTCGAACTGATCAAGCGCAATCGCAAAGACACGGATGCGATCGTGGAATACTGCCGGTCACCAAAGGCGTTCCTGGAATACCTGGACCGGTCGGGCGTGGAACGGGCGGCGCTGATTAACTATGTAGCGCCTGAAGTGATCGGGTTCGGCCCCGAAGTCAACCAGTTTGTCGCCGACTATGTGAAGTACGATCCGAAGCGGCTGATTTCCTGCGGCAGCCTGCATCCGCGCCATACCACCAACATCATGGCCGATGTGGAGCACATTCTGCGGCTTGGCCTGCGCATGATCAAGATTCACCCGCCGCATCAACTGCTGTATCCCAATGATTATCTGCATGGGGTCAAAGAGCTCGAGATTATCTATCGAGCGGCGGAAGCGAATGGCGTTCCGGTCATGTTCCACACGGGCACATCGGTTTTTCCGGGTGCGCGCAACAAGTTTGGCGACCCGATCTATCTCGATGATGTGGCCGTCGATTTCCCCAAGCTGAAAATCGTGATGGCGCACGGCGGGCGTCCATTGTGGATGGACACAGCATTTTTTCTGCTACGCCGCCATGCGAATATGTATCTCGATATCAGCGGCATTCCGCCGAAAGCACTGCTGGAATATTTTCCACGGCTGCGGGAGATTGCGCACAAAACATTGTTCGGCACGGATTGGCCGAGTCCGGGAGTAGTCGATATCAAAAGGAATCTGGAGGAGTTCCGAAGCCTGCCGCTCGAAGCGGCGCTTCAGGACAGGATTCTCAGCCGGACGGCGAGCCAACTTTGGCCCGTGTAGCGCTGCTAACTACTATCAATCCGAGTTGTCAGCGGACAATATATTTGACCGCGACTACGACCGCGAATATTAGGATTCCGGCCAAATAGGCCCAGCCGCGGCCGTTCTGGAACTTTTCGTTGTCGATCATCGAAGCACCTCACAAACCCTACCGCATGATGACATAGGGAACATGAAAAAGCGACGGTAGAACCGTTACGATCCTGCCCGCTGCGTGGAAACTGCCAGCGCTTTGGCGTATAAATGAAGGTTGCGCTCCCGTTTCAGGATTGCGCGGGGAAGCAACCGCAGATTATCCGCATTGCAAGCGAGGAGCCATGTCTAGCGTTACCAGCCTGCACGCCCCCAAAGGTCTTGAGGGCGTCGTCGCCACCACATCCAGCATTTGCTACATCGACGGCGAGCAGGGGGTGCTTGCCTATCGCGGGTATGACATCCACGATCTCGCGGACCGTTCCACGTTTGAGGAAGTCTGCTTTCTGCTCTGGTTTGGACGCCTGCCGAACGCGGGCGAACTGAAGAGCCTGAAGCAGCGGATGGCGGAAGAGCGCAAGCTCGATGCCTCCATTATTTACCGGCTGCAACTGGCGCCGAAGCACGCGTTGCCGATGGATGTGCTGCGGACGCTGGTTTCGGCCTTATCGTTCTACGATCCCGAATACAACCGCAACGACCACGATGCCAACATCAACAAGGCCATTCGGCTGACCTCGCAAATCGCGATGCTGGTGGCGAACTACGACCGCATCCGCAAGGGAAAGCCGGTCGTTGACCCCGATCGCTCGCTCTCGCACTCGGCCAATTTTCTGCTGATGTTGAACGGCGCGGCGCCCTCAGCGACGGCGGAGCGTGCGCTGGATATCGCGCTGATCCTGCATGCCGACCATGAGCTGAACGCTTCGACGTTTGCCGCTCGCGTTACTGCAGCGACGTTGTCGGATATGCATTCGGCAGTGACTTCCGCCATCGGAACGCTGAAGGGTCCGCTGCACGGAGGAGCCAACGAGGCCGTATTCAAGATTCTCAAAGAGATTGATGCCAGCGGTGCGGATCCGGTCGACTACGTCAAGGGCATGCTGGCGCAGAAGAAGAAGATCCCCGGCTTCGGGCATCGCGTGTATCACACCGAAGATCCGCGGGCGACGCACTTGCGGCAGATGTCGCGCGATCTGGGGCAATCGAGCGGCGCACCCAAGTGGTTCGAATATTCGCAGAAGATCGAACAGTTCGTGAATGCCGACAAGAAGCTGAATGCAAACGTGGATTTCTACTCGGCTTCGACCTATCACACGCTGGGCATCGATGTGGACCTGTTCACACCCATCTTTGCCGTTTCGCGCGTGGGCGGCTGGACGGCGCACGTGATCGAGCAACTGGACGATAACCGGCTGATTCGTCCGCGAGCCGACTATATCGGGCCCGTGTATCCGCAGAAGTATGTGCCGCTGGAAAAGCGTTAAACTCCAGCGGCCGTCGCCGGCCAGTCTTGTATAGTGTGAGCTCCGGCCAGCCCCGGCCTGTTTGCAGCATTCCCAGATACGTCATTGCGCATGACTTTGCCACTCGAAACGAAGCCTTCAGCAGAACTTTACGCCGCAGGGCCGCGATCGGCCTGGACCGGCGATGTTGCGGTGCTGATCTACCTGGCGCTTGCCACCATCCTTGTACAGTTTCTATTCGGCGCGCGCTTTGGTTTTCAGCGCGACGAACTCGCAACGCTCGATGATGCTCGCCATCTGGCCTGGGGATACGTGGCCTATCCTCCAATGACGCCGTTTTTCGGGCGCATCGCGCTGACTCTGTTTGGAACTTCGCTGGCTGGATTCCGCTTTTTCGCGGCGTTGGCGCAGGCTGTGTCGGTCGTGCTGACAAGGTTGATGGCTCGCGAACTTGGCGGCGGACGCGGAGCGCAACTGGTAGCTGCGGCAGCCGCTGTTCCATTTTGCCTGGCCAGCGGGGCGCTGATGCAGTACGTGGCATTCGATTATCTATGCTGGGTGCTGGCCGCGTACTTTGTGATTCGCCTGCTCAAGTCCGAAGATCCGCGCTGGTGGCTGGCGATTGGCAGCGTGCTTGGTCTGGGAATGATGGCCAAGTACACGATGGGCTTTTTTGCCCTCGGAATTGTGGGCGGCGTGCTGCTGACGAAGACGCGTCGCGATCTAGCGAGCCGATGGCTTTGGATGGGCGTGGGCCTATCGATCCTGGTATTTCTGCCGAATCTTTTGTGGCAGGCCCAGCACCATTTCATTTCGCTCGATTTTCTCCGGCATATTCATGAGCGCGACGTGCGCATCGGCCGCGCCAAGGATTTTCTGCCCGACCAGTTCAAGTTCACGCTGCTGGCGTTTCCGCTTTGGATAGCTGGCCTCTACTACTATCTGGTTTCGAAGGCGGGCAGCCGTTTCCGCATGCTGGCCTGGATGTACGTGGTTCCGCTGCTGCTGTTTCTTGCGGCCAAGGGCCGTGGATATTACCTGGGTCCGGCGTATCCCATGCTGTATGCCGCGGGAAGCGTGTGGGGCGAGGAACGGTTGCGTTCGTTGGGCCGGGGCTGGCGAGTCGGCGCGCGGACGCTGGTCTGGACGGCCTTGGCAGCCGATGTCGCCCTGACGATCGCCATTGTGATCCCGCCCACTCCCATCAACTCGCCGCTCTGGAAGTTCGCCGCGAAGAACAATGGGGACCTTCTCGAAGAGGTGGGATGGCCGGAGCTGGTGCAGACCGTCGCCAAGATTCGCGATTCGTTGCCGGCCACGGACCGGATCCACCTGGGCATTATGGCCGGGAATTACGGGGAGGCTGGCGCCATCAATCTATATGGACCGCAATACGGCCTGCCTGGGGCGATCAGCGGCGTCAACTCCTTCTGGCAGCGTGGGTATGGCGATCCGCCGCCGGAAACGCTGATTGTCGTTGGTTTATCGCAGCATTTTGTCGAGCGCAACTTTGCCTCCTGCCAGATTGCCGGCCACACGCCCAACCCGTACGGCATCGAAAACGAGGAAACCCGCGACCATCCTGACATCTACGTGTGCCGGGGACTGCGTCAGTCCTGGCCGGAGTTCTGGAAGGATTTTCAGTACTACGGGTAGTCGTAGCTCCGCCGAGCTATTGAATGGCACATTTGTGCCTTGTACGGGGTGGTTGGGATTTTTCCCACTAGTCCGTGTCCTCTTGTCATTTGATCGGTGCCTGCCCCTGGCCTAAGGTCGTAGTTAAGCAGCGCGGTCTCGTGGGGAAACCGCGAAAGTCAAGAGCCATTAACCGCCGCTTGGATCCTCCGCCACGGCGATTGTCTTCCACTCGCGCGCTGCATTCCGCCTTAGCTTCACTGAGAAGCTCTAAGGAGTGCATATGAACTACATGTCGCGCACACTCACGTTGTTGGGAATCGCTCTCGTTTCGGTGTGTGCTTTCGCGCAAAGCAATTACCAGGTCATTGCCGTCGAAAACGGCGGTACCATCAGCGGAACCGTCAAGTGGCAAGGACCGGTGCCTCGCCTCGCGCCTTCGACCATCGACAAGGACCAGCAGATCTGCGATCCCGAAGGACAGAAACACCGCGATTTAGAACGCCTGCTGGTTGCTCCGGATGGAGGCGTGGCCAACACGGTCGTCTACCTGAGCGACATTACACGCGGAAAAGCGATGGACCTGCCTGCGGAACGGCGCTTCTTGAACCAGAAGAATTGCCGCTACGAGCCGCACATCCTGCTGGTTCCCGAACAGGCGACACTGACGGTGAAGAGCAGCGACCCGCTATTGCACACCGTGCACATGTCGGGAAGCGCGGACTACAACCTGCCCTT
>Ga0181531_10002159_pt1 | contig 12312 bp, 12 predicted proteins | sample PEATcosm2014_Bin_38_FD_119743 | JGI IMG/M metagenome (GOLD analysis project Ga0181531, IMG submission 119743) | Peatland microbial communities from MTU Mesocosm Facility, Houghton, MI, USA - PEATcosm2014_Bin11_10_metaG | ecosystem: Environmental > Terrestrial > Soil > Wetlands > Peat | place... | reverse complement strand
TACACGACGCCGGCGGCCTATGCTGATTATCTCACCGCAACCGGCCATCGCGCTGCGCTACACGACGGCTCCGCGCGCCGTCCGGTTGCTCACACTGCGCCAAAGGGCGTATCAACAGCCGAGCCTCTAATCGCCGCTGGGTGAAAGTTCAGTGGCAGGTCACTGGGTAGCAAGGACGTCGAAGGTAGAATCTTGAAATCTAGAATCTAAAGGTCGTTTCGAAATTCGACCAAGTCATCGCCCAACGGAAGGTTGCCTTGATGAATTACTTTATGCGGCCGGAGTCTTGAGCATGGTGTTGGCAACCCCGTGCCTTGCCGACGAGCCAATTACCCTGAGCGGCTGCGCGTCCGCCGGAGTTGAGGGAAAATGCGTTATTCTCAAAACCGCCGACGGCCGCGTTTATAATATCTCGGCGGCAAAGCCGAGCCCCGGTATCGGCACGTATGGACAGATCAAGGGCACCCTGAAAAGCGACGGTGTGAGCACCTGCATGCAGGGCCAGATCATCAGTCCGGCGGCCTGGACTCAAACCGGGCAAAAATGCCCGTTCTGACGGGTCATGATGGGGCGCAATAGCCAAGCGTACTTTGCTGTCTTTCGGTAGAGACCGTCACCCGAGATGCAGATCCTTCTGCCGGGTCTCGTTCTCGCCGTCGCCGCGCTTCAATCTGCCGAACACGACCGTGGACAGGACGGTAAAGACCCCGAGGACGAGAAAGGCCTCGTGCAGGCCGATGATCATCTCGCCCGCACTCGCCGGACTTGCCGGGATGAACATTGCGGTGGTCAGACCCGCGGCAGCGACGCCGAAGCTGATCGACATTTGCTGCATGGTGCTGGCGACAGAGCTCGCGTTGCTCGCCTTGTCGTCCGGGATGTCGGCATAAACCAGGGTATTCATGCTGGTGTATTGCAGCGACGTGAAGGCGCCATAGCCGAACGCCAACAGCACGACCATCCACAGCGGCGTCGTGGTGCCGATGGTTGCGAACAGCATCAAGAGGACGCCGAGGATGACGGTGTTGGAGATCAGGACGCCGCGAAAGCCGATGCGCTCCAGAATCTTCGGCATCAGGAATTTCGTGCTCATGGCGGCGGCGGCCTGCGGCATGATGAGCAGGCCGGATTGCACCGGCGTATAGCCCAGCCCGACCTGGTAGAGCAGCGGCAAGAGAAACGGCACGCCGCCGATGCCGAGCCGCGTGAAGAAGCTGCCGCTGACGGCGGCGCTAAAGGTGCGGATGCGGAACAGCGTCAAATCCAGGAGCGGAAACGCGATGCGCGACGCGTGCAGTCCGTAGCCGAGGATGAGCGCGAACGAAATCGCCAACAGTCCGATGATTTCGGCGAGGCTCAGCGTATGCTCGCCGAATATCTCCAGCACATACGACAACAGCGCCACGCCGCTGCCAAACAGAATAAGCCCGACGATGTCGAGCGGCTTGATATTTTGTTCGCGATAATCCGGCAGGTGCAGATAAACCAGAATAAGCCCGACGATGCCGACCGGCAGATTGACGAAGAATATGAATCGCCATTGCAAATAGCCGACGATGAGGCCGCCGGCGATCGGCCCGAGCATCGGGCCGATCAGTCCCGGAATGGCGACGAAGCTCATGGCGCGGATCAACTCGGATTTCTCGAACGTCCGCACCAGGGTGAGCCGGCCGACCGGCACCATCATAGCGCCGCCGCAGCCTTGGAGGACGCGGAAGGCGACGAGGAGATGGATGTTGTCGGAGACGCCGCAGAGCACCGAGCCGAGCGTGAATAACCCGATGGCGGAGGCAAACACGCGCCGCGTGCCAAAACGATCGGCCATCCAGCCGCTGATCGGAATGAACACCGCGAGGCTCAAGGTGTAGCTCGCCAGCACCGACTTCATGCTCAGCGGCGCGACGTTGAGGGCTTCCGACACGACCGGCACGGCCGTGTTCAGGATCGTCGTATCCAGCGACTCCATGAAGAACGCCACCGCGACCAGCCACGGCAGCAGTTGCTTGCGCGAGGCGGACGACGGGGGGCGTGGAGCGGTGTCGATGGGGTGCGCTCCGAAAGAGACGGGCTCATTATGCCCCGCAACGGTGAGCGAAAATTACGCCGCGGTGGTGGCGCGGCCGGCCTTGGTACCCAGCCGCTTGTCGAGATACTGGCTGACCTGTGTCATCAGCACGTCGATCTTGCCGTCAAAGAAGTGGTTGGCGCCGGGCACGACCTTCTGCTCGATGACGATGCCCTTTTGCGTCTTGAGCTTCTCGACGAGCGTCGTGACGTCGCGGTGCGGCACCACGGCGTCGCGGTCGCCATGGATGATCAGGCCCGAGGACGGGCAGGGGGCGAGGAAGGAAAAGTCGTAGAGGTTCGCCGGCGGCGCGATCGAGATGAAGCCTTCGATCTCCGGGCGGCGCATCAGGAGTTGCATGCCGATCCAGGAGCCGAACGAGAAGCCGGCGATCCAGCACGACCGCGCCTCCGGATTGACCGTCTGCGCCCAGTCGAGCGCGGAGGCGGCATCCGACAATTCGCCCACCCCGTGGTCGAAGCCGCCTTGGCTCCGCCCCACGCCGCGGAAATTAAAGCGCAGCGCCGAAAAGCCGCGATGCACGAAGGAGTAGTAGAGCTGATAGACGATCTGGTGGTTCATCGTGCCGCCGAACTGCGGATGCGGATGGAGCACAATGCCGATCGGGGCGTTTTTCTGCTTCGCCGGATGATAACGGCCCTCGATGCGGCCGGCGGGTCCGGTGAAAATGACTTCGGGCATCTTCCCTATAACCTTCAGTTTGGCTTTGGCGCGCAGCGCAGGCTGCTTGACGGCCCGGCTGGGCGTACGTAAGTGGCTATAACCATTTCAGATTTTGAACTGGCGAATACTTATACAATCGCGCAAGCTGCGGTTCGCAGCTTCTAGCACGAGGCTAGGGGCAAAAAGCAAGCATTACGAGCAGCCCTTCATCCTTCTCCGCGCAGCGAAGTGGGGCAGGAAGGAACCGAAGCAAGTTCGAGACGCAGTTATGACCGAGCGGGTTTATCTCGATTGGAACGCCACCGCGCCGCTGCGGCCTCAAGCGCGCGACGCGTTCGAGCGCGCGGTTACGCTCACCGGCAATCCGTCGTCGGTACACGCCGAAGGACGGGCGGCGCGCCACACCATCGAGGGGGCGCGCGAACAGATCGCGGCGCTCCTGGGCGCCGAACGCGCGGATGTGATCTTTACCGGCAGCGGCACCGAAGCGAATGCGCTCGCGCTGTCGCCTTTGATCGAGACGGCTGCGGAGAAACAGCCGCGCGATAAGTTGTTAATCTCGGCCATCGAGCACGCTTCGGTGCGCGCCGGCGGACGGTTCGCGCGCGAGACAATCGAGGACATTCCGGTCGATGCAGCAGGGCGCGTCGACCTTGCGGCGCTGGCGCAAGCTCTGCGCACCGCGCAGCGGCCCCTTGTCTCGATCATGCTGGCCAATAACGAGACCGGCGTCATTCAAGCGGTCGCAGAGGCCGCGGGGATCGTGCATGCGGCCAATGGCCTACTGCACGTAGATGCCGTGCAGGCCATTGGCCGAATGGCCTGCGACATTCGCGCACGCGGCGCCGACTTGGTCACGCTCTCCGCCCACAAGATCGGTGGGCTCAAGGGTGTCGGCGCGCTTGTTCGCGGCCGCGAGGACATCCATTTCGCCGAGCCGCTCGTTCGCGGCGGCGGGCAGGAAAGGGGCTTGCGGGCCGGTACCGAGAACGTCGCTGGCATTGCCGCTTTTGGCGCGGCCGCGGCGGCCGCCAGCGCGAATCTGGCCGACGAAGCGGCGCATTTGCGGTCGTTGCGGGACCTCTTCGAAGAAGGGTTAAGGGCGATCGCGCCGCAAACCGTCATTTTCGGGGAGGCGGTCGAGCGGCTCCCCAACACCACGCTGTTTTCGCATCCAGGCTTAAAGACCGAGACGGCTGTCATTGCCTTCGATCTCGCCGGAATTGCAGTGTCGTCGGGCGCAGCCTGCTCCTCGGGCAAGGTGCAGCCCTCCCATGTCCTTGCCGCCATGGGGGTTTCCGAGCCGCTGACGCGCGGGGCGGTTCGCGCCAGCGTGGGTTTTTCGACCACCAAGGCCGACATCGAAACCGCTCTCAACGCTTGGAGAAAGCTCGCTCCTGCACTATCTAAGGGTTCTAAGGAACAGCCCGGAATGGCCGCCTGAATGGCTGCCGCAAGGGCTTGCCCGAGCGACCGAATTTGACGTGTGGGGACAGGACGAACCGAGCCAGGCACCTGACCATACCGACTTAAATCCAACCCGCGGTCCTTGAAACCGTGAGCGGAGGGACGAATGCCGGCAGTACAAGAGACCGTCGATCAGGTCCGCCGTATCGACGTTGATCAATACAGGTATGGCTTCGAGACGTTGATCGAATCCGACAAGGCCCCCAAGGGCCTGTCGGAGGATACGGTCCGCTTTATCTCGGCCAAGAAGAACGAGCCGCAATGGATGCTCGATTGGCGGCTCGATGCCTTTCGCCGCTGGCTCACCATGCGCGAGCCGAAATGGGCCAAGCTCGAATACGGCCCGATCGACTATCAGGACCTCTATTACTATTCGGCGCCGAAGCAGGGGCCGAAGTCGCTCGACGAGATCGATCCGGAAATCCTGAAGACCTACGAGAAGCTCGGCATTCCGCTGCGCGAGCGCGAGGCGCTGCTCGGGATCCAGAAGCCCGCCGCCGCGGAAGGCGAGGACGGTGAAGCAGGCGAGAACGGCGGGAGCTATGGCCGCGTCGCCGTCGACGCGGTGTTCGATTCCGTCTCGGTCGCAACGACCTTTAAGGCCGAGCTCGCCAAGGTCGGCGTGCTGTTCATGCCGATCTCGGAAGCGATCCAACAGCATCCCGATTTGGTGAAGAAGTATCTCGGCACCGTGGTGCCGGTATCGGACAATTTCTTCGCCACGCTCAATTCGGCGGTGTTCTCCGACGGCTCGTTCGTCTACGTGCCGCCGGGCGTGCGCTGCCCGATGGAGCTCTCGACCTATTTCCGCATCAACGAGCGCAACACCGGCCAGTTCGAGCGCACGCTGATCATCGCCGACAAAGGCTCCTATGTGAGCTATCTCGAAGGCTGCACCGCGCCGATGCGCGACGAGCACCAGCTCCATGCCGCCGTCGTCGAACTAATCGCGCTCGACGACGCCGAGATCAAATACTCGACCATCCAGAACTGGTACCCGGGCGACGCCGAGGGCCGCGGCGGCATCTACAATTTCGTCACCAAGCGCGGCGATTGCCGCGGCAAGAACGCCAAGATCTCCTGGACCCAGGTCGAGACCGGCTCGGCCATCACCTGGAAATATCCGAGCTGCATCCTGCGCGGCGACAATTCGCGCGGCGAGTTCTACTCGATCGCCATTTCCAACGGCTATCAGCAGGTCGACTCTGGCACCAAGATGCTGCATCTCGGCAAGAACACGACGAGCCGCATCATCTCTAAGGGCATCGCCGCCGGTCACTCCAACAACACCTATCGCGGGCTCGTGACCGCGCATCGCCGCGCCACCGGCGCGCGCAACTTCACCAACTGCGATTCGCTCCTCATCGGCGACAAGTGCGGCGCGCACACCGTTCCCTATATCGAAGCGAAGAATTCCAAGGCCGTGTTCGAGCACGAGGCGACGACCTCGAAGATTTCCGAGGAGATGCTGTTCTACTGTCGCCAGCGCGGACTTTCGGCGGAAGAGGCGACGGCGCTCGTCGTCAACGGCTTCGTCAGGGATGTGCTCCAGCAGCTGCCGATGGAATTCGCGGTCGAGGCGCAGAAGCTGATCTCGGTCTCGCTTGAAGGCTCGGTCGGCTAAACGCGATGCAAACGATGACCGAATATTGGTTCAGACCTAAACGATACGGCTGCGGCGCTACGCCGACCACCTGGCAGGGCTGGGCGCTCACGCTCGGAACCGTTGCCGTGATGGTGGCGGTTTCGGTGTTTCTGCGCCGGTCGGAGGGTCACGATCTGGGGGTGGCCATGATGCTCGGTTTCGACGCGCTTGCGCTCGCCTTTTTGTTCATCGTCACCCGTCGCAAGACCGACGGCGGATTTCGCTGGCGCTGGGGCGACCGTTAGGCGCGCGGTAAACATTGGAGACCGGAGTTTTTAATGCCGTTACTTGAAATCAAAAATCTGCATGCCGGGATCGAAGGCAAGGAGATCCTGCGCGGCCTTAATCTCACCGTGAATGCCGTTGAGGTGCACGCCATCATGGGCCCGAACGGCTCGGGCAAATCGACGCTCGCGTATGTGCTCGCCGGCAAGGCCGGCTATGAGCCGACCGCGGGCGAAGTGCTGTTCAACGGCAAGAACATTTTCGAGATGGCGCCCGACGAACGCGCCGCTGAAGGGTTGTTCCTCGCCTTCCAATATCCGCTGGAAATTCCCGGTGTCGCCACCATGACCTTTCTGCGCACCGCGCTCAACGCGCAACTGAAGAAGCGCGGCCAGCCTGAACTTTCCACTCCGGAATTCCTCAAGCGGGTGCGCGAAGTCGCCAAAAAGCTCGACATCGACCCGGACATGCTGCGCCGCGGCGTCAATGTCGGCTTCTCCGGCGGCGAAAAGAAGCGCAACGAGATTTTGCAGATGGCGCTGCTGGAACCGAAGCTCGCCGTGCTCGACGAGACGGATTCCGGCCTCGACATCGACGCGCTCAAGATCGTCTCGGAAGGCGTCAACCGGCTGCGCTCCCCGGAACGCTCGTTCATTGTCATCACTCACTACCAGCGGCTCCTCAACTACATCGTGCCCGACGTGGTGCATGTGCTGTCCAAGGGCCGCATCGTGAAGACCGGCGGCAAGGAATTGGCGCTCGAACTCGAAGCGCGCGGCTACGCCGAGTATCAGCAGGAAGAGGCGGCGGCGTGAACGTCACGGCGGACGTGAAAGTGATGAAGACCGCGGCCGAGAGCGCGCTGGCGCAAACCTTTGCGCAGGCGCGTGCGCGACTGCCCGGCGGCGGCGCGATCGCGGCGCGGCGGCAAGCCGCCTTCGACGTGTTCGCCAGCGAGGGACTGCCGCACCGGCGCGTCGAGGATTGGAAATACACCGACTTGCGCGCGCTGATGCGCGACGCCAAGCCGCTGGCGAGCCCGCCCGACGCCAAGGCCAAAGCCAAGGCGAAACACGCCGGCGCGCTGATCGGCGATATCGATGCCCGCCGCCTCGTCTTTGTCGATGGCGCGTTTGTGCCGGAATTGTCGGATCTGGCGGCGCTCGAAGAGGGACTGGAGATAAGCTCGCTCGCTGACGCGTTGTCGGAGCCGACGGCGCTCCTCGATGCGCATCTCGGCAAGCTTGCGCCGCTTGCCGACGTCGCGGTTGCGCTCAACACCGCGCTGATGGGCGACGGCGCGGTGATCCGCGTCAGTACCGGCTCGACCATCGAGCGGCCGCTGCATCTCGTCTTCACGTCGTCGGAAGAGCCGGCCGCGAGTTTCGTGCGCTCGCTCGTCGTCGTCGAGCCGTCGGCGCGGGTCATGCTGATCGAGAGCCATGATGGCCCCGCGGGCTCCGACTATCAGAAAAACGCCGCGCTCGAATTGTTCGTCGGCGATAAGGCGCATGTCGACCACGTCAAGATCATCGGCGAGGGCGACGGCGCGCTGCATGTCTCGACGCTGGCCGCGGCGATCGGCGCACATGCGCGCTTCAACACTTTTACCTTCACCAGCGGCGGCGCCATCGTGCGCAACCAGCTGTTTCTCAACTTCGACGGCGAGGAGACGGTGGCCCATATCGGCGGCGCGAGCGTGCTGCGAGCCCGCCAGCATGCCGACACCACGCTCGTCGCCAACCACGTCGCCCGCGGCTGCCAGAGCCGCGAAGTGTTCAAGTCGGTACTGGACGACGAGGCCCACGGCGTGTTCCAGGGCCGCATCGTCGTCAAGCCGGGCGCCCAACAGACCGACGCCAAGATGATGACGCGGGCGCTACTGCTGTCCGACCGCGCCGAAGCCGACAACAAGCCGGAACTTGAGATTTTCGCCGACGACGTGCAATGCGGCCATGGCGCGACTGCCGGTGCGCTCGACGAGGAGCTGAAATTCTATCTGATGGCGCGCGGCATTCCGGCCGCCGAAGCCGAGGCGTTGCTGATCCAGGCGTTCCTCGGCGAGGCTGTCGAGGGCATCGAGCATGCCGGCTTGCGCGAAGCACTGATGGACCAGGTGGCGGCATGGCTGAAAGCGCGCGGCTAAGAGGCATCGAGAGCGTCATGCATCCGGCAGTGAGCAACGGCAGCTACGACGTCAATCGCATCCGCGCGGATTTTCCGATCCTCGCCACCAAGGTCTATGGCAAGCCGCTCGTCTATCTCGACAACGCCGCGTCGGCGCAAAAGCCGCAAGCCGTGCTCGACCGGATTGAGCAGGCCTACACCTCGCAATACGCCAACGTGCATCGCGGGCTGCATTATCTCGCCAACGAGGCGACTGAAGCTTATGAAGGCGCGCGCAACAAAGTGGCGGCCTTCGTCAACGCCGCGCGGCCGGAAGAGATCATCTTCACCCGCAATGCCACCGAAGCCATCAACCTCGTCGCCTATACCTTCGGCCGCGAGCGCATCAAGGCCGGCGACGAGATCATCCTCTCGATCATGGAGCATCACTCCAACATCGTGCCGTGGCACTTCCTGCGCGAGCGGCAGGGCGCCGTGATCAAATGGGCGCCGGTCGACGACGACGGCAACTTTCTGCTCGACGAATTCGAAAAGCTGTTCACCGCGTGCACCAAAATGGTAGCGATCACGCACATGTCGAACATGCTCGGCACGCAGGTGCCGATAAAGGAAGTCACGCGGATCGCGCACGCCCACGGCGTACCGGTGCTGATCGACGGCGCGCAGGGCGCCGTGCATGCCGACGTCGACGTCCAGGATATCGATTGCGATTTCTATGCGCTGACCGGTCACAAGCTGTACGGCCCTACCGGCATCGGCGTGCTATACGGCAAATACGCCCACCTCGCCACCATGCCGCCGTTCAACGGCGGCGGTGAGATGATCCGCGAAGTGTCGCAGGACGCCGTCAGCTACGGCGATCCGCCGCACCGATTCGAGGCCGGCACGCCGCCGATCGTGCAGGCGATCGGGCTTGGCGCCGCGCTCGATTATATCGGCTCGGTCGGGAAGCTGCGGATCCGCAACCACGAAACCGGGCTCGTCCATTACGCCCACGACCGGCTGCGCGAGATCAATTCGCTGCGTATCTTCGGCGTCACCAAAGACAAGGGGCCGATCGTTGCGTTCGAGATCAAGGGCACGCACCCGCACGACGTCGCGACCATCGTTGACCGCTCCGGTGTTGCGGTGCGGGCCGGCACCCATTGCGTGATGCCGCTGTTGGCGCGCTTCGGGGTCACTGCGAGCTGCCGCGCCTCGTTCGCGATGTACAACACCCGCGAGGAGATCGACATGCTGGCGCAAGCGTTGATCAAGGCGCAGGATATGTTCGCATGATCGACGATCCGAAACCCGATACAGCGGATGCCGGCGTGGCGACGCCCGCCGCGGCCGTCTCCGCGGAAGCCGCAGCGCCGCCGGCGGTAATGCCGGGGAGTGGCATTCCCGCCGATGAAATGGCGCGGCTTTCCGACGAGATCGTCAATGCGATCAAGACCGTCTACGACCCGGAAATCCCCGCCGACATTTACGAGCTCGGCTTGATCTACAAGGTCGATGTCGACGACGAACGCGCGGTCAAGATCGACATGACGCTGACCACGCCCAACTGCCCGTCGGCGGCGGAGCTTCCGGCCATGGTCGAGGATGCGGTGGCGAGCGTACCTGGCGTGCGCGAAGCCAAAGTCACCATCGTCTGGGATCCGCCGTGGGATCCGAGCCGCATGTCGGACGAGGCGCGTGCCGTGCTCAATATGTGGTGAGTTGAATGCGGGAGACCCGCGCACTAGATCAACGACAGGCGATTGTTAGGATCTTTGGACTTATAACAATTCGCAACAGGTAAGGATGAAGACCATGGCCAGCCCCCGGCCGAGACCTCAAGTGATGCGGCTCACCGCTGCCGCCGCCGATCGCATCAAGGCGGTGATGGCCAAAGCCGACCACCCGATTGCTGCGGTGCGGGTCGGCGTCAAGAATGGCGGCTGCGCTGGCATGAGCTACTTCATGGAATATGCCGACGCGATCAACCCGCTCGACGAAGTGATCGAGGACAAGGGCGTGCGCATCCTGGTCGATCCCAAGGCGGTGCTGTTTTTGCTGGGCACCGAGATGGATTACAAGATCGACAAGCTCTCGGCGCAGTTCACCTTCAACAATCCGAACCAGACCGCGGCCTGCGGCTGCGGCGAGTCGGTGCAGATCGAGCCGGCGACCGGCGTCGAAGCGCACTAGACCGTTGGAGGTATTTTACAAAATGATGCTCGGATTGCGGATCGACTGATCGCATTCGATCAGGTTGACCTGTTTGGCCTGGATTTTCCATTGGGCATGGTCGCGCACCACCCGATGCGCGGCCCATCCGGTGAGGTGCCGGGTCTCGTCGCCCCAGAATTCGCTGATCAGAAAATTCGAACGCACCATTCGCGCATCGTCGCGAACAGTTGAAAATACTTCGACATTGGTCACCAGTCGGACCGTGCGCGAGGCGGGGGCCTGCGACCAGGCAAATCCGGTGCGCATCCGATAAATGCGGTCTTCAAGGCGACGGCGATCGTCGAACATGATCGCGATCTCGCGCCTCGGATCGCCGGCGTTCGGCGTTGACGGCACCCAATAGACGCACTCGGCGGCGTACATTGCGAGCCAATCGTCGTAGCGAAGCTGGTCGAGAAACCGCGCCTCACGCTCCAGGAGGCGGCGAAATTCGTCGCGAACGGCAACGTCGGTGACCGCGTAGGCGTCGTCCTGCCATCCGGAAAAGTTTTCGATCAGCTCGCGATAGAGGGCGTCAGTGACATAATAAGAGCTGCGCGACGGATCGAGCGGCGGAGTGGGCGCGTTCACGTTACGGCTCCCGCTGAATGGCGAAGTTGGCGCGGGTTTTCATCAGCCGCTTCCATTCCTTGAAATGCTCGCGCATAAAGGCCTCGTCCGTCGCCGGCGCGGTAATCGTGCCGTCCTCATGCGTCTTGACGCGCCCGGGGATGCCGAGACCGCGGTTCATGTAGACCCATTCGTCCTCGACCGCCATGAGACCGCGCTGGATTTGCTCGAAGTTGGCGATGTCGTCGACTTCGCCGAAGTTGGGAAAGCCCTCCTGGGTCCGCATGCGAAGCGCATTAATGTCGGTCACGGCGTCGTCGCCGAGTTTGCCGTCATCATCGACAATCATCGTGCCGTACCAAATCGCGTTCGTTTCCTCGACGCCGACCGGTTCGAACACCTGGATATGGTTGCCAAGAAGGGAGAAGTTCGGAAACACATTGATGTTGACCGCCTCCGAACCCGCGAGATCGAGGAGCGCAAAGGCGCGGTCCCCGTAGCGTTTGATGAACTCGGATTCGTAATGCTCCATGCCGGGATGCGCGCTCTCCAGCGCCCACAGTCCGCCCGGCCGCTTTTCGAGGTTTGGCCGCTTATCCTTGAAGTGATTGCCGTGGCCGGTATAGCGCATGTACATCGGCTGCGCGTCCGGCGAGTTACGGTAATACGCCATGCCCTTGGCATTCTCGCCAGCGAAGCGGTTCTCGGTTTCCAAGAGCGAACGATGCGAATAGGCGACGTGATAGCCGTCGCAGGAATTGTCGTAAGCGAGCTTCCAGTTACCCTTGTATCGGAAGCGATTGGCCTCACAGACGACGACCTTGCCGCCGGGATTACGGTCGAGCCACTCGTCAATGACGGTGCTGATCGGGCCAAGGTGCTCGGTGAGTGGCAACGCGTCGAGATTGAGTGTGCCGAAGATGAAGCCGCGATAAGATTCCACGCGTGGCATTTGCGCAAGATTGTATTTTGGATCGCGCAGGTCGGCGGCATAGCCTTCGGGCCATGGCACGCCTCGCAATCGGCCGGTATTGAGGAAATTCCAGCCGTGATAAGGGCATTGAAACGATTTGCTGTTGCCCTTCTCCCAGCGGCACAGGGTCGTGCCGCGATGGGTGCAGCGGTTGTAGAGCGCGCGGATTTTTCCGTCGCTGTCGCGAACGATGATCAGCGGCCGCAGGCCCATGCGCCGGGTGATGAAGTCGTTGTCGCGCGGAATTTCGCTTTCGTGCGCAAGATAAGTCCAGGTGCCGCCGAAAATTTGCGTCATCTCGACTTCGAAAATGGCCGGATCGGTGTAGATCAGGCGATGGGCGCGATCCTCCTGAACCAG
>Ga0181531_10002158_pt1 | contig 12327 bp, 8 predicted proteins | sample PEATcosm2014_Bin_38_FD_119743 | JGI IMG/M metagenome (GOLD analysis project Ga0181531, IMG submission 119743) | Peatland microbial communities from MTU Mesocosm Facility, Houghton, MI, USA - PEATcosm2014_Bin11_10_metaG | ecosystem: Environmental > Terrestrial > Soil > Wetlands > Peat | place... | reverse complement strand
GGCCAACTTCTTCGCAATGTAAATAAGTTGCGCCTGCCGCCCCTCAAACCAATCCCCTTCTTTTTTCATGAGAATATCCCGCCCGTTCTCAACTATGTTATTCAATGCCGCTTTCACCCACGCTCACATCCGCCCTCACCGCGGAAGACGAACTCCACTGGATCGCCCTTCGCCTCGTCCCAGGTTTAGGCACGCGCCGGTCCACGCAGCTCCTCGAACGCTTCCAGACCCCCCAGGCCATCTTCCGTGCTTCCCCCTCTGAACTCGAAGCCGCCGGAATTCCCCCCGCCCTCGCGCGCTCCATCGTCAGCGGCTGCACCTTCGAACCCGCCGCCTCCCAGCAGCAACTCCTCCTCAACGCCGGCGCCCAACTCGTCCCCTTCGGCGACCCCCGCTACCCCGAAACCCTCCGCCGCATCTACGATCCCCCACCCCTCCTCTTTGCACGCGGCCGCCTCGACCTTCTCTCCTCCGTGTGCCTCGCCGTCGTCGGCACCCGCCATCCCACCCCGTACGGCCTCGCGGCCGCCGAACGTCTCTCCGGCGACCTCGCTCGCGCCGGCATGACCATTACCTCCGGAATGGCTCGTGGCATCGACACCGCCGCCCACAAAGCCTGCCTCGCCGCCGGAGGTCTGACCATCGCAGTCCTTGGCTGCGGCGTCGACGTCGTTTACCCCTCTGAAAACAAGCGCCTCGCCGCAGAAATCGCCGCCAAAGGCCTTATCGTCTCCGAATTCCCCATGGCCGCCACCGCATTTCCCCAGAACTTCCCCATCCGCAACCGCATTATCAGCGGACTCAGCTCCGGCCTCCTCGTCGTCGAAGGCGCGCAGTACTCCGGTTCCTCCATCACCGCCCGCCTCGCCATGGAGCAAGGCCGGGAAGTATTCGCCGTCCCCGGCAACATCACTTCCAAGATGAGCTGGGGCCCCAACCTTCTTATAAAGCAGGGCGCCAAACTGGTTCAGGACTGGAATGATGTCATCCTCGAGCTCCCCCAGCCCGCCCAGCGACGCCTGATTGACGAAGGACGCCAACGCCTTCTGAATCAGGGCCTTACAGGTTCGCCTGAATCTTCTGCCCCCGGCGGCGCATCTGAACCAACCGAACCCGGCCCGCAGGGAATTGCAGCCAGCCGGGTGCTCCGGCAACTCAAGACGGACGCCGCTACTCACCTCGACACTCTCGTCGAAACCATGGAAGACACCTCGCCTTCCGAAGTCATCGCGGCCCTCTTTGAATTGGAGATGCTCGGCCTGGTCCGGCAACAACCCGGCAGGAACTTTGTTAAAGTGTGGTAGTCTCGCACATCGGCCCTCCCGTCCTTCAAACCGGCTGCCGTCACCGGACTACGTGTACCGTGGTTTATTCTGAGAAAGCAGTTGGCAAATGGCAAAATCTTTGGTAATCGTCGAATCACCGACGAAAGCGAAAACGATCAACAAGTACCTGGGGAAGAACTACATCGTCAAGGCGTCGCTGGGTCATATTAAGGATCTGCCCAAGCGCGATCTGGCGGTGGACGTCGAACACGGCTTCCAGCCGCACTACGAAGTCATCGAAGGCAAAAAGAAGCTGATTCAGGAACTGAAAGACGCGGCAAAGAAGGTGGATAACATCTACCTCGCGGCCGATCCGGATCGCGAAGGCGAAGCCATCTGCTGGCACCTCCAGGAAGAGCTCAAATCCAAAAAGCCCCCCAGGGATTCCGACCCGAAATTCTACCGGGTCATGTTCAACGAAATCACCAAGTCCTCTATTCAGAAGGCTTTCGAGAAGCCGGCTCTCGTCAACACCAACCTGGTAGACGCCCAGCAGGCGCGCCGCGTTCTCGACCGCCTCGTCGGCTACAAGATCTCCCCGCTCCTCTGGGATAAGGTTCGCCGCGGTCTTTCCGCCGGCCGCGTCCAGACCGTCGCCGTCCGCGTCATTGTCGATCGCGAACGCGAAGTGCGGGCGTTCGTTAAACAGGAATACTGGACCCTCGACGCCAATCTCGCCGCGAAAAAGCCCCCCGCTTTCACGGCCCGTCTGTCGCGCAAAGGCGATCAGACTCCGGAGATCCCCGATCAGGCTGCTGCCGATGCGCTCCTGGCCGATCTGGAAGACGCGAAGTACATCGTCAAGTCCGTCGGCACCAAAGAGAAGAAGCGCAATCCCGTCGCGCCCTTCATCACCTCGACGCTCCAGCAGGATTCCTCCCGCAAGCTCCGTTTCAGCGTTAAGCGCACCATGATGCTCGCGCAGCAGCTTTATGAAGGCGTGGAAATCGGCGCCGAAGGGTCGGTCGGCCTCATTACTTATATGCGTACCGATTCGACACGCATCGGCGAAGAGGCCATTGCGGAAGTGCGCGATTTCATCGGGACCCGCTTCGGCAAGGAATACGTACCCGCCTCGCCCAATCTCTACAAGTCCAAGAAGGATGCGCAGGACGCCCACGAAGCCATCCGCCCCACCTCCGCCCTGCGTTCGCCAGAAGATGTGGCGCCGTTCCTCGCCGAAGATCAGCTCAAGCTGTACCGGCTCATCTGGATGCGCTTCATCGCCTCGCAGATGAATCCGGCGCTGCTCGATCAGACCACCATCGATACCACCGCCATCGGCAAAAGCTCGGTCGATTACACCTTCCGCGCCACCGGTTCCGTCATGAAGTTCGATGGTTTCCTGAAAGTATACGAAGAAGGTAAAGATCAGAAGGATGAAGAGGACGAGGAGCTGAAGCACAAACTGCCGCTCGTCACCGAAGGCGAAGAACTCAAATTCCGCTCCCTCGAGCCCGAACAGCACTTCACCGAACCGCCGCCCCGCTACACGGAAGCGACGCTGGTCAAGAAGCTTGAGGCCGATGGCGTCGGACGCCCTTCCACTTACGCGTCCATCCTTTCCACCATTCAGGAACGCGAATACGTCACCAAAGAAGCCGGCAAATTCAAGCCCACCGAACTCGGCGTGGTGGTGACCGACCTTCTGCTCGAAAGCTTTAACGACATCTTCGACGTGCGCTACACCGCGCGTATGGAAGAGGAGCTCGACGACATCGAAGACGGCACGCGCGACTGGCGTGATGCCATGGGCGAATTTTACGAACGCTTTACGAAGGATCTCGAAAGCGCCGAGACCAACATGACAAATATCAAACGGATGGAAAAACCAACCGATTTGTTATGCGATAAGTGCGGCAAACCGCTGGTAGTCAAATGGGGCCAGCACGGCAGCTTTCTCGCCTGCACCGGCTATCCCGATTTCTCCCCCAAGAGCACCGAAAGCGACCTCGAGAGCCTTGACAAAGAGATTGCCCTCCGGCGGGAGCGAACCCGCAAAGACATCGAAACGCGCCGGGCAAAGATACGGAGCCGGTTTGACGACGATGTGGAGAAGCTTGAGAAGCGAATTGCCGAGCGAAGCGTAACCAGCCGCGATGCGCTCGAGAGCCGCAAGAAGATCTACGCCAGATATGAAAGCGATCTGGAAAAGCTCGTGAACCGGCGTGCCGAACGGCGCCTGAGCGACCGCGCCGGCATTGAAAGCCGTCTGGCAACGATTTCGGCTCGATATCCACAGCTGAACGAGTTCTATGAGGTCGATCTGCGAGACTCGGACGGGGGTGTCGCCTTGTCCTGGCGCAGAAAGGAAAACCTCTGCACCTACACCCGCGAACTCACCGTCGATCTGCCCGATATCGACGGCGCCGACCTGGCCGAGCAGGGCGATGAGGAATATTGCCAGAACTGCGGCCGTCCCATGGTACTCAAAAAGGGCCGCTTCGGAACCTTTTTCGCCTGTACCGGCTATCCCGACTGCAAAACCACCAAACAAATCGGCGGCGCGCAGAAGAAGCCGGACGTCACGCTCGACGAAAAGTGTCCCCAGTGCGGCAATAATCTCGTCCAGAAGTATGGCCGCTTCGGCGAATTTACCGCCTGCAGCAATTACCCCGGCTGCAAGTACGTTAAACAGAAGACCATCGGCGTGAAATGCCCCGAATGTTCCGAAGGCGAAATCGTGGAGCGCCGTTCCCGGCGCGGAAAAACTTTTTATGGGTGCAATAGATATCCTGATTGCAATTTCGTCGCCTGGGCGCGCCCCGTTGCCGAAAAGTGCCCCGATTGCGGTAGCCCCTATCTAACCGAGAAATATCTCAAAGCAGGCGCATTCCTGCAATGCCCCGTGAGCGATTGTAACTACAAACGCGAAATGACTCCCGCCGAAACTGCGGTTGAAACGCCAGTCGTGACATTAGTGAGCTAAATCCTTTATAGAATCTTGGTGCTTCAGTCTTCCGGGTACTTTCGGTCACGTATTGAAAATTCCAAAAATATTTTGAGAACTTTTTCGAGCCAAGCTACAGTAGTCTTGTAATCACGGGTACTGAAAAGAACTCAAGCGGCGTAAAGGTCGCTTGTGCTCATGTACGGGAGATATCGGAAATGAAAGCTCAGACGATCGATATTCAGGAGTCGACTGGTAGAATCCTCTCTTCGGCCATATTCCGCCCCGGTGGAAAAAAGCTGCTTGCGAAAGGACATATCCTTCGAGAAGAAGATATCCGTATACTCCAGTCGGAGGGCCTTGGGCAGATTTGGGTGGCTCAGCTCGACGAGGATGAAGTTGCCGAAGATGAAGCGGTCTGCGGCGTCGCGGGAGCAATGGCATGCGGTTCTTACGAAATTCAGCTGGCCGCCGGGGGCCGTGCCAATTTGCTTGCCTCGGAGGATTGCTGCGTCTTATTAGACGAAGACCTTCTGCGTCAGGTAAACTGCACCTCCAGCCTGGTAATTGCCAGCACGCTGAATTTCAGTTTCGCAACTGCCGGACAGCGAATTGCCTCCATCAAAAGCGCGCCTTTCGCGGTGGCTAAATCGGATTTCGAGGGCACTCTGAATATGTTGCGGGATCGCGGACCGATTATGCAGGCGCGCCCCGTCCGTAACGCCACCGTCGGCGTGCTTTATTGCGACCCCACCAACGGCGAGCGGGCGCGCACATTATTCGAATCCGTGGTTCGGCAAAAGCTGGAGCGCTTCGGAATTCGGACCAGCCAAAGCCTGGCAGTTCTCGAAAACGATGAACACGTCTCGCGCGCCATGCAGCAATTACTGCGCGCAAAACCTGCGACAGTCCTCGTGGCCTCCACCACCGCGCCCGCCGGGCCCGGCGATGTCGTCGGCCGCGCCATGGCGAAAATCAATTGCCAGATCGAGCGCTTCCTGGTTCCCGTCGAACCGGGCAATCTTTTATTAATGGGTTATAAAGACGATATCCCGGTTGTCTCCGCCCCCGGATGTTTCCGGTCGCTTAAGCCAAACGTTGTGGATCTGTTGATGCCGCCCATGCTGGCGCGTTATCGAATCTCCACCTGGGAACTAGCCTGCCTCGGGCATGGCGGACTCCTGAACTAACTCCCAACTCACACCGCGACGGCGCAGTTCGTCCTCGATCTGCGCCGACGACTGAAACTGCACCGCATCGATGCCTTCGCGGCGCGCGCCCTCGACATATTCCAGAATGTCGTCGGTGAAAAAGCATTCCTCCGGCCGGCATCCGGCCGCGGCAATGGCTCTCCGATAAATCTCCGGCCCCGGCTTCATCACTCCGACTTCGTAAGACAGAATATACGCGTAAAAATGCTTCAGCAGCGGATAGTTCACCCGAATGCCCTCAAAATGAATATGGTTCGTGTTCGACAGCAGCACCAGGCGGTATCTTTCGGCCAGAGCGCGCAGCAAATCCTCGTGGATTAAAGTTTCCGGCAGGAAGATCGAATTCCAGATCTCACTGAATTCCGCGTGACCGATCGTCATACCGAGCTGCTTTCCTATTTCCCGAACGAAATCTTCCGGCTCGATCTGGCCGCATTCGAAGCGCTGCACCAGATTCGTCGTCCCGATCCGCTTCGGAATATCCGCCGCCGGAATTCCGCACAACGCTTCCAGGCGCGAATAGCCGCGCCGGAAATCGAAAGGGACAATAACCCGCCCCAGGTCGAAGATAATCGCTTTAATCATTACCGGATTCCCATCTACCAGATCCCCAGAAATTTCCACCACGCAAAGCCCACCGTGCCCCAGATCAGCATGGTCGCGAGCGAAACCTGAAATCCAATTTTCCACCACGTGCCGAACGGAACGTATCCGTGCGCAAAAAACATCGGCGCCGGAGTGGTGCCGTAATTCGTCAGCGCCGCGCACAAATTCCCGAAGCAGGCGAGCGAAAACGCCGCTAATCCCGGCGGTACGCCCTTGGCCAGCATCACGGCGCCGAACGCCGGATACATCGCCACGGTATGCGCGGTAATGCTGGCGAACCCGTAATGCGCGTAGAAATACACCAGCAGCGCGACGATAAACAACGTAACCACGCCGTACGCCGCCAGCGCCGAACTCACGCCCTCGGCAAACGCCTTAGTAATACCGGCCTCGCCCAATGCCCGCGCAATCTCGAACAGTCCGCCGTACCAGATGAACACATCCCACGCTCCGCGGTCTCCGGTGACATCCGGCCAGTTCAGAACTCCCGTGACCAGCAAGATCCCGGACCCGAGAAGTGCCGGCACGCTCGCGTCGCGCGGCGAAAAAACCCACAGTCCGCACACCCCGATGAACACCGCGCAGACGATCAATTCCGCCCGCTTCATCCTGCCCATCGCCAGCAGTTCCCGCCGCGCAAACGCCGCCGCCTCGGGCGTATGTCTTACAACCGGCGGATACAGCCGGAAAACCATCCATGGCACCAGCGCCAGGGAAATCGCGCCCGGCACGATGCCCGCGCGGAACCAGCCCAGCCACGTAATCGGATAGTGCAGGAACTGGGCAGCCATCCGCGCCGCCAGCGCATTGCTGGCCTGCCCGGTCAGCAGCGTCGCCGACGTTACGCAGATCGTCTGATAAACCCCCGCCATCAGAAAAGCGCCCAGCAGCGAAGCCGTCTCGCCCGGTTCCGATCCATAAAGCTCCGCCACCGACCGCACGATCGGCAGAACTACGCCGCCCGACCGCGCTCCGCTCGACGGAATAATCAGCGCCAGCACGAAATCCGTCATCCCCAGCGAGTAGCAAACACCCAGCGAACTGCGTCCGAACAGGCGCACGAAGCCGAGCGCAATCCGCCGCGCCAAACCGGTCTTCAGCAAAGCATTGGAAATGAAAAACGCGGCCAGAACCAGCCAGACGACGGGATCGGAATAACCCGTCAGCGCGCGCTGGATGGTGAGGCCGCCGAACAGCGTCGCCAGCGTAATCGCCATCATCACCAGCGCCCCGCCCGCGATGGGCTGCAGGATCAAACCCGCGATGGTGGCGGCGAAGATCCCGAACAGACGCCAGGCTTCGGGTTTCACGGCAGCCGGACGCGGGATCAACAGCGTAACGGCGAGATAGACCGCGACAAGGATCGCAGTCGATACCAGTGGCGGCAACCCCTGTTTACGCAACTTCCGAGGTTAGCATTGGACACTGAAAATCAGTGGGCGTCCGCCAGGTTGAAGCTGTACGTTCCGTCCCAATGGAAATCCGCCATGTCCGGGGCGGGGAACGGTGAGACATCGAGGCGCGCCTGGAATCCCGCGAACGCCCCGATCCCGTCCGAGAACGTGCACAGCCCGACGCCGGTTGTATCGTCGAGAGTGCAGTGTCCGACCGCCCGGTCGCCGTTCCCTGCATCGAGGACGACGTTACTGTCCAGCAAGCCCGCCACAATGCCGTTCGCCTGTAAATAGAAGACCTTCGATCCGACTTTGATCGCCGGCAGACTTGAGGATGTGATCGTGCAAAAACCTCCCGCCGTGCCCGTGTAAACCGAACAATTCTTCGTCACGTGGAGCGCCCTGCTTCGCTCGGATTGCCCCGATACCGCGGCCGCTCCCAAAACGAAAGTGAAGATAGTGGCAATTGTTTTATTGAGTTTCATTGTGTTTCCTTTCCATCGATTGAAATCTGAGGCAAACGGGAGCGGACTTTCGCTCCCGGGCGACTCCACTGTGGACGAAAAGACCGGCCGGTTCAATGGCGGCCGGATTAGTTTGCCCTTAGCAGTGAGTTTGCGGATAACTGCTTGTCTTTCATCGGGTTCAACGACTTCTTAGGCACGGCCTGGCGCGGTATAATACCGTTCGCGGGCGAGCCTTCATGCACGATCTCGGGCAAAAGCAGCGCACGATTCGCTTCGGGACGTTCGAACTGAATCCCGAGAGCGGCGAATTGCGCAAGGATGGCGCGCCGGTCAGGCTTCAGTCTCAGCAGGTTCAACTCCTGGCGCTGCTGGCAGCCCGGGCAGGCGAGGCGGTCAGCCGCGAGGATATCCGGCGAGCGCTCTGGGACGACAAGACCTTCGTCGATTTCGACAGAAGCATCAATTTCTGCGTCAATCAGATTCGGGTGGCACTCGATGACGATCCGCAGAGGCCGCGTTACATCGAAACGCTGCCTCGCAAAGGCTACCGCTTTATCGCTCCGATAGCCGAACCCGTGCCAGAGCCGGGGGCGATCGCAAAGCCTCGCGTGGCCAGGCTGTGGTGGTTTGCGGCTGTACTGGTGGCGATTGGCGTAGCGGCGCACATACGAGCCTTGCGTCATCCCGGCCCGAAGCCCATCGAATCGCTGGCAGTTCTGCCGCTCGAAAACCTCTCGCACGATCCCGATCAAGACTACTTCGCGGCCGGTATGACAGACGAACTGATCACGGATCTGGCGAAGATCGGCGCGCTCAGGGTGATTTCGCGAACCTCCGTCATGCCTTACCGCGGGACGAAGAAGCCTTTACCGCAAATCGCCCGTGAACTGAACGTGGAGGCGGTGCTGGAGGGGACTGTCACGCGCGACGGCGGCAAGGTCCGCATCACAGCGCAACTGATCGGCGCGGCGCCGGAAAGGCATCTCTGGGCCGATAGCTATGAAGTAAACCTGGGCGAAGTCCTCGCCGTGCAGGATGCGGTGGCCAAGGCGGTGGCGCACCAGATTCAGATCAAAGTGACTCCGCGCGAGCGGGAAATGCTGAATTCCACGCGTGCCGTCGATCCCGAGGCTTACGAGGCGTATCTGAGAGGTCTCTATCTGAACCCAACAGAAGACAACCTGAAGAAGAGCCTGCACTACTTCCAGCAAGCGGCGGATAAGGACGCCGGCTATGCTCCTGCCTGGGCGCAGATTGCGGAAGTCTACGACATGATGGCGGCGTACGGCCTCCTTTCGAGACAGGAGGCAGCCCCGCGCATCCGTTCCGCTGCCGAAAGAGCATCGCAGCTTGACAACAACCTTGTACTACCCGTCGTCATGCTGGCCAAGGTAAGGCAGAATTACGAATGGGATTGGCGGGGCGCCGAGCTTGAATATAAAAGGGCGATCGGGATCAACCCAAAAGACCAGCGGGCGCACATGGACTATTCGGGCCTGCTGGCTGAGGTAGGCCGGCCTGTGGAAGCTGTCGCCGAGGCGCGGCGGGCCCGAGAGGTGGGTCCGACGAACTACTGGGCGAGCATGCAGGTATCGTGGCGTTATTATCTTGCCCGCCAGTACGACCGGGCAGCCGCGGAAGCCCCCAAGCTGATTGAATGGGAACCGGGCCTGTCATGGGGGTACATTTGCCAGGCTTCCGTGTTTCTGCAGACGGCTCGCCAGCGGGAAGCCCTAGCTCGGTTGCAGAAGGCGGTAGAGGTCTCCAATCGCGGCGTCTTCGAACTGATGTATCTGGGGCACGCGCTCGGCGTATCCGGTGATCGGGCCGAGGGGCAAAAGGTGCTGGATGAGATGCTCGGACTGGCGGGGCGAAGATACGTTCCGCCCGAATTTATCGCCGTCGTTTACGAGGGGATGGGTCAGCGGGACAGGGCATTGCAGTGGTTCGAGAAAGCCTACTCCGAGCGGTCGATGCACTCATTCATTCTGCCGGACCCGCGGCTCGACCGTATTCGAACCGAACCCCGATTTCGCGACCTTATGCGACGCATGGGATTGCCGCAATGACGCCCGGAAAAACCCGTAATGTGAGCAACGCGCCGAAGATTTTCCGCAAGGCCTCGATCTGTCCGATCGTCCTGGCAGGCTTCCTCGCGCCGCAGTCAAGTTACACGGCGGACGAGTTCTATTCGCTGGGCGGACCGTGCGTGAATGCGCCGGCGCTCGGTCAGCGGGCCATTGAGGAGGCTAAAAGGAGCGGCGCGTGGGATCAGGCGATCGAGTTACAAAAGCTACAGGTCAGGGGCGGGTGCGGCATTGAGTACCGATGGCTCGAACTGGTTAAGCTGCTTCTCGAAGCCCGCCGGGAAACAGAGGCCGTTCAGGCCATGCAGGAGATGGACTCTCGCGGCTTCGATTTCAATATTCTGGTTGTCGGAGAAAAAGATCCCGTGTTCGAAGCCTTCATGGCACGGCCCGCGTTTCAGGAATCCCCAGTCGGGAAGAAAATCGAGCGGCTTGAGGCAATATCGGACGAGCGCCGCGCCCGATTTCGTAAGGTGCTGCAGACGATTCCCGCCAGCCAGAGACCGCCCGAGAACTACGTCGCCAAAGGCGCCTGTCCGTTTGAGTGCTGCCGGTACGGCGATTGGACGGTCCTCGAAAGTACCGGCCTCGTCGCTGCGCCGGGCAGTAAGCGCGTTGTTGGTACTGCTCAAAAAGGAGCACGCGTAATTGGCGTTACGGGCGAGGTTCATCTGAAACCGGAGCCTGTTGCCGTGTTAATGGAGGGCGACCTGCCGAAAGACACGATCGCATTCGTGCTCGATTACGAAGGCGAAGGTTCCGTGCATGTCTACACGCAAGGGAAGATCGTCAGTGTTGAACTGGCCTACGCAGATTACTGTTTCGAGATTGCCCAGTCTTGCCGGGCAGAGACGCTTTTGCCTTCAAAGGAAAGAAGAAAGCCAGTCTGGTGGGTAAAGGTCAAAATGGCCAATGGCATCGTTGGATGGACCGACCAGGCAGATCATTTCGGCAACAAAGATGCCTGTGCGTAAGATGAGTCAAGGTTTGCGCTCGGCAGGTCGGGAACCTGCCCCACGTAACTGCTTCTGCGCCACGTCAAGCGCATCGGATGCTTTCACCTTCACATCCGGTTCCACGCCCGTCACTGCCCAATCGCCGCTGGAGAACGGATTGATCGCTCTGACTTCCGGAATCCCCATTCCGAAGTGATCGCCGAGGCGATGAAACACCCCCGAATGTGCGGCGCCTGCCGTCGTCTCGCCGACCACCGTGGCGCGCCTGAGCATCTTCAGGTCATAGCTGAAGTGCTCCGCGCCGGATGCAGTCCGGGCTGAAGTCAACACGAAGGCCGGTTTATCCGTCAGGTTACTCCCTGGAACAGGCGAGCGCGTCCACATCCGTTCGGTGGTATTTTTTCTGGGATTGTACATGTACTCCGGATGGTCGAAGAGGTAAGCGGCGATCAGCATAACCATTTCCGGATAACCGCCGGTATTATCCCGTAAATCGAAGATAATTGCATTTACATGGTTCAGAGACGCCATTGCGGCCTTTGCCGTCGCCCCACAGATCGCTGGGTCGGGAAAAGAATTGAGCTTCAGGTAGCCGATATTGTGCGGCAGGATTTCGACCTTTTCAAAGGTGCAGTTCTGCCGTTCCATCGCGGCCTTGTAACGTGCCAGGCGCTCTGGCGCCGGCATCGGCGGACCGTTCGGCAAAATTTCCTTGCTGTAGACCACCTCCAGATTCAGATCGTGACTCTCATCCCTCAACTGTTTGGTCAACAGCGCCGCTAAAGCCGCGCCATCTTTTATCGCATCGTACTCTCCGGCCTTTTCGTGCGCCAGCAGCGCATCCGCCATTCGCTGGGCGGCCGCGGGATCCACGTAATGTTCCTTGAGGTTGGAGATGACCGCGTCAACGGTGGGCTGCTGCTCCGTGACATCAGCCTGCGGTCCCCCGCTCCGTGCCCCTACCTGGAATGTCCCGGAGCCCGCGAGATGGCTGGCCGGGATCGATGCGCAGATGGCAGCGAGCGACAGCAAACATCCCACAAACAGCGCTCCGGGACGCGGCGACTCGCCTTCGATCACGTAGAACGAAGGCATACCATCCGGCTGCCGCGGAACGGTACCGCTTACAAGCGCCGGTTCGACATGGCGATACTGGAGCGGGACCGAGATCGCGAGATCGGTGAACAGATCCATCCAGAGGCGCAGCGCCGATAACAATCCTCGCTCATGGCGGGAACGGTCGCGGAACAACTGCATCGCCGCCTCGCCGTATTCCTGTCGAAAACGAGTTGGATAGAGGCGCAAAAGCCAGGCATAAATCTTCTCAGACATAATCCCCTTTCCATATTTTTCTGGCACGCGCGACGCGCAATAAATCCGCCAGCCGCTCC
>Ga0181531_10002157_pt1 | contig 12329 bp, 14 predicted proteins | sample PEATcosm2014_Bin_38_FD_119743 | JGI IMG/M metagenome (GOLD analysis project Ga0181531, IMG submission 119743) | Peatland microbial communities from MTU Mesocosm Facility, Houghton, MI, USA - PEATcosm2014_Bin11_10_metaG | ecosystem: Environmental > Terrestrial > Soil > Wetlands > Peat | place... | reverse complement strand
TGCCCCATCCTTTCGCCTTTTTTCTGGCGAAAGGGTGGGATGTCACGAATGCCAAAGAACGAATTCATGCGGTCAGAGACCTAGCATTGTCGACCTACCGAGATTTCACGAACAGAAAGAGTCCCAGCGATGCTGAAATCGCAACCGGCAATGAAGACGAATCAGGGCTGCTTACTACCGGACGCTTTGGGAAAACGGATCCGTGCAGTCGGTGAGGGAATAGGGAAGAGAGCTATGGCAACTCAGCAGCGAATCGTAGGCGAGCAGTTGCCCGTTGTCAAGTTAGCGCTCGAACAGCCTCAGGCGGCTGCCCCAGATCCGGGGTCCCCGGCGCACGAACTGAGTGCGCTGGGATGGAACGCCACCCGCGCGAAAGTTAATAACAGGCTCTAGTCAAAGGCCAAACAATTCACGGTCCTCTCCAAGGGATGCTCTAACCTCGTTGCTAAGCCAGGGTCAGCGAACCGCACCTCTTCGAGCAGAGTGTCCACGGTGAGCCGAAAGGCCCGTTTGAGTTCAGTTGGTTCCAAGGACCGGGCCAGACACTCCGCGGCTCGTACTCTTTGTTCTTCGGGAAGGTCATCAAGCCCTCTGCCTTGCACAGAAGCCACCCTATGGCGTTTGCATTTCAGTGCAAGCACGTTATCCCGCATTCCGCTCAACATGTGTTCGGCCTGCAATAGTCGAGAGCGCGCAAGGCTCGAACGCACGTGCAACGCGTAGAGCCAGGACATGCCGATCAGATCATTTGAATCGGGAACCGGGTCTGGCAACGGCTCTTGAGCAGAACCAAAGATCAGACTGAATTTTGTGCCAGCCGCACGCAATTCGGTGGAGGGCCAGAATGAGAGATCAACCTGCAGAGTGTTGTCGAGCAGAAATACACGATACAAAACTTTTCCATGCCAGACATCGTAGTTCGCCACGGCGCCATGGTCGCGATACAAACGGGTCGTCCAATCAAACAGCACCCGATTCACATCGGTATCGGCCTCCAAACACAAAGCGAGGTCAACGTCAGACCAGCGATCCAGTTGCCCGAGCGCCGCGGAGCCCAAATGTGCGGCGCCGCCGATATTTGGGTCTTCCCTTGCGGCGGCAACCAGTTCCCCACGAATCTGTTCTCGCTCATGCGGCGAGAAAACCGAGTCGTCATCCATTCGCTCAGCCTCTATCCCCGGCTATCGCCCTTTCAGGTCCATCTCTGAGCAATTCGAGAATTCCGAAGGTCGGGTGCCCCATGTCTGGATTCTCAGACATGGGACTCATCTACGAACGGAGGTCTACAGTTTCGGCGCTCACCGCGACATGTAGGACACCTACAAAATTCCGGTCTACACAATTCCCGAAAATGCTCTAAACTCCCCAACTCTGCACCCAGTGTGCAAACGTATGCCAGGGCGCGCTGGGTCCGATGAAGCGAGTCATCTGCCCCATAAAGATCAGAAAGGCGCTGCCCCAGATCGTCGCGCGATGAATCTTGCGCGTGGACCATAAGTCATATACGGCCAGCAAGAGAAGAAAAACATACGTGGCGGCATAGGCTGGGTACACGTGACGGAACAGTATCGGGACGTGCCAGCGAAAGAAAGCGGCCCGTGTGAGACAAACGGTTGCGATGATGATGAGCCGCTTGTGCGCTGCCGCATCCCTCCGCAGCGCGTAGGCAAACCCCGCAAGCACAGCAAAGTCAAACGCGTCTGTAAACGTGACAGCGAGAAGACCGAGCACCAGTTCCATTGCCGGTGCGCCCTTCACCCGCGCGGCAAGGCCCGCGGCAGTCAGCACGACCATCACCACCATTGCAATAGCAAGCACGAACCCCGCCACGCCGAGCTTGCGGTGCCAGCCAACCCGCTTGGCTGAGATGAGGCCCGTCTGCACCATCAGCAGAATCATCCATGCACTGAATACCGCTGCGTGGATGTGGACGATCCGTGACGGCAGCGGAGCTCGAAGAACGCCCGCCAGATAGTAGGTGGGCGCGAACCCGATCGCCACCACCGCCGCCAGCAGCACGGCCATCGCAAAGAAGAATGGACGGTCGTACTTGCGCCCCGGCAGGCGCATCGGCAGATTGGCTGGAATCTCCGCAACGGTAGCCACTGCTTTCCTTTCAACAGCGAAGATAGGTTTGTATCTGAGCCCGGAGGAGGAGGAGAGAGCCGATCTTACCACAGAGCTCGCGTTGCAAGCCAAGACACCCGGATCTGGGTAGCGGGCCGGTTCGAAGATAGGTATGCTTTTTGGGTGTTGGCCGGGTGCCCCCGGTCCAGCCTTTGGGACCGGGGATACCGCGACCGCTCACCCGCACCGTTCCCCAAACAAGATATTTTCCCCTCCGCCTTTTGCATAAAATAACCCTCCTCTGGCGCACAATCGGGATAGAAAGTACAGGCGGAGAGCGCCCCCCGAACTCAGGTTTCTACTGGCCGGGACACCCTACCCTGGGTGTAGATTCTCCTTTTCTCCGCCATCCAGTCTGGCACCCCCCCCTCTGAAAAATGCCGCAAAGAATCGATATAACCTAAACAAAATCAACAGGTTAAAGCGAAATAAAGTTCCAAAATCGACTTTTTAAGTATTTTAAAATCAATATCTTGCAGAAAAAAACGACCCGGTTTTCTTGCGGGGAAAAGCGCCAATCTGCAAGAAAGCCCGCGTCTCTCTCGAGACGCGGGCTTTCTCGAATACGCAACTGCCCGATCCCAACCGTGGAGGGATATCGTGAAATCCGGCAACCGTCCTATTTGGTCCCTTCAGCCGCTCCCGCGATATAGAGATCCACGTTGCTTTGGTCCACCAGCGACGTGCCCGTATCCACAAAAACCGGGTACGGCGCAAAAGCGTCCGCGCTGTAGTCCTTGTCCAGCCGCTGGGGCGGCGCATGGTAGATCTCGTCCAGCGCCTTCAGCCCGAAGTAGCCCATCGTGAAGGGCTTCTGAGCGATCGTCGCGTCAATCACGCCGGATTTGATTGCATCCAGAGTATCCTGGTCCACATCCCAGGCCACCAGTTCCCGGCCGCCTCCGCCCCGCTTGATCGCGTCGGCGACGACCTTGCCCGAAGATGCCTCCAGGCAGACAAAGGCATCGATCTTTTTGGGGCCGGTAAGCGCCAGAAGTTCCTGGGTCTTGTCGAAGGCGTTGCGCGCATCGCCCTTGATGTCAACCACGTCCACTATCTTGATGTCGGGCCGGCTGGCGAAAGCGTCTTTGAATCCCTTCAGCCGCTCGTCGGTGTTCGGCTGGCCGCCGAGGGTAAAGAAGACCACATTTCCCCTCCCGCCCAGCTTTTCGACAACACGCTTGCCGCCCATCCGTCCGGCCTCCAGGTTGTTGGTCCCAATGAAGTACAGCCGGTGGCTGCCTGCGGCATCTGAGTCCATGGTAATCACGGGGATTCCGGCACTCACGGCTGCATTGATCTCCGATTGCAGCACCGAGGCGTCGGCAACCGAAATCAGGATGCCGCCCGGCTTTGCCGCGATCGCATTGTGCAACTCCGTCAGCTCAGCCTGGGGATCGTAGGTGTCCGGCCCCACCACCTTGGCCGTAACCTTGAATTGCGCGGCCGCCTTGTTGAATCCCGCCGCCGCCGTCTCCCAGTAGGGCAGCTTGACGTTCGTTGCAATCAGGTAGAAAACCTCTTTGCTCGAGTGCCTCTCGCCGCACCCCGACGTGAACGCAACTCCCAGCGCCAGCATTGCCAACGCAACTCTCTGAATAGCCTTCATGCTTTCCTCCCGGTCCCAACGTGGAATGTCTCTGTGGCCGGCGCCGGATTTCGTACCTGCGCCAACAGCCTTGAAAATTTCGGCTGGATCGTACTCTCACACCTCTGGAGTTGTCCAATCCCTGCCGTATGCGCAATCTTATAGCACTCCCGGGCCGAGTCAATGGTGATTCACGGCACGCAACGTGAATTGATTCAGCATCGAGGTCCCTCCATGCGGTATAACCAGACCTGAGCTTCAACTTGCGCTTCGATGACCAGCCCGGAAATCAATCCGCCTGCCAAACTCCCTCCTGGGATTGCCGCCCCCGGAGACCATGACTGCGAACTCATCCAACGCGCCCACGCCGAACTCCCGCATCCCTACCGTTCTCCCTTTGCCAGGGATGCTGCCCGCATTCTGCATGCGCGCGCCTTTCGCCGCCTGGCCGGCAAGACCCAGGTCTTTGCCCGTCTGCCAGGGGACCCCCCGTCGGATCACTTCCGTAGCCGCCTCACCCACACCCTGGAGGTCACCCAGATCTCGCGCACGCTGGCCGCCGCCCTGGGGCTGAATGCCGAACTGGCCGAAGCTCTTGCACTGGCGCACGACATCGGTCACCCGCCCTTCGGCCACGCCGGCGAAAAGGCCCTGGACACCGCGCTGAGGGCATACGGGCTGCGCTTCGACCACAATCTACACGCCCTGCGCATCGTCACCTGGTTCGAGGAGCGCTACGCGGCCTTTCGCGGCCTCAACCTGACCCTCGGCGTGCGCGAAGGCATCGTCAAGCACTCCCGCGACTACTCCGCCCAAAACCATCCGGAGTTGGCGGAGTACTTCCTGGACCAATATCCTCCGCTGGAGGCCCAGTTGATCGACCTCGCCGACGAGATTGCCTATCTCACCGCCGATCTGGACGACGGACTGGACTCCGGCATCCTCACCCTGGACCAGGTTCGCGAAGGCGTGCCGCTCTTCCGCGGCTTCCATGACGCCGTGGTCAGGGAATTCCCCGCCGCCGCGGCAAAGCTCACTGTAAACGAAGCCCTCAAGCGCATCCTGAACGCATTGGTGACCGATTTGCTGAACGAAACGCGAGCCCGCGTCTCCGCTCAGGGCGTCACAGCTTTGACTGGTATCCGCCGTGCCTCCGCCCGCCTTGCGGCGCTCAGCCCATCCATGGAATCCGCCCGCGCTGCCGCCAAGGAGTTTCTCTACGCCAACTTCTACTACTCCCCCGGCATGGAAGACGCGCACAACCACGCCACCGCGGTGGTTCAGGAACTGTTTGCCACTCTCGTCGCCGATCCCGGCCTGCTCCCCGACGACCACCGCGCGCAAATCCCCACCCAGAGCCTCGCCCGCACCGTCGCCGACTACATCGCCGGCATGACCGACAGCTACATCGAGCAGGCCTGGGCGCGCAGCGGCGGGCGGTAAATTTGTCTGGAATGTGCGCTTATTTCACAGGAAGAAACTCGATCCGCACCAGGTCTTCGACAGCCCTGAAATCGTAATCGGCGGTCACCAGTACACGACCGGCGGATTTCATTGCCAATTCAAGTGCAAAGGCATCGGCGTAGGAGACATTCCTGTCCACCTTGATCTCGGCAGCACGCACCGCATCTTCGCCGCTCAGGGGTACAATCTCCGATTCACAAGGGAGAAGGCTGCTCAGGATGCGCGCTTGCTCCGATGCGCCCAGCCGCTTGCGCAGATTCCCGGCAACCTCGCCCCACTGCACGGCTGAAATGCTCACCCTGGCCTCCCCTGCGACACACGCTTTGAGCAGCGCGTTCACGCGGTCCGCGCCCGCTTCGCCGTCGATGTATCGAATCACAGCCGACGAGTCCAGAACGTAATCGGTCATTCGACGCTCTTACCAGCCTTCTTTTTCCAGCTCCCGTTTACGCTCAAGCCGCCGGTCCTCGAGGAGCATATCGGTTCCCGAACCATAGCCTGCCGTACATCCCTGCATTTCATCAATCCGCCGCAGCTTGGCAGCCAGCGTATCCGGCTCCAGGATCAGCCGCGTCCCCTCCTGGCGGATGCCTACTCGCGTCCCCGGCTCAATTCCCAGCGCCGCGCGGATTTGGGCGGGAATCACAAGCTGACCCTTGCTGCTTACGGTAGTAAAGACCTGTTCCATGTCTTACAACTTATCATAAGTAAGACATGCACACAAATGTAAGCCCAAATAAGACAGTAAGGCGAACTCTATTCGTCTTACTTTTCAAAGGCCGCCTTACTGCACCGTCCCCTTCGGCCTCAGCCGCCTCAGGTCCAGCGCGCACTCCACCGCATTCTGCGCGTTCAGCCGCAGATTGTCTGAAGCCGCCCACAGCCACAGCCGAGACGTCTCCCCGGCCTGGCGCGGACCTTCCAGCTCCGGGCGCAGCCGCACAATCACATCGTTCTGCCCGGTGGCGGCGAGGTTCGAGGGCGAATCCGTGTCTTCCATCACCAGGTCCACATGTTCGCCGCTCAAAGCCTCTTCCAGCGCGGAGACTGCTACCGGCCGCTCGAGTTCCACGGCGATCGAAAACGTGTGACCGTGAAAGACCGGCGCCTGAATCACCTGCAAGGACAACTCGGGCCAGCGCCCGCCTCCCAGCGCGTTATAGTGGCGGCGGATCCGCGCCTCGACCGCGCTCAGGCTGATGATGGCGTTTTCGCCCAGTCCCGACAGCAGGTTGTACGCCACTTGCGTATCGAAGATCGCGCGTGGCATGCCCTGGAAGCTCAGCAGGGTCACCGTCTGCTGGTGCATCTCGTCCATCGCGGCACGGCCAAACTCACTGGCCGGCTGCAGCAGCGTGGCCGCCGCAAATCGCACCGGCGCGGCCTGTTGGATTCGATCCAGCACCAATGCCAGCGCCAGCGCCGCAGGGTGCGCGGGCACCACCGCGGGGGTAAACAGATCAGGCGTAACCGCCTGGGAGCCAAGCCAGGGAGCGCGTACCAGCACGCCAGTCTGCTGGTCCAGCGCCCCTGAGAGGTCAAGCACCGTCGAGCCGGACCGGAGCGCCTGCCGCCAATGCTTGCGCGTCAAGTCCTCCGTGCCGCAGAAAAAGGTGAAGTCCACCTGATCGAAGGCATCCTCGCCGATGGCCTGAACGAAAGTGATCTCGTCACCCACCTGGTCCAACTGGCCCTGCGCCTTCTCCTCGTCAAGCAGCACAAAACTGGCCGCCGCCAGCGGCGACTCCGACAGGGCTTCCTTCAATTCCCGGCCCACCAGGGTCGAGGCTCCGGCAACGGCAATCTTGTACACAGGCATCCTTTTGTCCGATTGGGAAAACTACAAGGGCTTCAGCAAATCCGTCTCGACGGCGGCTGGGTCGGGAGCGAGTGCGGGAAGGCCGGCCGGCCTTTTCCGCCGCCGCCGCGACCACGAGTAAGCCGCCCGCGCCCAAATCCCCGAAAACATGTAGACCAGGCCAATCGCGAAAAACACAGAATGGGAGTACTGGAAGATCACATAAAACACGATCGCCAGCACAAATAGCAGTTGGAAAGGGTGGCTCCGGGAGAAATTGATTTCCTTGCCCGACCAGAACCGCCATGTGCTCACCATCAGGAACCCGCTCAATCCCACCAGCACCAGCCACGGTATTGCGATCCACCACGCCAGCACGGGATACCCATAACACAGATGCACTGTCGAGGCCAGGAATCCCGCTGCCGCCGGAATCGGCATTCCCACGAAGTACTTCCGCCCCGGTCTTCCCGGATTCCTGGGTTGCGCGTCATGGCTGATGTTGAAGCGGGCCAGGCGCGAAACCCCTCCGATCAGAAACAGAAAACAGATGAATGCCCCCGCTTCGCGAAGGTGCTGCAGCAACTCCGGCTGGATCGAATTCGGCAGGAAATGAAACCCCCAAATCAAAGCCAGCAGGCTCGGCGCCACCCCGAACGTGATCGCATCGGCCAGCGAATCCAGTTCCTTGCCAAAATCGCTTGTGGTATTGGTCATGCGGGCGATTCGACCGTCGAGCGCGTCAAACGGAATGGCGAAGATGATGGCGATCGCCGCCCAGTCCAGGTGTGTGTGTGCATCGCCTGCGCCGCTGATCGCTTTGATGGTCTCGGTGATCGAGAAGTAGCCGGCGGCTATGTTGCCCACCGTAAAGAGCGAAGGCAGCAGGTACATGCCGCGCCGCAGCCGGGCCTGTGCGTTGACCTTGGCCAGCGTGGCGTCGCGGGTATTCACAGGCTCTCTCCGTCCGGTAGTGCCGCCAGCACGCTCGATCCGCCCTTTACCCGCTGGCCTGGCTTCACCCGCAGCACCGCCTCGACCGGCACGACCACATCGACTCTCGACCCAAATTTGATCAGTCCCACGCGCTGGCCGCGCTCCACCGCGTCGCCTTCCCGCAGGTTAAAGACAATTCGCCGCGCCAGCAGCCCGGCAATCTGCTTGAAAGTCACCTCAATGCCCTTGCCGTTACCGCCGTCCTCGCCCCGTACTGTCACGACGTTCTGCTCGTTGCGGTCCGCCGACGCCGGATTCATGGCGTTCAGATACTGGCCCTTGCAATAGCGCACACTGCTGAGCACACCGCCGATGGGCGAGCGGTTCACATGCACGTCGAAGACGCTGAGGAAGATGCTGATCCGCTGCCGGGGCCCTTCAGGAGTGGAGATCGCCACTGTCTCGGTCACCAGCCCGTCTCCCGGCGACACGATCAGCCCTGGCCCTGTCGGAATGGCTCGTCGCGGATCGCGGAAGAACCACAGAAAAAACACCGTCAGAACCGCCGGCGCAATGCTCCACGACCAATTGCCCGTCGCCCATCGCAGCGCCACCGCCACCGCCAGCAAACTCAAACCGTAGATGTAACCGTCACGAACCATTGTCCCCAACGATTATACGGTCAGCCGGCCGCTGGGCCGCACTTGCCGGGAATCGATGAGCCGCACACCGCCAGCGTTGCGGCCGCCTCTGGCCGCCGGTTCGCAAGACGCCTTCCTGAGCCAACTGCCTTGAAATTCCCCGAGAACAGCCGGCTACCGGTGCTCCAGGGCGAAAATCAGGTCCTTGGCGTGCAGTTTCAGCTTCTTCAGGCGCACTTCCTCGAGCTGTTCATCTTCCGAGAGATAGGTTTTTTGTACCAATTCTTCCAACCGCTGAGCGTAGCGGTGATGTTCGGCATGCAGGCGATCGATCTCTTCGCTCAGCGTGGGGTCCAGTACTTCATCCATCAAGCACCTCCGACAGTAACAGAACATTTACATATATCGCCTCAGCGAGGCAATCGGCAAGCCCCAAACAGCACAAAGGTCACTCCAGGTTGTGGATTTCGGACTGCGGCTCCCCCGCCGCAACGAGCATCAAGGCCGCGACAACCTGCTCCCGGCAATCGGCCGTCTTGGCGGGTTCACTCAAGCCGCAAGTTCAGAAGAACCGCATCTTCTTCAGGATCAGCATAGTAGCGCGGCCTGCGTCCGGCTTCCGCAAACCCGGTCGCGCGGTAAAAAGCCAGCGCTGTGCGGTTCGAGGCACGCACCTCCAAAAAGACCTCTTGAATCAGCTTTCGCCTCAATTCCTCTACCATTGCGGCTAAGAGGCGTCCACCGATGCCGCGTCTATGGCACTCCGCAGCCACTGCAATCGACTCCAATTCCGCCTGTGGGGGAACCATTCCCGCCACCAGAAACCCCGTCCCAGCGCCGGTCTCCGCATCCTCGGCCACAAGTGCGATGCGGCGAGGCACATGCTCCGGGTCCAACGCGGCCGCATAGACCGCCCGCGGCCAGTGCGGCGCATCTTTCAAGTCCTGCGCGATCTCGATCACCCGCTCCAGATCCCCCGGCGTCATCCGGCGAATCCGGACCTCATCGCCCGGGCGATTCATGTGTGTCTGGGCCTCGTCACAGCCGGATCGCCAAAGATCTCCGCATCCGACCGCCGCAGATAGTGCCCGTCGAGCAGCGCCAGGTCCGCCACCGCACCTGCCACCAGCCGAGCCTCACCCAACCGCAGCGCATCCCCCGCCATGGGCGCCTTGCAGCGCACCAGTTGCGTCCCAGCCCAGGCCGCCTCCAGCAACGCCTCGGCAGCTTCGTCACAAACCGCAACCCGCAGCGGCGCAGGATTCAGTGCTGCCAACTCCCGAGCGCCGGCCAGCAACTCCCTCGGCGCCATCCCGGCCCGTTCCACCCGCAGAAACACCTCGCCCCGATGAGCGTCGAGCGCCGCCGACGGCACGCCCGACTGGCGCGAGAGCACCTCCAGCCGCGATACCGCAACCACCGGAATCTGCGCGCGCTCCGCCAATCCCTTCACCGCGCTCAGCCCCACGCGCACTCCGGTAAAGCTGCCCGGCCCGTTCACTGCCACAATTCCGCCTACATCGTTCAACCGAACCCCCGCGCCCGACAGCAACCCGTCCACCGCCGCCACCAAGTTGGATGAGTAGCTCCTCCCCTCCATCTCAATCTGCCCCAGAATCTCCAGATCTCTCCCCGCCAGCCGCCCCAGCGCCACCGAGCCCGACGGCCCACAGGTATCGATCCCCAGCAGCAACATGCCGAACCGCGCCAACCTCGCCGGAGAAGTTTGATTGCCGTCCATGTCCCCCTCAGCATGACACAGCCGCAAGCGCGCCTTCCAGGCAGTCTGCATCCGTTAGTCTGTTGAGAGCGTCCCACCGACAAGGCCGCTCCGCGGAGTGCCCGGGAAGACCCGATTGCAGAAAAAGAGAGGACCTGCTCTGGCAGCCGCGGCGACAATCTCGTTCCACGACACCTGGCGTCCCCGCGCCAACCCCTGGGTTATCGCCATCACGGTCACTCTGGCCACTTTCATGGAGGCACTGGACACCTCCATCGCCAACGTGGCCATGGGCCACATCGGCGGTTCGCTCTCCGCCAGCCGCGATGAAGCCACCTGGGTGCTGACGAGCTATCTGGTCGCCAACGCGGTCGTACTGCCCATCAGCGGCTGGATCGCCAACCGCATCGGCCGCAAGCGCTTTTACATGAGCTGCGTCACGCTCTTCACCTTGGCTTCCCTGCTCTGCGGCATCGCTCCCACGCTGGGTGTTCTGGTCTTTTGCCGCGTCCTCCAGGGAGCGGCCGGCGGCGGCCTCCAGCCCAGCGAGCAGTCCATCCTGGCCGATACCTTCCCCCCGGAAAAGCGCAGCATGGCTTTTGCCGTCTACGGCATGGCCGTGGTGTTGGCGCCGGTCCTCGGCCCCACCGTGGGTGGCTGGATTGTGGACAACTACAGTTGGCGCTGGATCTTCTTCATCAACATCCCGGTGGGCATTCTCTCGCTCTTCCTCACCAACCGCGTCGTCGAGGACCCACCCTATCTCGCCGCCATTCGCAAGCAACGCAGAAGCGTGGACTACTGGGGTCTGGGCCTTTTGGTCGTCGCCATCGGCGCCTTGCAGGTCCTGCTCGACAAGGGCCAGGAAGACGACTGGTTCAGCTCCCGCTTCATCGTCATCTGCACCGTGATCGCTGCCGTCGGACTGGTGATCTTCGTCTTCCGCCAACTCCACGTTGAGCATCCCATCCTGGACTTGCGTCTCTTTGCCCAGCGCAACGTAGGCACCACCATGTTTGTCATGTTCATGGTGGGCGTCTCGCTCTACTCGTCCACGGTGCTGATTCCCCAGTTTCTCCAGGAGATCATGGGCTACTCCGCCCAACAGGCGGGCATGGCCGTCTCCAGTGGCGGGCTGGCGCTCATGTTCCTCTTCCCGGTGGCCGGCGCGCTGGCGCCCCGGTTCGACCCCCGCTGGCTGGTAGCCATGGGCTTCACCATCACCACCTTCGGCCTCTATCGCATGACCGGCATCAATCTCAACATCAGTTTCGGCATGGCGGTCAGTTGGCGCGTGGTCATCGCGCTGGGCCTGCCCTTCCTGTTCATCCCCATCAATACGCTCTGCTATGTAGGCATTCCCCAGGAAAAGTACAACGAGGTCAGCGGCATGTCCGCGCTTATGCGCAATCTGGGCGGCAGCGTCGGCATCAGCTTTGTCACCACCCTGCTGGCCCGCCAGACCCAGAAGCACCTCGCCATGCTTGGTGCGCACACGGTCGGCGGCAACCGTCCCTTTGAGGCCCTCCGCTCCGGTCTGGCCGGCGCATGGATGCAACGCGGAAGCGCCCTGCCGGATGCCACCCAGCGCGCTGGCGCGCAAATCTACGGCATGGCGCAGATTCAGGCCCGCCTGCTGGCTTATGTAGACGTGATCTGGGTGATGGTAGCTCTGACCTCGATCCTGATCCCGCTACCCTTCCTCATGCGCCGGCCCAAGAAGCGCACGGCCGCACCGGTGGGGCACTAAATACGGGCCCTCACACCGCCCCCAGCGCCTGCTCCAGGTCCGCGATCAGGTCTTCCTTATCCTCAATGCCGATTGACAGCCGAATGCGCCCCTCGGTAATCCCCATGGCTGCGCGCTGCTCCTCGGTCACGGAAGCGTGAGTGGTGGTTGCCGAGTGCGAAGCCAGCGACTCGACCCCACCCAGCGACTCGGCGCTCAGAAAGATCTTGATCGCCGCCAGGAATCGTCCCGCGGCCTCCCGCGACTCCACCTCGAAGCTCATCATCGATCCGAATCCCTTCTGCTGCTTCACAGCCAGATCGTAT
>Ga0181531_10002156_pt1 | contig 12329 bp, 16 predicted proteins | sample PEATcosm2014_Bin_38_FD_119743 | JGI IMG/M metagenome (GOLD analysis project Ga0181531, IMG submission 119743) | Peatland microbial communities from MTU Mesocosm Facility, Houghton, MI, USA - PEATcosm2014_Bin11_10_metaG | ecosystem: Environmental > Terrestrial > Soil > Wetlands > Peat | place... | reverse complement strand
GGTCAATTCATCTGGACGCCGAACGAAGACCAAGCACGCGCCATCGCCAAAAAACAGGCTCAAGGAATTGACGTGCAGTCGGCCATCGACGCATTGGTGCAAGTATGAGTTGGCGAAACTTCTTCAAGTCCTCGCACGCACTCTGGCTGGAACAACAGGTCGCACTTGAGCGCGAAACGAATCGGTTGGACCGCGAGACACACGCCTTGATGATTAACGCCCTAAAAACCTCTCACGCCGAAGAGCGCCTTCGTGATATACAAGAAATCCAGAGTTTGCGAGATGAACTGGCACGGACACGGCTCTATCTGACTCCGGGCATCCAGAACATCTCGACCAAACCAGACACATCGGGGCCGCCAATTCCGGAGAACACTCCAACTGGCGGAGCGTGGGCTCGGGTTATGCGCCGTGAGATGGCAGCACAAGAAGAAGCGGCGAAAACCGAAAAGTCCGAAAGAGAACGCAGAGCCGCAGAAATAGCGGCCAAGGAATCGCCCGATGGCCAGACGGTCGTTTGATCTAACAGGACAGCAATCAAGAACAACGCGATACTCGTCGTCCGAATCCAAAATACAATCGTGTTAACGGAAAATTTGCTAAAAAGGAGAAATAACTATGGCTGTAACAGCGAAGGACGGCAGTCACCACCACTCAGCTAGTCGCGCACTACTCCACGATGAAATGGCCGCAAGCCGCGGCAAATCCAGCGGCGTAGTCCAGAAGAAAGACAGTGCGGACAAAGGCCCTGGCGAGCCGGCCAACAAATCCCACATTCCCGGTCCTACCGAAACTCCTATCGCCGATCACGTCATGGAGCACGGTCCAGCGCACACAGTCCACTACTCCCACGATGAAGCGACCGGTAAGCACACAGTCACGTCCTATCACGGCGACGCGAAACCTCTTGACGGCATGGGCGGCGGAGACAGCGCCGAAGGAAGTGAGCACATGAACCATCCCGGCGTCCATCACTCAGTTCACAAAACCCATCACGCGGCCCACGAACACATGGGAAAGTCGATGGGCATGGATCACGACAACGAAGACCAGCCAGAAGAAGCGGACGACGAGACGCCGGATTCTCAGCAAGACCAAATGGCGGGCGCGCGCGGGATACCGGGCCTCAGCTAACCCGCGCAATGCCGTGGACTCGCAAAGCCGTGAAGTTTCTCTTTTCGTCTGGTAGTCCTCTGTCTACAGCACAAAAAGATAAGATGCACGGCGAACTCCATGCGAATCCAGCGATGGGACACGCGCGCAAAGGTAGCGCTGAACTGAAGAAACCGTCACGCATGGCGGCGGCGATGAGAAAGGCACGACGATGATTGAGATACACGCGAATAATTCCATGTTGACTCCGCAAATTGCAACATTGGCTTTCGTCAAGTGCCCGCCTTCACCGAAGAGCATCCGCGTTCATCCCATGCAAGTCATGGCGATTATGAATCTCTACGAAACTATCGAAGTCAGGGATCGCCGTGCGTGGTACTGGCGTTTGGTATGGAAAGCGCGGCGGCTCTTCGGGATGGACAGAAATATGACTTTCATCGGCTTGCCAGTGAATCCGGTCGTCACCGTCCCGCAAGATGAAATGGATTTTCTCAACGCATCTGGAGAAGTGCTCGCGCGAATCAGGGGACTTGCTATCCCGATTGAAATGAGCAGGTGATGGAGAAGCCAGCCAGTGAAAAACTCTCCCACGATGCCGTTGATTACGAAGCGGCCTCTCACCATCTCCCAAATAGATGCGGTGTTTGTGCCCACTTCATTGCGGCTTCTCCACCGAGATGCGAAGGAGTCCAATCCCCTATTGCTGCGCAAGCGTGGTGCAAAAGATTCGAGCGCAAATCGCGGATCGCTCAGGCAATGAAAGAAAGGTAAGACGATGCTGGTCAAGAATGCTATTTATGAAACTCTTGAATCATGGAACGAAAAGAATTCCAAAGGCCCCGTGCGACTCTACGATTTTGGAGGCGGGCAGACAATTATGCCGCTTCCTGATTTTAGTGGCTCCGGTCCGTATTTGGTGAGTTCAATCTGCTTTCTGTATATCGAAGGGACTGGGCCACTACCTCAAGGAAAAGTCATGGAGCTAAGCGATGGCATCCAGGATTACGGCAATGGTTGGAAGATGTTGAGTTTAGAAATCGTCTATCAGTGCCCTCCAGACAAACTATTGGAAGCTCTTGAGCAAGCGAAAGAAAAACTTCTAGCAGCGAGGTAACGCAATGGCGAACAGATGGATGCAGAAGGCGGCGGCTTCAATCAAGGCAAAAGGAACGAAGGGCGTATTCAAGGCTTCCGCCGCGCGTCATGGAATGTCAACTCACGCCTACGCGGAGAAAGAGAAGCACGCATCCGGCAAGGTCGGCAAGCGCGCACGGCTCGCACTCGCCTTCGAAAAAGCAAAACGCTAACTGAGGCCCGATGCCACCATTCAATATGACAACGCTGGCCGAAAGGACGGAATCCGAAAAGCAGGAGTCCGCCCCGAAGCCCGCGCAAACCGGAGATGAGGAAGAAGCAAAATGGCAAGTTGGCGTCCTCGCCGGCCTCGAATGGTCAAATAACACATCTTGGATAGCTCTCGACTGCAAAAGTAACGCGCCCACAGGATTCAAAAAGAAACTCACGTCGGAACATATTGGCGCCATCAAGAGTTTGGTGCAGAAGTGGGCACGCCGTGATTATCCCGCTCGTTTGATAGAAGTGATCGCGGCATGGGAAGCCGCGCTCTTCTACCGCGGCTTTCAGTTCCTCATTCCACAACGCGGCGGCGGATGGATTATTCCTGGCGAGTCCACCGGCTACGGTCCCACGATGCAAATGGACTTGGCTCTTCTGCCTACGAATATATATTCTGCTCGCGCACAGATGATTATTGCCGCCTTGACGCGCACTGTGCCGAATGTCCGCTTCGAGCCTGAGACTACCGCCAACGACGCGCAAATAACTTCCGCTGAATCCGCACAGAAGTTTACCGCAGTCATCTCGAAGAACAACGACCTCATCCAGATCCAGACGGACGGCTCACGGTATCTGTGGACCGATGGCCGATATCTCTACTGGTCGCGCTACGTCAAGGACGGACCGCGCTTCGGATGGGAAGAGGACGACGAGCCGGACGACATTGTTCCGGAGAATGCCGAAAACTACAACGAAGGCAACGACGCTATCGAAGTAGCCGCTGAGAATTTCGAGCCATCGGTCAAGAGCGATGCCGAAGCCGAAGGCGGGGAAGAATTGGAATCCGCCAAAGAACAATCGGAAAGCGAAGAAGAGGAAGACGAACAAGAGACGCCGTTATCCAAGCGCACTCCGCGCGGCAAAGAGATTCGCACAGCTCACGGCAAGATCGAAGTCAAACTCAGTCCGATGTTTGCCAACGACCTCGACCAAGTGGACGTGCTCGACTATTCCGATGAAGTGGACGTGTCCCGCGCAAAAGGGATGACGCCGTGGATTATGGACGACATCAGGGCCAACAATGCAAGTCAGGCCGCGATGGGCGAGATCGCACGGCTCGCACGCCAGAACGTCAAACTCGGGATGCAGTCCACTTATGTCACCGCGGACTCGATCGCCGCGGATGTGACCTGCCAGCGTGTTTGGCTGCGCACGCACTGCTTCACGGAAGTTGAAGGCGCCAACAAGGACCGGCTCCGCGACGAACTGATCGAGATGTTCCCGGATGGTTGCTATGTGATGTTCATGGGCGAGACGTTTGCTTTCGCGCGCAACGAGTCCATCAATGATTCATGGGCACTGGCCCAAGCGTATTCTGGCGACGGCCAGAACCGCAACGCGATGGGAACCTCGACACTCCCGATCCAGAAACGGTTAAACAACTGGCTTGATTTGATGAACGACTTGTTCGTCCGCACGATTCCGAAGAAGTGGATGGACTCGAAAGCGTTCGCCGTCGAAGCACTCCGCCAGCAAACGAACGTGCCTGGAGACATTGGGCCGTTCAAGCGACAGCCCGGTATTCCGGTTTCAGAATTGATTTTCGTCGAGCCGGCTATCAATCCTCCAGTGACACTGGCCGACTTCATTAAAGAATATTCTGGGCCTCTCGCAGAGCTGCTGTCCGGTGCCTACCCTGCTTTGGCCGGGGGTGACGTCGGCACCGCGGACTCTGGTGTGGCCATTGCCACACAAAGGGACAGCGCCCTCGGCCGTCTTGCTCCAACGTGGCACTCTATCAAGAATGCCGAAGCTACATCCATGAAGCAGTTGGTCCGTTGGGGCGCGAAGTGCCGCGACAAGAGTATCAACGAACGAATACCGGGCGGGGAAGCCATCACGCTCGAGATAAACGATCTCAAGGGCAACATCGCCGTATTTGCGGAGAGCGACGAAAACTTCCCAGAGACATACACGCAGAAAAAAAATTCCATGATGCAGGTAGTGGACTCGCTCATTAAGAATCCTCAGTTTGGCGAAATCTTCTTCAACGCCGCGAACCTTGAATTCATGCAAAGCATGTGGGGCATTTCGGAGTTTTATATTCCGAAGGTTCTGGCGCGGAATAAGCAACTTGGCGAGTACGAATTGCTTATCAATAGCGTACCCGTACCGAAGCCTGAAGCGTTGCCGCTGATTCAAAAAGTGGAACAGATGAAAGCGGCTGGCGTGGATCCTGCTGAGCTCCAAGCCGTGGAACAGCAAATTCAGGAGATGGAAGAGAGTTCGATTCAGCCAGACCCTCGCGACGACCACGATGCAGAAGCGGAAACGTGCTGGCAGAAAATGATGGACCCTGAAGGGCGCAAACTGAAGAAGACTGATCCGGAAGGTTGGCGGAATCTCGCGCTTCATTACGATGCTCATGTGGCGATGGCTCAAGAGAAGGCCGCGCAACAGCAGCAACCCGGAAAGCCGCCGAGCGAAAGCATCAACTGGAAAGACGTTGCGGCCCTTGACAAAGGTGCGGCTGACCAAATGCTCGCAAAAGGTGGTATAACTCCTACGGCCGGAGCGCAGGCTCCGCCACCGATGGCTCCGGCGCCGGGTGCGAAAGAACCTGCCTCGCCGCTGCCAGCGGGGACACCGGCACAATCGGGCGGATTGCCAAAGCATTAGATGAGCAAAGTACGATTCATTCTTTTCTTCCTCTTGGCCGCACGAGCGGTCCACGCGCAAGCTCCCGTCCGTATTGCGTGCGGTCAAGCAAGTTCGTATACCGATTCGGCTGGAAACGTCTGGTCCGCCGACGCTGGATTCTTCAACACCGGGAACACGTTCACAACGTCGCACGCTATCGCAGGCACGCCAGACCCGGCACTCTATCAAAACGACCGGTGGAGCGCCGTAGGCTGGTCCACCGGAAAAGCCGCGATGGTATATACGATTCCCGTGCCAAGCGGGGCATGGACGCTCAATCTTTATTTTTCTGAAAACTATGTGACCGCCGTGGGCCAGCGGGTCTTCAATGTCAAAGTGAACGGCAATCCATTCCTCACGAACTTCGACATCTTCTTTATGGCAGGCGGCCAGTTCACGGCCAACAAACAGGCCGATACCATTATTTCGACGGGCACGGTAACAATAGAGTTTGACCATGTGGCTCCAGCGGTGCAGAATCCACAAATCAACGCGATTGAGTTGCTTCCTGTCACGGTCGGCGAATCGGTTTTGACGGTAAAATAAAATCGGGGGAATGAAATGGCTGACGAACTCGGAACAGTAGTGGCTGGTACAGCCGTTGCCGATGGCGCGGCGGCAGATCCAGGCGCGGGAGGCGGCGATGAGCAAGTCTCTGGGGACGCGGACGCTGGAGGAACTGAAGAAGGAACTGGAACAGAAGGGACCGAAGGCGGAGGAGACGAAGGGGCAGAAGGAGAACCCGCCGAAGGTGACGAACTCGGAGAAGTCGGAGACCGGGAAGAAGACGACTCCGACGTTGCCGACGCCGATGGCCGAAGAGTAGATGCCAAGACCCGCCAGGACTTGGCCGCGCTCAAGAAAGTTAATCCCGAATCTGCCAAGCGCCTCGGCGATATGTACCATCGCTCGCGCACTCTCATGGAAGAGGTGGGCGCGAAGACACTCAGCGAAGCGGTCCACAAAGTCCGGCAAATAAACGCGACACTCGAAGGGGTCGGCGGCGCTGAAGGTCTAACCGAACTGCAGGATGAAGTCGGCGATTACCGCAACGAGATCCAACAATTTACCGAAGGCGACCCGGCCCTCTTAATGCAACTTTACGAATCGAATGCGGAATCCTTCGGCACTGCCATCCACAACGGCCTCGACCTGCTGGCGGAGAGGAGTCCCGCTCTTTACGACAAGACGATTGTTGGTGCCATCGTGTCGCGCTTGGAAGGCGCCGGTTTGTACGGCGCTTTCGATGAAGTCGTGAAATATGTCCAAGAAGGCGACGGCCAGAAAGCCTACGACAAACTCGCCGAAATCAAGAAGTGGATGAACAATGCGAAGGGCATGGCCGATGGCCAGAATCGCCAGCGCAAGGAACACAATCCAGAACGCGACGAGATCGAACGCGGCCGCCAGGAAATCCAGTCCGAGAAGCGCCAGATGTTCGAAGGCGGCGTCGCCGAAGACGTGAATCGGCTTAACAATCGCGCTTCGTTCAAACTCGTAGATCCGCTCATGCGCGATATGAAGATTCCTCTTGGTGGGCGGCGCGAATTTGTGAATGCACTGAACTCCAGAATCTATACGGCGATGAAAGCCGACAAAGCCTTCCAGCGCGCGGCAAAGTCGCTCATGGATAAAGGCGACCGGGCACGCGCATCTAAATTCACACATGCGAAGTATGCCGAACTCCTGCCCGATACTTTCCGCACGCTGCGCAATGAGATGTATCCGAGTTACAAGCCGCGAGTTGCGCCGCGGCCAGCCGCAGGAAACGGAACAGGCAAGGGCGCGCCGCCAGCGAAGGGCGCCTCGAGCAATGGCGCGGCGAAAGTCGTACCGGGCAAAGTGTATCCAAAGTCGGCGGTCGATGTTGTGGCCACGCCAGACATTTACCTCGTGGTGGGGAAAGCCTACCTGCGCGGTACGCAACAATTGGTCCCGTACGAACGAGGATAGGGTATATACTGTTCACAGTTTAAGGAGCCCACATGGACCGTCGCAAATTTCTGGTAGTTGGCGGAAGCGGAATGAGCATAGCGCTTGCGGGTACTGTCCTGGAAGGGTGCTCGGCTGCCGAATGGTTTGAAATAGCCGCGCAGCTTATTCCTGTCGTCCTGCAAACTGTCTCAGGACTGGTAACAGCAAATGGCGGACTTTCCCAGAGCGCAATAGCGACTCTTACCGTATTCAGTACCGACGCCACGACGATTCTGAATGACGTGTCGGCGGACATTAAAACAGTTCAGACGACTCCCGGCATCATACCGAAGATTGACGCGCTTCTTGCACAACTCAAGACTCAGGCGCAAGCGCTACTCCCGCGGTTTACCGGGAATAACAAAGTTCTCGGATGGATTGACGCCATCATCGCGGACGTGATCGACTTAGCGGGACTCGTGCCAATATTTACTTCTGCCACGGCCAGCGTGAGCGTTGTGAAGATGAAGGTCTCGCTGCCTGCGGCAAAGAATTATCAGGTTGTTTTCCAGCATCGTTTGCAAGTTGCTCAAGCGCTCTGAGGTTGTGAGCGCATTAAAACTAAAAAAGGAGAATCCATCATGGACCGCAGAGAGGTGGTAGATGTTTCACGTTCGCCGATCACAGGGGTAGGAAAGCCACTCGCAAAGCCTGACAACGCGATGCATTTCCTGCATGATAACTGTGCGGCCATCGCTCAACTCTCAACGCGATTGAGAATTGTTGCGGACAATATCGTAGGTTCGCGACCTTCCGAGGTAGCGGACACAGAAAATCGCATTCCAACCGTGCTCAACCGCCTCGAAGACCAAGCATTTATGCTGAGCGAATGCTTTGATGAATTGTGCCGCATCGAACGCGGTCTCGGCGTAAAAAATGACGGGGCTGGCATCGAAGCTGGCCGCTAGTCACCTGTTCCGATTTGAACAGACACGCTTCTGACGGTCGGGTAGCATTGCTGTTGCTATGCCAATCATCACCGTTATCGTCATCCTGATCGTGATCGGCCTCCTGCTCTGGCTCGCCAATAGCTATATCCCGATGGATGGCAAGATCAAAAACATCCTCAACATCGTTGTCGTGATTATGGTGATTCTCTGGCTTTTGAGCGTATTCGGCGTATTTTCCATGAACATGGGGACTGTTCCGCGCTTGCACGGTTAATTTATTCTTGTGCCCGTAACATCCCTGCGTTAGTATTGCCGCCGAAAGGTACGCCATCCCTCCTATGATTGCTTTCTGTATAACTTGCCGCGGACGCTCGCAGCACATCAAGATCACTCTCCCAAAGAATCTCGCCGACAATCAGAAAGCCAAGTTCATCCTGCTCGATTACGGCAGCCCTGACGACCTGATCGAATACGTGACGAGTGCTCACGCTGACGAACTCGCGTCGGGGCGTCTCGTCGTCTACTCCTACAAGGCAGACCGGTTCAAGATGGCGCACGCGAAGAATGTTGCCCATCGTTGCGCGATTCTCGAAGGCGCCGAAGTTCTCGTGAACCTCGACGCAGATAATTTCACAGGGAAAGATTTTGACCTCTACGTCGAAAAGTTTTTCCTTCAAGCGCAATACGACCATTCCATGTTTGGGATGCCCAACATTTTTCTGTGGGCGCGGATGGTTCAGGGAAAGATGAAGCGTGGTATCAGCGGCCGGATCGCGATGACCGCTAAAACGTTCGTGCTCGTCGGCGGCTATGATGAGTACTACGCCGACTGGGGATGCGACGATAAAGATATGACAGCGCGTCTGACGCGACTCGGATTGACCGCTGTCGAGATTGATGCAAAGTACCTAGACGCTATCCATCACCAGGACAAACTCCGGTTCAAGGAATATCCGCACGCGAGACCGGCTCCAGGTCAGGATTCAGGGGCGTTCTACCTCGAGAATGACAACACGATTGCGAACTTCGGAAACTTCGGATGCGGCGTAGTAACCCGCCTCTTCGGAGAAACAGTGGATTTACTTCCACTGCCAACGCGGATCTTCGGAGTCGGAATGCAGAAGACCGCCACAACTTCTCTCGACGCTGCGCTCAAGATCATCGGCTACGACAGTTCACACTGGGAATCCGGCCAGTGGGCCGTCTCCATCTTGCGCGAGATGCGAAAGTTTGGAAGGTCGCTCACGGTTGAGAAGACTTACGCGCTCTGTGATTTGCCCATCCCTATCCTGTTCCGCGAATTGGATAGGGCATATCCGGGGTCGAAGTACATTCTGACGATTCGCGATGAAGTAGATTGGCTCAAAAGCGCGCGCGATCACTGGAGTTACGAACACAACAAATTCCGGCCAGACTGGGACATCTGGCCCGCAGCGAATTTCATCCATCGTGCGACGTACGGTCAAAAACACTTCGATGCCGAAGTCTTCCTGGCGCGATACAGGCGGCACAATGCGGAGGTACTGGAATATTTCAAGGACCGGCCGGCGGATCTTCTTGTGATGGATATGAGCAACGGCGCCGGCTGGAAAGAATTATGCGGTTTCTTTGGCAAACCGATTCCTGATAGGCCGTATCCGCGCGCCTATAGCGCGTACTGACCATGAAATTTGTCATTCGCTTCAATAAGAAGCACACTGGCACTCACGACGTCTGGCGCGTATTCGAAGGCGAGAAGCAGCACAACGTCGAGCACTTGGCCATTGATGTCCCGACGCGCAGCAATACCACTTTCGAGGAAGGCGAGATGAAGTGGAACATCACATGCGACGGCGAGCTTGAAATTAAAGACGGCACAGCGCACATACGCTGATACCATGAGTACTGTATTGAACAGACGGAGAGTATTGGCTGAGAATACTTTATGAGTCGAAAGAAGATTCTTAGGGCAACGCGGTCGAAATTGAACCGCCATGCTTGGATTCTAGAACTGTCTTGCGGACATAAAATGGAGATGTGGTCGAATCACCGTCCGAACAAAGAAGGCCATCCAGTCCGCTGCAAGGAATGTCAAAACTCGGAGGTCAACAAATGAGCAATCCACTGTATATTTCCAGCACTTCGCGGCATAGCGGCGTCACATCTTTATCGGTTGACGGCCACGGATTAACCGAAGAGGACGAAGGCAGAACTATCAAGGTAGTCGGAGTTTCGGACAAGACCGTGAATGGCGAGTTCACTATTACGAAAGTCATTCCGCCCGATTCAATCCAATATTTTCAGCCGAACGAGTCAGACATTCCAGCCGGCATTACCGGGGGAGCCATCGCCATTGGCGAACCGGTTCATCACCACAAGCACGAAGTCATCGAAGAAGTCCAAAACAAGGAAGGCGACGTGACTTGGGATGCTTCGTGGAAGAAAAAGAAAAAGAAGTAGCATGAAAAGTGGTAAAGTCTCCATCGGTAGGGAGACTATGCCAAACTTTTTCGAAATGAAACTGGGGAAGCTACCCTCAGTAAACGATCCAAGAACGTTAAAATTAGCGAAGTATTTTCTAGATACGCTTCCGCCTGCACCTCCATCCGTCGATTACACGTGCGGAATCACATCCTTCGGAGAAATGCTAAACGACAATCTCAGCGATTGCGTAATAGCGGCGTGCGGCCACGCGGAGCAGATTTGGACCGCGGTCCTGGGCGACGAATATACCGCGACAGATGCCCAAGTCGAGCAACGCTACTCGGAGTGGTGCGGCTATGTTCCCGGAAATCCGGGCACTGACAACGGCTGCATTGAGTTAGACGTTTTGAATGGCTGGCGCAAGAAAGGCTTTTGGAAACACCTTCTCATCGGCTATGCAGACCCAGATCCGATGAACCTCGAACACATCAAGCAGGCTATCTACCTCTTCGGCGGCGTGTTCATTGGCGTGCAACTTCCGGTCAGTGCGCAGACGCAGAACGTGTGGGATGTAAGTTCAGGGCCGGATGCGATACCCGGTTCGTGGGGCGGACACGGAATTTTTGTTCCAAAATATCGCACGGACACGGATGGCAACCTCATTTTCACCGGAATAACGTGGGGCGAACTCATCGACATTACGCAAGCCTTCTGGACCTACAACGATCCAGACAACGGACCATATCTCGACGAGGCTCACGCACTCATTGGATGGGACTTCGTGACCCGTAAAGGAAAGACGCCAGTGGGCCTCGACATCGCGCAAATGAAAGCAGACGTGCAACTGTTGACGGGCGCGACATAAACGCTAATTTTTGTAAAAGAAAAAGAAGTAAAAATTCCTCTACTGAGATAGACTCAGCGGCGTGATACACGTCACTCTTCACGAACTGGCGGACATCGCCGTTTACACGTCCACGGGCCTGAGCGCTCTGTACTCGGTTCTGCCAACCGTGGAGACATTCAAAAATTATCCGAATTTCCAGAGACGGTACGCTTTGTTTCTGGACATCATCAAACAGCTTGGCTTCAACATCCGCAAACTCATCTATCCGTCCATCAACACGGATGGCGGATCAAAAATCAGCGAGGCCGCGGCCAGCAACCAGAATCCGACGTCTGAGCCAAAACAGCCTTGAGACTTCCACAACCAGCGGGAAAGCCCCTGAACGAAGCAGGCTTGACGACCCGGAGAGACGGGTATATATTCTTCGCGACGATTCATTCCGAGTTGGAGTTTACGGCAGCGGCTCGGGAGTCTAAAGGGTCCGAGTCCGAAGTTGGAGAGAGCAAACCCCACTGCCGATAGCTTTGCGGGGCGAACGTTGCGCCCACAGGATAAAAACCAAAAAAAGCGAACGCAGTGCGGGGCGCGTGAACCGAAGGGCAAGCCTTGTAGAAGGCGGCAAGCGCGTACTACTAGTAAAGGGCCGGGACTCCTAGGGGTTCCGGCCTTCCCGTTTTATTTCTTGACAACTAGCCACAAGCGGAGTAATTCTCTTCCAGCGAGACTTAGGACGCCAGGAGACGTACAACTCCACAACAAACGGACCTTCGCTTAGGGTCGCTCGCCAACGGCGATGAGCATCTAAGCGGAACACCTTTCCTGAGCCTCTACATTGAGTTGTTCCACATCGGGGCTGATTAACCAACCACATCGGGGAGCACGGAGCCAACACACTCAGCGTGTGACTGGTTGCCAACGTTGGAGCATCGGGATTCAACCGTTGAGCTCAATGCAGAGGTATAAGTATGGCGAATCCGCTAGCAGAAGCGGCTGTAGAAGCCGTTGAGCTTGAAAACTTTGCGAAGGGTATTCCGGATCTGGTCTATAAGGGCCACACGGTCTACAACTTCTTCAAGAAGAAATCCAAGACATTTCCAACCGCTGTC
>Ga0181531_10002154_pt1 | contig 12338 bp, 13 predicted proteins | sample PEATcosm2014_Bin_38_FD_119743 | JGI IMG/M metagenome (GOLD analysis project Ga0181531, IMG submission 119743) | Peatland microbial communities from MTU Mesocosm Facility, Houghton, MI, USA - PEATcosm2014_Bin11_10_metaG | ecosystem: Environmental > Terrestrial > Soil > Wetlands > Peat | place... | reverse complement strand
TCAGAGAAGTCGATTCGCCTGCCGGAGACATTCTGGTGTTACGATCCGCTGACCGATCAGCCGGAAGTGAACGCGCTGCCGGCTCTTCAGAACGGGTATCTGACCTTCGGCTCACTGAATAATTTCTGCAAAGTGACCGATCAGACGCTTTCTCTCTGGTCGCGGGTTTTAAAGGCGACGCCGAATTCCAGATTGATTTTACTTTCGCAAGCGGGGGAACATCGTCAGCGCGTATTGAGCGGTTTGGACGTGGAGCCTCGGCGAGTGGAATTTGTCGAGTACCAGCCGCGCGAGCGCTACTTGCGGACGTATCTCCGGATCGACCTTTGCCTGGACACGTTTCCGGTGAATGGGCACACCACCAGCCTGGACGCCCTGTGGATGGGCGTCCCAGTCATGAGCATGGAGGGTCGAGCCGCCAACGCACGAGCGGCGATCAGCCAAAGCACGAATCTCGGATTGGCCGGCGAACTCGTCGGGAAGACTCCGGAGGAATTTATCTCCCTTACCTTAGATCTTGCGGGCAATTTAGCCCGTCTTTCGGAGCTGCGGCGTACTCTACGGGGGCGGATGGCCGGGTCTGTATTAATGGACGGGGCTCGTTTTGCCCGCAATATTGAGGCGATATTTAGGGATGTCTGGCGGGTATACTGTCGGTAGCCGATTATTAGCATAGAGATATGTCCATTCAACCTTCGATTTCCCTTCCCGTTTGCGGCAATTTGGCAGAAAATGCCGGCCGCGCGTCGATAATGAGAAGGATTTCCGCGGCCCGTATTGCGGTGGCGCAAGGAAAGGTCGCGTTACTGATGGCGGCCATGGTTTTTGGAGTGGGCGGTTGTTTTTCACCCGACCCAAAATCGATTTACAGCGATAATGCCGCCAGCGCGGTGCCGGCGATCAAAGACGCCGCCGCCGCCCGGGATCGCTCGGCGATTCCCCGTCTGGTCTATGACCTGAACGATAACGATCCGGCGATCCGGTTCGCCGCGATCACCGCCTTGCAGGATATGACGGGAGAGACGTTTGATTATCGTTATTATGATTGCACCCCGGACCGCGAGGCGGCGGTAACACGGTGGCGGCAATGGCTGGCGGACCAGCCGAAAACGGCTAATCCATGATCCAATCGGTCAATCATCACGGAACCGGAAAGCCGTCGCCGGCAAGCGTCGAGTTGAAGATCGACAGCGACCCGGCTAATCTCCGTGAAGTACGGCAGCGCATCGAGGATTTTGCCCAGGCAGCCGGCATGCCCAAAGAGGGGTCCGACGAATTGGGCCTGGTGATCAACGAAGCGCTGGCGAATGTGATCAGGCATGGATACGGCGGGGCGACGGATCGTCCCATTGTGGTGACGGCCGACCTGGAAAACGGCGCGGTGCGAATCACGATTCGCGACTGGGCGAAGCCGTTTGACCCGGCGGCTGTGCCGCAAAAAAAGACCGCCGACGTGACGCCCGGCGGGCTTGGCCTGCTCTGTATGAAAAAACTCATGGACGAGGTGCGGTTTTCCCGTCTGTCCGATGGAATGCTGCTGACGATGATAAAACGCGTCAGATAGGCGACGGAAAATGTCCGAAACGCAAGGGAACCTCGATCTGGTCTCCTCGCCGCAGACGCGCGGCGAAGCCATCCTCGCCGCCGTCCGGGGCGAAGTCGATCTGCACAACAGTCCGGAACTCCGCGCCGCCCTGCTGGGGATCCTGGGCAAATCGCTGCCGAAGAAATTGGTTCTCAATCTTGCCGCGGTGCCGTATATGGATTCCAGCGCCGTCGCGGTGCTCGTGGAAGTCCTGCAGAGATTGCGGCGTTCGGGTGGGCGGCTGATGCTGAGCTCTCTGCAGCCGCGGGTTCGAGGTTTGCTGGAAATCGCGCGGCTGGATTCGATCTTCGTCCTGGCCATCACCGACGACGAAGCGCTGGAAAAGTAAACTCACCTCACGTCCATGAATACCGTTCTTCGCCCCATCGTGCTGGTCTATTCCACGGTGGCTGGATTCTTCCGCTTTCTGGGTGACATGACCTACCTCATCGGCGACGCGATCGCCGGCATGCCGCGATCTCTCTTCGACAAACAGGGCCGCCGCCTGGGATGGGCCAACCTTTGGGAGCAGATGGACCGCGTGGGCGTGAAAAGCATCCCCATCGTCTGCCTGGTGCTCTTCTGCATCGGCGCGATTTTGTCGCTGCAAATTGCGCCGATTCTCAAGGGGTATGGCGCGCTGAACATGGTCGCGGACATCATCGCCGTTACCGTCGGGCGCGAACTGGGGCCACTGGTTTCGGCGGTCGTCCTGACCGGATTCGCCGGCGCCAGTATCGCGGCGGAACTGGGGACCATGGTGGTCTCCGAAGAGATTGAAGCCCTGGAAGCCAGCGCCATCGATCCGATCCGCTTTCTGGTCGCTCCGCGGGTTCTGGCGACGACGATCATGATGATCTGCATCGCCATCGTGGGCGATTTCGCCGGCTGCATCGGCGGATTGGCGACCTCCAATTGCTTCCTGGGCATCAGCTCCAGCATGTATCTGCATCACACCTTCGACGCGCTGAAACTCAAGGATTTCCTGACGGGATTGATCAAGGCGGGCGTCTTCGGAATGCTTATCAGCGGGCTGGCGTGCAAATTGGGATTGAGCGTCACCGGGGGAGCCCAGGGGGTTGGCGTCGCGACCACGAAAACGGTGGTCCTTACCATCGTCGCCCTGATCTCCGTGGATTTGATCTTCACCTCGGTCTTTTATTTCATCGGATTTTGAATCATGGCCGATCCCGTCATTCAGGTTTTGGGCGCGACGAAGATTTATGACGGCCGCACCATTCTCGACGCCATCCGCCTCGACGTTTTCCGCGGCGAAACCCTGGTCATCCTCGGCGGCTCGGGCTCGGGGAAATCGACCCTGCTGCGGCTGATGATCGGCAACGCCATGTGCGACGGCGGGGATATCGTCGCCTTCGGGGAAAGCCTCCGCGCCATGACGGCGGACGAACTGGACAACTATCGCAAATCCGTGGGCGTCCTGTTCCAGAGCGGAGCGCTGTTCAATTCCATGTCGGTGGCGGACAATGTTGCCTTGCCGCTGAGGGAACATACCGATCTTCCCGAGGCGACCATCGAAATCATGGTCAAGATCAAGCTGGAACTGGTCGGGCTGCGGCAACACGCGGATAAGATGCCGGCGATGCTCTCGGGCGGAATGAAAAAACGCGCCGGGCTCGCCCGCGCGATCTCTCTGGATCCGAAAGTCCTTTTTTACGATGAGCCGTCCGCGGGGCTGGACCCGGTCACCAGCGCGGAAATCGATCAACTGATCATCGACCTGAACAAAAAGCTGGGCGTCACCAGCGTGGTGGTGACCCACGAGATGGATTCCGCGTTCCGGATCGCCGATCGCATGGTGCTGCTGGATCGGGGCAAATTCATCGCCAGCGGAACGGCGGAGGAGATGCGCGTGCACGCCGATCCGCTGGTGCATCAGTTTGTCTTCGGCCTTGCCGAAGGCCCGCTCACGGACCGCCGCCGGCACGGCGGATATGAGGAAGATCTCATGAAGGAGAGAATTCGCGACTGAGGATCGGATATGGAAAAACAGCGCAACGCACTGAGGGCGGGAATTTTCATGGTCGCGAGCCTGGCCATGATCGTTTTCGTCATCATCGCCATCAGCGGGGCGGGGAGCTTCACGCAACGGTTCACCACGTACGGCGTCTCGTTCACCCTTCAGGACGATGTGGGGGGGCTTCGCACGGGCGACGATGTGCGCATCGGCGGAATGAAAGTCGGCAGCGTGCGCGACATCTCCATCCACATGCCGCAAACGCCTGACCAGAAGCCTTCGCTGATCGTTTATATCGATGTGCCGGCGCGGTATCCCATGGCGCAGGATGCGGAGGTTTCGATTCAAAAATCGATCACCGGGGCCGCGGCGGTGAATATCGACGATCTGGGGACGGGCGCCCCGCTGGCTTCAGGCGAGTATCTGACCGGCCATCCCGATTCGCTCTCGAGCCTGTTCCATCATCTAGGGCAGATGGGCCCGGACCTGAGTCAAATTGTGACGGATGTCAAAGCCGCCTCGACTAAGCTCAATACCGATCTGGATAAGCTCGGCCAGACCGCCGACGCCTTTACGCAAACCGGATACTCCGCGGAGGCCACCGTGCAGGAGCTGCACGTTCGATTGCCGGAAATTATCGGGCGATACGACCAGACGACGGACTCGGCCGTTCGCATGCTGGACAGCATCCACGACCTCGTCGGACCCAGCACCGAAGATTTCCATCAGTCGGTTGCCAACATCCGCGCGATCACCAGTAACGTTCACAGCCGCTTGCCGGAACTGCTGGACCAGCTGCGCTCGATTTTGCAGAAGACTGATCTTTCGGTCACTCGGGCGGCCACGGCCATGCAGGATGTGCAGGATACGACGTCGTCGCTGCGATCGGTCATCGCGGGCAACAAGAGCAAATTCGCCGGCATCATCGACTCGCTGAAGGCGACCAGCGACAATCTGAAATACGCCAGCATGGAAATCCGCCATAGCCCGTGGCGACTGCTCTATCAGCCCAAACCGGATGAAATGGCCAACTTGAATATCTACGATTCGGTGCGGCAATTTGCCGAGGGGGCCAATTCGGTGGACGACGCCGCCGAGGCTTTGCGCGACGCGACGAATGATCCGAACGCGGATCCGGAGCAGGTGAAAAAGTTAATGGCCGATCTGGATGAGAGTTTTTCGAGATTTCAAACCGTCCAGCAGAAGTTGTGGAATGATATTAAGTAGTTGCTAGTTGCTAGTTGCCAGTTGCCAGTTGCTAGTTGCCAGCGGGAATCCCTTGCGCGTGAGGACATCGACGATTGGCGGGCCGCATCGGGGTGTTCTGCGTTTTTCTTCAGTTCGGCCAGGCTCTTAACGCGATTTTGACGACCCGTCGTAAATCGTTGCGGCTAGCTCCGCTGGCGGCCTGGACGGACATGCCGTTCAGGACCGTGACGACATAGCGGGCCAGAGCGGCGGGATCGGCACTCGGGGGTAAATCTCCTTCGGACTTGGCGCGCTTCAATCGGCGGCGCAGGGCGGTTTCGATGCCCAGGCGGCGCGAGACTAAATCCCGGCGGATGGAATGGGCGGATTGGCCGCAGGTGAGAGCGCCTTGAACCATTAGACATCCCGGCGGATAACGCGGATTGGTGAGCGAATTGTGCGCGCTGGTCAGCAGTTTTTCGACGACCGCCCGGGCCGTTGGAGCGGCCAGGGCCTGGAGCAAGTAGCTCCCCGGGCCTTGGGCATAGCGGTCGACCGCTTTGCGGAAGAGGGACGATTTGTTGCCAAACGTGGCATACAGGCTGGGACGGCTAATCCGCATCGCGCGAGTCAGGTCCGGCAGCGACGTCCCCTCATAACCCTTACGCCAAAAAACCTGCAGCGCCCGATCGAGGGCCTTTTCGGCGTCAAATTGCCGGGGGCGTCCTCTGTGCATGGGTTAACAATACATTATTTTGGTTGACCGGCCAACGCTTCATGAATACATTTACCGACCGGTACAAAATTCTTTCAAAGGGAGCAACAGAATGTCTCGGAAACTCGAAGGTAAAGTGGCCGTGGTTACGGGAGCGTCCAAGGGGATCGGCGCGTCGATCGCGCAGCATCTGGCGGCCGAGGGGGCGGCGGTGGTCGTAAATTATTCCTCCAGCCGCGAAGGGGCGGACCGCGTGGTCGCCGATATTGTCGCCAAGGGCGGGAAGGCCAAGGCGGTGCAGGCTAATGTGGCGAAAAAGGCCGACATTCAGCGGCTATTTGCCGAAACTAAAAAGGCCTTTGATAAGGTGGACATTCTGGTCAACAACGCCGGCATCTATGAATTCATGCCGCTGGATGCCATCACCGAAGAGCATTTCCACAGACAGTTCGATCTCAACGTGCTGGGGCTGATCCTCACGTCGCAGGAAGCGGCCAGGCATTTTCCCTCCTCCGGCGGGAGCATCATCAACATCAGTTCCATTGTATCCACGCTGGCGCCGCCCAACGGCTCGGTTTACAGCGCGACCAAAGCGGCCGTCGATACGGTGACCCGATCGCTCGCCAAGGAATTGGGCCCGCGCCGCATCCGGGTCAACGCAATTAATCCCGGCCTCGTCGCCACCGAAGGAACGACGTCCCAGGGGATCACCGAAAGCGAAATGCGCAAAACCTTCGAAGAACAAGCCCCTCTCCGCCGCATCGGCCAACCTCAGGATATCGCCCCCGCGGCCGTCTTCCTCGCTTCCTCTGATTCATCCTGGATTACTGGAGAAACACTTTATATCTCGGGCGGATATCGGTAGGATCGGTTGGGATTTCAACTTCGCCGGACCGACCCTGAATTCCGGAGCAGTCATGGCAAAGATGCGCGTGGTCCAGGTTCCCCGGGCCAAGGGGGATTGGGAACTGGTTGAGCGGGATATCCCCGAGCCGATGCCCGGCTCGGTGCGAATCAAAATCCAAGCCTGCGGCATCTGTCATTCGGACGTCATCACCAAGGAAGGGATTTTCCCCTTCGTGCAGTACCCGAGAGTTCCCGGCCACGAGATCGCCGGCGTCATCGATGCGGTCGGTGCGGGAACGCTCGGTTGGAAAGTCGGGCAGCGCGTCGGCGTGGGATGGTACGGCGGCCACTGCGGCCATTGCGATTCCTGCCGCCGCGGGGATTTCGTCACTTGTCAAAGCGCGCCCCAAATTCCCGGCATTACCTACGACGGCGGGTATGCCGAGTACATGGTCGCCCCCGCCGTGGCTTTGGCCCTCATTCCCGAAGAACTCAATCCCGTGGAAACCGGCCCGCTCATGTGCGCCGGCGTTACCACCTTTAACGCCCTGCGCAACAGCGGGGCGCGAGCCGGAGACCTCGTCGGAGTCCTGGGCATCGGCGGACTTGGGCACCTGGGCGTTCAGTTCGCGGCCAAGATGGGCTTCAACACCGTCGCCATCGCGCGAGGAAAAGACAAGGGTCCGCTGGCCAAACAATTGGGCGCGACGCACTACATCGACAGTTCGGAGCAAAATGTCAGCGAGGAGCTTCAAAAACTCGGCGGCGCCAAAGTGATCATCGCCACCGCGACCGACGCCAGCGCGATGACGGCCGTAGTCGGCGGTCTGGGCGTCAATGGAAAACTTATCATCCTGGGCGCTCCCGCGGAACCGCTGGAAATCCCGCCCATGCAATTAATCACGGCCAGGCGATCCATCTGCGGCTGGCCCTCCGGCACATCGATCGATTCGCAGGACACCATGTCGTTCAGCGCCGCCACCGGCGTGCGGTCCATGAACGAAGTTTTTCCCCTGGAACGCGCGCCCGAAGCCTACGACCGGATGATCAGCGGCAAAGCCAGATTCCGCGTGGTGCTGACGACCGGAAAATAGCGGTCTTAAACAGAAACAATCCAGCAAGCGATTTCATTGGACATGCGGGTTCCGGCCCTCTTCCTGCATATTGGGAAAGAGAGGGAGGGCGGATTTGCGGGGCAAATCCTGTACACTGTCAGCAATGATTCCCGACACCCCGCGTGTTATATCGCGCCAACGAATCTGGATCGCCCGAGGGGTCGCCGTCGGGGCGGACGTTTTGCAGATCGCGGTCTTTCCGGCCTTTGCCGAGGGATTTTTTTCGCCTGTCAGCGACGTGCTCGATGTGGTCGTCTGCGTCGCGTTGACGCTCTTAGTCGGCTGGCACATCGCTTTTCTGCCGTCGTTCATCATCAAGTTCGCTCCCTTCGCGGATTTAGCTCCGACCTAGTCGATCGCGATCCTCATCGCCACCCGCGGGGGCGGAACCGCTATCACGCCGGCGGATAAGAAGATTTGAAGGCAAGTTCATGATCACTCTGGACGAATTTGAAACCCTCGCCAAATCGCGCCGAGCCACCCGTAACTTCGCCCCCACTCCCGTCTCCCCCGAGCTTTTGGAGCGAATCATCGAGATCGCCCGCTGGTCGCCGAGCGGCTACAACCTTCAGCCGACGCATTTCGTTTTAGTGACTGATCCGGGGGTCAAATCCAGGCTCGTTCCGGCGTGTTTGAAGCAGCGGCAGGTCGCCGAGGCCGGTGCCGTGGTGGTCATCACGGGCGATCGCCGCGCGGCGGACCAGAATTTCCACGACATGCTGGAAGCCGAAAAACAGGCGGGCACCATCGACGAAACCTACGAAAAATTGCTGCGCAAAGTCATTCCGCTGGTCTTCAGCACCGGCCCGGCGGGCATCGGCTGGCTTTGGAAGGCCGCGGCCGGTCCCATCCTTGGCCCCTTCATCCCCGTCCCCAGCATCCCCGCTGTTTACAAACGATATTGGCTGACCAAGCAAACGATGCTCTGCGCCATGACCCTGATGCTCGCGGCCGCGGCGGCCGGTTTGGCTACGCTTCCGATGGAAGGGTTCGACGAACGCCGGGTGGCGCGGGTGCTGGGGATTCCGCGGTCGCAGATGATTCCGGTGGTGATCGCGATTGGATATTCGGCGGATAAGGAACTGAAAAAGACGCGGCTGCCGCTGGAGCGGTTTGTGCATCGGAATGGGTGGTAAATCCGCCTGGATTGAACCGCGAGGACGCGAAGAACGCGAAGAAGAAAGCCAATTTTTTTGCCACAGATGAAAAGGCAGATTCACACAGATTGGGAGAAATTGTTAGTTGCCAGTTGCTGGTAAATTTAATTCATCTGTGTCTATCTGATTTCCATCTGTGGCCAAACCTCCTTCGCTTTTCTCTGAGTTCTCGGCGGCCTCTGCGGTTCAAAAAATGTGGTTTTATGGGCAAAGCGCCTCAAGTATGCGGAAATCTGGTTATCGATTCAAATTGCCGAGATGTACGATGCGTTGTAAAATGTGGGCATGAACCCTGAAACTTTGGCCAAGGAGCTTGAACGCGACCCGTTCGTTCCGTTGCGGGTTCATCTGGCCGATGGACGGCACGTTGACGTTCTTAATCCGGGGCTTTGCTTTATCGCGCGGCTTTCCCTTTACGTCTTTGCGGCCAAGCCGCGTCATGCGATGGCGGATGATGTGCATGTTATCAGTCTGCGCGGAATCGTCTCGGTGGAGACGATTGCTCCGTCGCAAGCTGCGTAAAAAAGCCGAACCCATTAAGAAGCACCAGGCCGGCATCCAGCGGGAGAGTGCGTACCGCTCTCTCTGGGCTCGCGGAAATCCTCGGCTCTCAACTCTCTTGGCGGTTACGCGGGCAATTGGGCTGAAATTGAGCGTTGAAGCTGCGTGAAAATTCGGTATCCCGACTTAATCAACGGTTCCCGTCCCCGCCATTCTGCCCGTCACGCTTTTGGTGTGAGGCACCAGCCATAAACGGTTGCCCGTTGGTGGACCGGATGCACACAGTTGTCGACGATGTGCTTGTGCCGATCGCCAAGGGGCAAATCGAGTAGCTGGCGACAAAGAATTTCAAAAGCGGATACTAAAGCATCTACCTCAATGCGCGGAGGCTGATGCTCATACGCGATCACAATAATCCCGCGATGTTCCGGACCCGGATGATTCATTAGCTTAAACGCGTCTCCAATCGCGCTGACATTCCCGGGATATGGATGAAGCATATTCTGCGACCAATGCTCGGCTTCGACGCCGTTGTCGCCGAAGGGTCGAACAATCTTGAATTCGAGTGCCCAACGGTCCGGAACGAGAACATCTGGAATTCGGCAAGTTTTGATCCCCGGATATCGGTCTCCGTGCTCAACCGCGAGATGTTGCACGATTAGCTTTGTAAGCTGGGGTTCGCCGTAAGGCCCGACCCCACACTTAAACTGCTTGAACGGCACGCCGCTGCGGTCAACCGCGCGTATCGCGCTCGCGATGTCGTCGATGAGTTGCTGCAAGTCTGTCAACCCGCCGCGGCGAGCAGTTGCTCCGCCGCATAACGCAAATGCTCCTCCGGCAATTCCGGATAAATCGGCAGCGCCAAAACCTCGCGGCAGGCCCGTTCGCTTTCGGGGAAATCGCCGGGTTGGTAGTTCAAATACGAAAAACATTCCTGAAGGTGCAGCGGGATTGGGTAATAGATGGCCGAGCCGACGCCTTTTTCCTGTAGATATTGTTTCACGCGATCACGGTTGGGGACGCGGATCACGTACTGATTGTAAATGCTCCAATTCCCCTCATCGATGTGGGGCGTGACGATTTTGCTTCCTGCCAAAAGCTGGTCGTACATCGCCGCATTTTTCCGACGGGCGGCGTGCCAGGTTTCCAGGTGCGGAAGTTTGACGCTCAAGACCGCGGCCTGCACCGCTGCGATGCGGAACATTCCGCCGATGAATCGGTGATGGTATTGGTGCCCGGAGCCGTGGACGCGCATGAGCCGGCAGACTTCGGCGAAGGAATCGTCGCTGGTGCAGATGGCGCCGGCGTCGCCAAAGGCGCCTAGATTTTTCGTCGGATAAAAACTGAGACACCCGGCGAAGACTCCCGCGCAGGCCCGCACGCCGTGCCGGCGCGCCCCGATCGCCTGGGCGGCGTCTTCGATCACCTTCAGCCCATGTTTCTCGGCGATGGCGTTAATCGCTTCCCGGTTATGCAATTGCCCGAACAAATCGACCGGCATGATCGCCCGAGTCCTGGGCGTAATTTTCGCCTCGATTTTTTTCGGATCGATATTGAAGGTGTCCGGCTCGATATCCACAAACGCCGGCTTCGCTCCCAGCCGCGCCACGCAACCTGCCGTCGCGAAGAAGGTGAACGTCGGCAAGATCACTTCATCGTCCGGTTTGATCCCGATCGCCATGAGGGAGCAGAGGAGGGCGTCGGTTCCGCTGGAGACGCCGATGGCGTGTTTGGTGCCGCAATACGCGGCCAGGCTCTTCTCAAATTTCTCGACGTGAGGCCCGAGAATCAGGGCCTGGTTATCGAACACGTCGTCCACGGCCCGGCGGATTTCCGCGCGCAGCGCCGGGTATTGCGCGGTCAGGTCCAGGAGTTTCACATTCATAACCTGAAGGTAAGGCGCGGCAGGGCAAAAGTAAAAAGATCGATCTGCGGGTATGATGGCGGCGGGACAGGACCGTTTGATGCCGGAGCCGGAAACGACAGGCCATCGCATTTTTCGCTGGATGCCGAGGTTGGCATTGTTGGCGATTGTTTTGCTGACGATATTTGTGCGCCCCGGCGACACGCCGTGGATCAACGACGAACCGAAATTGTTCCACCTGGCACTGCTCTGCAACAGCGGCTCGTTCGCCGATGTCGGGATTCACGTCCCATTCACCTCCGCCACGCTGGGCGTCATGGGCCTTTACGGCACCCGCGGCGCCCGCTACGGGCCCGTGCCCGTCTGGATCTATCAATGTTTCCTCCTGCTCACGCGCGATCCGGTTTTGATGGTGCAACTCCACGCTCTGCTCTTCGGCGTGATCACGGCCGTTTCGCTCGATTGGCTGACGAGCACCATGGAGGTGAATCCCTGGCTTGCCGTGGTGACGATGCTTTCCCCCTGGCTCTGGTTCTATAGCCGCCAGTTGTGGGACAACAGTTTTTGCATACCGTTCTCTGTCCTTCTGCTGGCGGCCTACGCGTCTTTCCTAAAAACCGCGAAAATTTGGCCCCTTTGCGTCGCGGCGCTGGCGGCGGGATTGCTTGTGCTCACCCATCTCATGTGCCTTGCCCTGCTGGTTCCGCTGCTGGCGCACGCGCTGCTCTTTCGAGGCAGGCAGATTCTGCGAAGACCGCTGGGATTACTGGCGGCGCTGGCGGTCTTCGCGGCGCTGCAGTTCCTGGCGTGGCCTTACTGGAAATGGATGCGCATGTATTACCAAAGCGCCGTCGAAGCCGGGCGCTCGCCGGTTGCGGGATATTTCTACCCGCTTCTTGGCGGTCATCATCTCAGCGCCGCCGGTTTGGGGAATCTCCTGGGGGACAATTGGCAAAACGCCGCCCCCGATTCTCTTTCCAACGTGATCTACACAGCGGAATATGTTTCGGTTCTGGCCTATATCGCCGTCTGGATCGGTATTTTTCTTGCGTTTCGCCGCGCGCGGCGGGTCATCCGCCGCCAGGAGTCCTCCGTCGCGGATCACCTCGCCTTCATTGCCATTGGGGCTCTTATTTTCCAATGTCTGCTCGACGGAACCCAGCGGGTTTACGAAGGCCCCCATTATTTCAATTCCACGTGGATCGCGTTTGCCGTACTTGCCTACCTGGCGGTCAATGCCCTGCCGATTCGGTGGCAAAGTCTTTTGCTCGCGGTTCAGGCGGCCGCGCTGGTCACGGTGCTCTCTTGCATGATTTTCATCATCGCCCACAACGGCGGCACGCTCACGCCCGGCTGGGGAACCACCATTGCCCAGCAGGCCGACGCCGTGCG
>Ga0181531_10002153_pt1 | contig 12342 bp, 13 predicted proteins | sample PEATcosm2014_Bin_38_FD_119743 | JGI IMG/M metagenome (GOLD analysis project Ga0181531, IMG submission 119743) | Peatland microbial communities from MTU Mesocosm Facility, Houghton, MI, USA - PEATcosm2014_Bin11_10_metaG | ecosystem: Environmental > Terrestrial > Soil > Wetlands > Peat | place... | reverse complement strand
CACCCGCCGTCCGTCACGGCCAGCTGCATCGCGGCTTTCGATATCCTGGAATCCGAGCCCGAGCGAATCGAGCGGCTCTGGGATAATACCCGCTACTTCAAGTCTGAGCTCGGGCGCCTCGGCTTCAACATAGGCGGCGTCGATACCCCCGCCAGCGAGACGCCCATCACGCCGATCATCATCGGAGACGGCCGCCAGACCATGGATTTCTCGCGCGCCCTCTTCGAAGCAGGGGTGTTAGCCACCGGCATCGCTTTCCCCACCGTTCCGGAAGGCAAAGCCCGCATCCGCACCATCATGACCAGCGAGCACACGCGCGAGCAACTGGACCAGGCGTTGGTTATTCTGGAGAAAACCGCAAAGCAATTGGGGATTGTAAGATAGCGGCAGAGGCTGTTGCTCTATCCGCGCCAGATCAATGAAACAGGCTGCTGAAGATAATCAGCCCCAGCCCGATCATCGTTACCTCATGATGACCAGTGATAGCTCCGCCGCAAACCAGCAGGACTACGCCGAGCGCGAAAAGCAGATGTGAATCCGAATCGCATTCTCTTTCGATCGCCCCGTGCGCCTGATTTCCGGGGATTCTGTTGGGGATAGGGGTTTCCATAACGCCTCCTGACAGGACCAGCATCGGACAGTCACGTCCAGCCCGGAAGTGCGCTTCGTCAGCAATCGCATATGACAAATGTCAGCAGGATCGGGATGGCGGCGAGGCAGTGTATAGTCGAAAAATATCAGTCTTGAATTCATCGAACGCCGCGATCTGCGGCCATTTTCCCTCAATTTTCAAAGTGATTCGAAGGAGTGGAGCACTCGAAGATGGGTCGATTCCTTATGAAGCTTTACTATCTCGCAACCATCCCCATCAGCCTCCTGTTCATTCTCCATTCCCGGCGTATTCGCCCCGAGTACCGGCTGACCTGGTTCCGCAGAATTGCATTCGGCCTGCGCGTCGTTCGTAATAAGCACAGTATCCAAACCGGAACCACCTACAAGGCTGCCCTGGTGATGGCACTCAAGCTGTTCGAGATCCCCCCTGATGTACCAGGCGTCGTCGTAGAGTGCGGTACCTGGAAGGGTGGAACCGCCGCAAGCCTTTCCCTCGCCTGCCGCATTGTTGGCCGCAGGCTGGTCATCTGCGACTCCTTCGAAGGATTGCCGGCCGGGGATGCTCAGGATCGCGAAGCCGCCGGGTATCAGGTGGGGGATTACCGGGGCGCCTTCGATGAAGTCCGATCCAACATCGCCAAATACGGCGATATCGAGTGCTGCGAATTCATCAAAGGTTGGTTCAACGACACCCTTCCCAATTTCAACCGCCCGATAGCCCTGGCTTATCTTGACGTGGATTATGAATCCAGCATGAACACCTGCATCCTCAATCTCTGGCCTCACCTGGACGATCAGGGCTACATCTTCATCGATGAGTATGTGGGCACGGACTATTGCGCGCTGTTCTATTCAGAACGATACTGGAGAGAGCATTTCGATCGAACTCCTCCGGGCCTGATCGGCGCAGGTTCGGGCCTGGCACTTGGCGAATACTACTTCGGACCGTGGAGCGAAAAGGATGACCACCCCTTGCAGCACGCCACCGGGCCGGCTTACACCCGCAAGTCCATGTCCGGCTTCTGGAGCTATTACCCCTGACGACGAGGCCGCCGCATTCCGCGGCTGTTCGCGGTGGCAATGCGATTTACAGGCTTAGCTTTCATTCAGCGCGTGACGACCAGCCCAGGAATTCTCCCTTGCATCTCGACCGTATCCTCGCTCAAACCCGTGCCGCCGTAACCCAGCGCCGCATCCATGTGCGCCTCGAAGACCTGGAGCAATTGGCCGCCCAGCACATTCCCCGCGGATTCGCTCGCGCTCTCCGTGAAGCCTCCGACCACGGCCCAGCCATCATCGCCGAGTTGAAAAAAGCCTCGCCGTCAAAGGGCCTCATTCGCTCAGACTTCGATCCGCAGTTCCTCGCCACCAGCCTCGAACAAGCCGGCGCAGCCGCGTTATCCGTCCTTACCGACGAGCCCTTTTTCCAGGGCAGCCTCCGAAATCTCGAGATCGCCTCAGCAGCTACCACGATCCCCTGTCTCCGCAAGGACTTCATCGTCGACGAGTTCCAGATCCTCGAAGCCCGCGCCCACCGCGCCGACGCCATCCTTCTTATCGCGGCCGCGCTCGGTCACGGCGAACTGGAGTACTTCACCCAAATTGCCCATCGCTACTCGCTCGACGTCCTCTGCGAGATCCACACCGCCGAAGAACTCGCAGCGGTCCGCGACATCGGCTGCGATGCCTATGGCGTGAACAACCGCGACTTGAATACCTTCGAGGTGAGCCTCGAAACCTCGCTGCGCCTCGCCAGCCAACTCCCGCCCAACTCTGTCCACGTTGCCGAAAGCGGCATCCACACCGCCGCCGACTTGCGACGCCTCCGTGAAGCCGGTTTTCACGCCTGTCTCATCGGCGAATCGCTCATGCGCCAATCCCACCCCGGCGCGGCTCTCGAAGCACTGCTCCACGAAGTACGCAACCCGGCGCCGGAAACCATCGCCGAGCACGTCTGATCGCCATGTGGATCAAAATCTGCGGCAACACGACCCTCGAAGATGCGCTGCTGGCTGCCGATGCCGGCGCCGATGCGATCGGCTTCGTCTTCGCCACCAGCCCCCGCCGCGTCACAGCTGGGCATATCGCGGCCATCATGCCCGAGATGCCTGCCGACCTTACCAAGATCGGTATCTTCAGCACCCAGGACTGCGACGAGATTGTATCCGCTCTTCAGTCCGCCGGACTCCACGGCGGTCAACTGCACGGTGAACTCGATTTTTCTCTCGCGGAAAAGCTGCGCAGGCACTTCGGCCCGGCCTTCTTTTTGATTCAAACCCTGCACTGGGATATCAACAGCGATCCCTCCCGCGCGGAGGACCGCCTGCGCAACGAACTCCGCGCCGTTGCTCGCCATAGCGACATCGATGCCATCCTGCTCGACACCCGTACCGCAACAGCTTCCGGCGGCACTGGCAAGACCCTCGATTGGTCCCGCGCCGCCGATGTCCTTGCCGCGGAGGCCGGTCACCCTCGCATCATCCTCGCCGGGGGCCTTCATCCCGGTAATGTGCGCGAAGCCATCCTGACCCTTCGCCCCTGGGGCGTCGATGTCTCCAGTGGCGTCGAAACCCGCCCTGGAAGAAAACACCCTGAGTTCGTCTCGAACTTCGTTCGCGCAGCCCGCGGCGCATTCCTCGAAATCCAGCCCCCCACGATGCACCCCGCTCAAGTGGGTCCGGTGTAAGGTGAACTCATGGTCTCTGCTGTCACCCATCGCATTGCCGGCCGCTTCGGCGCTTACGGCGGACGCTACGTCCCCGAAACTCTCGTCGCCGCGCTTGACGAACTCGACCATGCTTACGCCGAAGCCCAGGCCGACCCTGACTTCCATCTGAAGCTCGACTCTCTCCTGCGCGACTACGCCGGCCGTCCCACACCACTCTATTTCGCCTCACGCCTAGCTGAATCCCTCGGCGGCGCAAAAATTTATCTCAAGCGCGAAGACCTGCTCCACACCGGCGCGCATAAGATAAACAACTGCCTCGGCCAGGCGTTGCTCGCCATCCGCATGGGCAAAAAACGCATCATCGCGGAAACCGGCGCAGGCCAGCACGGCGTCGCTACCGCCACCGTCTGCGCTCTTTTCGGCCTCGACTGTGTGGTCTATATGGGCGAAGAAGACATGCGCCGCCAGGAACTCAACGTCTACCGCATGCGCATGCTCGGCGCTGAGGTCCGCGGCGTTTCCTCCGGCTCGCGCACGCTCAAAGACGCCATCAACGAAGCCATGCGAGATTGGGTCACCAACGTCCGCACCACCTACTACCTCCTCGGCAGCGTCCTCGGCGCGCATCCCTACCCCACCATGGTGCGCGACTTCCACCGCGTCATCGGCCGGGAAGCCCGCGCTCAGATTCTAGAGAAGGAGAGCCGCCTGCCCACAGCCGTGATCGCCTGTGTCGGCGGTGGCTCCAATGCCATCGGCGCATTCTACGAATTCATCCCCTACAAAGAAGTTCGCCTTATCGGCGTCGAAGCCGGTGGCCGGGGCCCAGCTCTCGGTGACCACGCAGCCCGCTTCAGCGGCGGCTCTCCCGGCATTCTGCAGGGCACCTACTCCTGGGTTCTCCAGGACGAAAATGGCCAAATCGCTCTCACCCATTCCGTCTCGGCCGGACTCGACTACGCCTCCATCGGCCCCGAACACGCGGCACTCCACGACTCCGGCCGCGCCGAATACACCTCCGCGACCGATGCCGAAGCTCTCGCTGCAACCCTGCGCCTGGCGCGCACCGAGGGCATCATCCCCGCGCTCGAAAGTGCGCATGCGGTCGCCGAATGCATCCGACTCGCGCCCACTCTTAGCCCGCTCGACATCGTGCTGGTCAACGTCTCCGGCCGCGGCGACAAAGACATGGGCATCCTCACCCGCGAGCTGAAGCTCTCCGAAGTGTGAACCCCGATGCCGATCCAGTTCGCCAGCAAGCCCGGGCTCGTCGCCTACATCACCGTCGGCGACCCCGATCTCGCGACGACTCATAAAATCGCCAACGCCGCCATTGACGCGGGCGCCGACGTCCTCGAACTCGGCGTTCCATTCAGCGATCCGCTCGCCGATGGTCCGGTCATCCAGCGCGCCAGCGAGCGCGCCGTCCGCAACGGTACGCGCCTCCACGATGTCCTCGCCCTCGCCGCGGGTCTTCGCATCCGCCGGCCCAACGCAGGCCTGGTTATCTTTTCCTACTACAATCCAATCCTTCGCTTCGGCCTCGAAAATTTCTGCGTGGCCGCCGAACAAGCCGGCGTCGATGGCGTCCTCGTCACCGACATGATCGTCGAAGAAGCCGCCGAGTACCTCGAAGCTCTGCGCCACCACCATCTCGCGCCCATCTTCTTAGCCGCACCCACGAGCCCCGACGAGCGCCTGAAGCGAATCGCCGCTGTCTGCGAAGGCTTCGTCTACGCCATCTCGCGCACCGGCATCACCGGCGCGCGCGCCGCCCTCGAGTCCGACGCCGAGCAACTCGTCAAGCGCCTCCGCCGCTTTACAAAACTCCCCATTGCCGTGGGCTTTGGCATCTCGACTGCCGAGCACTTCGCCGCCGTCGGTGAATTCGCCGACGCTGCCGTGGTCGGAAGCGCCCTGGTCGCCACCATCGAGCAGGCCGGCCCCAAAGCCGCGCCCGCTGCGGTCGCTCGATTTATCCAGGGTCTGCGCGGCGCCATACCGGAGCCTGCCGTGCCCGCCCGCTGAAAGCCTGCTGAATTTGTTCATGTTGTTTTGAAGGGTCGCGGCTTCCGCCGTGCCGAAAGGCACACCCGCGCAATCGGCTTCAGCCGCCGAGGATGGTTTCATCTGTAGAATTTTTCTTTAATCAGAACGCACAGCCACCATGGACCTCGAAACCCTGCGAAGAAAAATCGACGAGCTGGACCAGCGCATTGTTTTGCTCATCAGCGAGCGCGCCGCCGCCGCCCAGGAAATCGGGCGCCTCAAGCGCGCCACCGACCTGCCCGTGTACGAACCCAACCGCGAGCGTGTGATTTTTGAAAACGTCCGCACCCACAACCCAGGTCCGCTCCCCGACATCGAGCTAGTGCATATCTACGAACGCATCGTCGACGTCATGCGCGCGCTGCAGCGGAACGAGCTGGCGTCCCGCCCCGGCGCAGCGGCAACCGCCGCGACGCACAACCCAACAGGAAAAGAAAAATGATCGTCGCTATGCAGGACCGCGCCACAGAAGACGAAATCCAGTCCGTCGTAGAGCGCATGATGGAAATCGGCTTCAACGTCCACCGCACCACGGGCACTGTGCAGACCATCCTCGCCGGAGTGGGCACTCCCGGCGTTTTCGACCACAAGGAATTTGAAGTCCTCGCGGGCGTTGCGGAAGTCATCCGCATTTCCTCTCCCTATAAACTCGCCGGCCGCAGCTTTCGCCCCGAAGGCACGATCGTCCGCTTTCCCAACGGCGTCAGCGTAGGCGGCGAAGAGGTCGTTGTCATGGCCGGTCCCTGCTCCGTCGAAAGCCGCGAGCAGATCATCGCCTGCGCAAAACTCGTCAAGGATGCCGGCGCGAAGTTTCTGCGCGGCGGCGCCTTCAAACCTCGCAGCTCGCCATACTCCTTTCAGGGTCTCGGCCTTGATGCCCTCAAGCTCCTGCGCGAAGCAGGCGACGCTCACGGCCTGCTCATTGTCAGTGAGGTTATGGAAATCTCCCAGATCGAGCTCATGATGCCATTCGTCGACCTCTTCCAGGTGGGAGCGCGCAACATGCAGAACTTCAACCTGCTGCGCGAACTCGGCGAGGTCCGCCGCCCCGTCATGCTCAAGCGCGGCATCGCCGCCACCATTGAAGAACTGCTGCTCTCCGCCGAATACCTCCTCGCTGGCGGCAACTACGACGTCATCCTCTGCGAGCGCGGCATCCGCACCTTCGAAACCTATACCCGCAACACCATGGATATCTCCGCCATCCCGGTCGTCAAAAAGCTCTCGCACCTGCCCATCGTCGGCGATCCCTCGCACGGCACCGGCCGCCGCGACAAAGTTCCCGCCATGGCGCGCGCCACCATAGCCGCTGGCGGCGACGGCCTCCTGATCGAAGTCCACCCGAATCCCGATCGCGCTCTCTCCGACGGCGCTCAGTCGCTCCTTCCCGAGCAATTTGTAACGCTCATGGGTACACTTCGCATCATCGCGCCCGCCGTCGGCCGGACCATCTAGCAATCATGGCCATCGAGCGCATCGCCATCCTCGGCACCGGCCTCATCGGCGCATCTGTCGGCCTCGCCCTCCGCGCCCACGGCTTCTCCGGCTCAATCGCAGGCTGGGACCCCAGCCCCGAGCAGTTCCACGCCGCCCTCCGCCGGGAAGCCGTCACCGTGATTGCTGGAGACCCGCTCACCTGCGCCGCCGAAGCAAACCTTATCATCCTCGGCGGCCCCGTCTTTACCATCCTCGAATGGCTCGACCGCCTCGCGCCAATCCTGCGCGACCACCAGCTCGTCACCGACGTCGGCAGCGTCAAGGGCGTAATTTGTGCCCATGCACGTGACAAATATAACGGGACAGATGCGAGCGGATCGCGCCAGCCCGGCTTCCTCCCCGGACACCCCATGGCCGGCAAAGAAGTCAGCGGCGCCGAGAATGCCGACGCCGAACTCTTCGCCGGCGCCGCGTGGCTCTTCACGGAACCCACCCCGGTCACAGGTGTCATCCTGAGCGGAGCCGAAGGCGAAGCGAAGGACCTCGCGGTTGCTTCACCCCAAAATCACCCCATCGCCAGCGAATGGCGCGCCTGGGTCGCGCGCTTTGGCGCCCGCATCATCGACCTCGACCCAGCCCGCCACGACGTCCTCTGCGCATGGGTCAGCCATCTGCCCCAGTTCGTCTCCACCGCTATGTGCGCGCTGCTCGAAGACGAATTTGCCGCCAACGCCGACCTGCTCCCCATAGGCGGCCGCGCTCTCCGCGAAATGACACGCCTTGGCGCAAGCCCTTTCTCCATGTGGCGCGACATCGCCCACAGCAATTCCGAAGCCATCGCCCGCTCCCTCGAAGCCCTGGAACAACGTCTCGCCCACCTGCGCGAAAACCTCAAAACCCCCGAGCTCCGCGACGAATTCGAGCGCGCCAATCGCTTCCGCCTCGCCAAGCCCAACAAGCCCTGACCTTTCCGGTGAAACCCCCGCACGCATCGATCCTCGGAGCAGCCTTCGCTAATTCCTCTATCCCCGCATTAATATGTTCGGCATGTGCCAGCGTCCCGTGCTTCGCCTTCTGACCGCCGCTCTCCCCTTCCTTGCTCTCGCAGCTCATTCACAGCAAACTACAGTCCTCGTCGATGTCGACCACCGCGCTCAGACCAGCCTCAACGGCCCCTGGCACTACATCCCCGATCCGGTCCGCGACGGCTGGGGTTCGAATCCTGACCATCCCAGCCTCAACGGCTACGCGAAGAACGCGCACTACGTCCCCGGCGGCCCGCTCGTCCAGTACGATTTCTCCAGATCGCCCACGCTCGATGTCCCGGGCGACTGGAACTCGCAGAAGGACTCGCTCTTCTATTACGAGGGCCTGCTCTGGTATCAGCGCGATTTCACCGCTCACCCCAAACCGCACACGCATCTCTTCCTGCACTTCGGTTCCGTCAATTATGCTGCGCACATGTTCGTCAACGACCAGCCCGTCTGCGACCACGAAGGCGGTTTCACCCCCTTCGACTGCGAAATCACCGATGTGGTCAAGGATGGTGACAACTTCATCGTCGCTGCCGTCGACGATCAGCGCGAAGTTCCCCGCGTGCCCACCGTCAGATTCGACTGGTGGAATTACGGCGGCATCACGCGTTCCGTCTCTCTCGTCGAAGTCCCGGAAACTTACATTGATGATTACTCGCTCCAGCTCAAACGCGGCACCGCCAACACGCTCGAAGGATATGTACACGTAATGGGCACCGCTGCCCAAACCCGTGTCACCCTCCGCATTCCCGATCTGCGTGTCGAAAAAGACGCAGTGACAGATACAAATGGCCGGGCTGATTTCTCCTTTGACGCTCAGGGCCTCGAGCTCTGGTCGCCCGAGCATCCACGCCTCTACAAAATCGAAATCTCGGCCGGGCCCGATCGGCTCACTGACGAAGTCGGCTTCCGCACCATCGAGGTGCAGGGCGATCAGATCCTCCTCAACGGCAAGCCCGTCTTCCTGCGCGGCGTCAGCTTTCACGACGAAGCACCCTTCCGCTCCGGACGCTCCTGGTCCGACAAGGATGCGGAGACCCTCCTCGGCTGGGCGCACGAGCTCCACTGCAACTTTGTCCGCATGGCCCACTACCCCCACACCGAGAATGAAATCCGGGTCGCGGACAAGCTCGGCATCATGGTCTGGTCCGAGATTCCCGTCTACTGGGGGATCGACTGGACCAATCCCCACACTCTCGACGTTGCCAGGCAGCAACTAGACGAACTGATCCGACGCGACCACAACCACGCCTCTGTCATTCTCTGGTCCATGTCCAACGAAACCCCGGAGAGCCCCGAGCGCAACGCCTTCATACACAAGCTCGTCGTGGAAGCGCGCAGTGAAGATCCCACTCGCCTCATCACTTCGGCCTTCGTTACACACTTCAACGGAAACACGGCTACCCTCGACGATCCGCTCGGGCAGGATCTCGATGTCCTCGGTTACAACGAATATTTAGGCTGGTATCAGGGCAAGCCCGCCGACGTTCCCAACCACACCTGGCAGAATCCGCTCGGCAAGCCGGTGATCATGAGCGAATTTGGCGCAGGCGCAAAGGCTGGCCTGCACGGCCCCGATACGGAAATGTTCACGGAGGAATACCAGGACAATGTGTTCCGGCAGCAGTTCCAGATGCTCGACAAGATTCCCTTCCTGCGCGGCATGTCGCCCTGGGTCCTGATGGATTTCCGCAGTCCCATGCGCCAGCTCCCCGGCATCCAGGACGACTACAACCGGAAAGGCCTCGTCTCAGACAAAGGCGAAAAGAAGAAAGCTTTCTTCACGCTGCAGGACTACTACGCCCACAAGCAACAGTGACAGGCACAATTATGGCGAATGAACGGGGACTGTCATCCTGAGCGAATCTGAAGACCTCGGGCTTCGCCTTAGCTTTCCTGTTCTGCACTGCCTACTGCGTGCTTTTAGGCTCCAAGCCGCCCCAGCCCAATCCCAATCACGTAGGTAGCGACGCCTTCCACCGCGCCCACCAGCGTCATCTCGAGTCCACTGGCCCACCATGAGCGCACGGTAATCAGCGACTTCGCCGCGCCCACCGCAAAATGCGCAATCAGCGAAACAATCGCCGACAGGATCACCGCCGGATAGCCGCTCAGAAAAAAGAACGGTACGATAGGAATGAACGCGCCCACCGCGGTCGAGAGCGCTCCTGACCAGGCTGAGACCAGCGGTTGACTCAGCCCCTCTTCTGTCATATTCAGCCGCTCCGCCGCCAGCGCACGCATGAATTTCTCCGGAGACTCAGCCAGATGCTCCACCACGTGGTCCGCATCGTCGCGTGGAATCCCCTTCACCTGGTAGTAAAGCGAGAGCATCTCGCGCGCCTCGGGACCATTCATCTCGATGGCCTCGCGCTCACGCGACAGCTCCGCCTCATAAATCTCGCGCTCGCTCTTCGCGGCCAGATACGCGCCGGATCCCATCGAGAGCGCGCTCGCAACCATGCCCGCGATTCCCGAGAGCAGCACCCAGTGGCTGTTGCCAAGCGTTGCGCCTGAAACTCCGGACACAATGCCAAAGATCGCGCCCAGCCCGTCGTTCACACCGTAAATCGCGTCGCCAATCCATCCAGCGGTTTGCTTTCCAGACTGATTGCGCCGCGTCAGCAGCTCGTCCAGCTCTTTGCGCGCCGCGTCCGAGCTGGTCGCCATCTTCGGATAGCGATGCCGGATCAGCTCGCTCAACTCACGATAGTGTTCCTGCTCGTCCGCGATCACCTGACTCAGAATTGCGACACTCGGCTCGTCTCCCAGCTCCTTCAGCTGCTGCCCATACCGCGCAATGTCGCGGCTCTCATCGATTTCCAGCCGCCGCAGAGCCATCTGCGGACCGCCCAGCCGGTTCACCAGTGTATCGGCATCGCCGCTGGCCTTGCCGTCGTACTTCGGCAATTCCGCACCCAGCTCATGAATCCTTTTCGCCCACAGCGCCGCATGCTGCGCCTCCGCCTCAGCTATATGCCGCAGCGTCTTCCTGCGGATCGAATCGTCGTCGCGTTCGGCCAGGGTGTTGTACGTGTGGTAGCCACGCATCTCCGCCTGCCAGTTCTCGCTCAGCGCCTCCAGCACCTTCTGTTCTTTTTGCGACAGGGTCTGCGCCATGCTCTGTTAGCTCCCGATCCGATAGCTGAAACCGAAACGCCCGATCTGAATCGCCGAGCGATCCGCCGGCGGCCAGATACGAAACGATTCTACCCGCGTCACGCCCGTCATCATCGTGGCCAGCACGCCGCCCTCGGCCTTTCCCGTGGCCGCGTCGAAAAAGTGAATCAGCAGCCCATTGTCAGTATGCTCAGAGCCCAGCACGTACTCGCCCGGCGCCAGCTTCACATCCGCGCCCAGCCTGAGCGGCACCTGTGTAAGAAAAAAATGTGAGTACTTTCCCTCGGCTGAATACCCGGCTGTGATCAGCACCACGCCCGCAATAAATTTCCCATGCCGATTCGTGATGCCCGAGGCAGTGCGCATCTCAGTCTCAATCCTCTCCTTCACGACCGGCGCCCGCGCGGGAATCACCGACCGCAACTCGGCATCGCTGGCCTGATGCCACTGGGCAGCACGCATAGCCTGTGTATGCCCGCAAGACGCGATCACCATCGTCAGACACACCGCAACGAACGTTGCACCTTGAATCGTGACTGTACCCTTGCGTCTCATCGTATCCCCGTGCCCTGAGCCCTTTACCCTTTACCCTTTACCCTGTCCCTCAATCCAGATGCACCAAACCACGCTGCAGAGCCGTGGTCGCCGCCTGCGTCCGATCCTCCACGCCCATCTTGCTCAGCAGACTGTTCACGTGCGTTTTGACCGTCGCCTCGGAAATAAACAGTGCATTCCCAATATCCTTATTACTCTTGCCGGCCACAATCAGATGCAGCACTTCCAGCTCGCGCGCCGTCAGCGTCGCTCCGCTCATGCGCTCCGCCAGCTTTTCCGCAACACGCGACGGAATCCGCGACTTGCCCGCATGCACCACTTTAACCGCGTCGGTCAGCTCCGCCAGGTCCATACCCTTCAGCAGATACCCCTTCGCCCCGGCCTGCATGGCCCGATAAATGTCCTCATCTCCATCGAACGTGGTCAGCACAATGATGCGCGCCGCCGGAAACTCCGCGCGAATTTTCTCGATGGCCTCCACGCCATTCATCTTTGGCAATCGCAAATCCATCAGCGTCACGTCGGGCTGATGCTTTCTGAAGAGATTCACGGCTTGCTCTCCGTCCGCTGCCTCCGCCACAACCGCCAATCCGGCCACCGTTTTCAGCAATGCCGACAGCCCCTGGCGCACGATGTGATGATCCTCCACAATCAAAATGTTAATCGTATCAGTCATAGTTACTTTTGTGTCTCCGCATTCCGCACCAAAGGAAGCGCCAGCCGCACTGTGGTTCCCTCGCCCAACCCGCTCTCCACCGTCAGCGTTGCGCCAATGCTCGCCGCCCGCTCCCTCATTCCCGTCAGTCCGAAGTGCCCGCTCGCGCCATCCTTCGGCACCCCCGCGAATCCCCGCCCATCGTCGCGAAT
>Ga0181531_10002152_pt1 | contig 12343 bp, 5 predicted proteins | sample PEATcosm2014_Bin_38_FD_119743 | JGI IMG/M metagenome (GOLD analysis project Ga0181531, IMG submission 119743) | Peatland microbial communities from MTU Mesocosm Facility, Houghton, MI, USA - PEATcosm2014_Bin11_10_metaG | ecosystem: Environmental > Terrestrial > Soil > Wetlands > Peat | place... | reverse complement strand
CGCCAGGCATCCAATTATTCAACCTGTTTCGGGGCCAGAAGGTGTTGCGCACGTTTGAGGTCAGCGTCGACGGCGGCGACGTCCAGGTGGACATCCCTGCAACCTGACTACTGACCTGAATCACCCGAACGCCAACTGGATCTGAAGGCCGGCGTCGATGTGATCGGCAAGCCGGCCGGATGGGGCCAGAGTCAATACGAGCTGTATCAACGCGAGCGCTATCACTCACCGGCCGATCAGGTGTATCCGCATTGGGATCTGCGCGTTGCGGCGGAGTATGACCGATCTGTACCGGGTTGGAGTCGAGCTCGCGAGCAGGTGGCATTGGCCGCGGTGGCGCGCCAACTCGGAATTCCGAGCCGTTCGGGAGGCATCCCTCGGCACAGTGCACTGAGAGGGCTCAAACGGCAGCAGTGACGTTACAGCTCAAGCGCGCTGCATCAGCGGCCGCACCCAAGAATCGGGCGCGGCTGCTGTGATCTCCACCATCCACCATCCACCATCCACTACTGCGACAGGACGATGCCCGTCGCTGGATCGAGAATCACTCTCGGAGCGCGGTGTTCGGCGCCAAAATCGAATAATCCGTTGAGCAACCCCGCCTTGGTATCCGATGAATCGCCGCCGATTCTGCCCAGATCCCAATTGTCCTCGATAAATCGCAAGATCGACGATTGATCGATGGTGCGATGATCTACGTAGTTCTGCTTCGCATACGGTGAGATCAACAATAGAGGTAACCGTGGCCCGTAACCGCAGCGCCCCTGGGTGGCCGTACTGGCGGATCCGCAGTTGCCTGGGGCGACGAGCGCATCATCGGTGACGGCTGACTGATTCACAATGGGACCAAGTACGTGATCGTACCAGCCGTCTGAGTCATCGTACGCAATCACAATCGCTGTTTCTTTCCAGTACGGGCTGTTCTGCACTGCGTTGACAACGCCGACGACAAAAGCCTGCTCATCAATCGGATCGGAGTACCCAGGATGCCCGTCCTGATAGGCGGCAGCCTTCAGATAAGTCACGGACGGCAGACGGTCCTCACCCAAAGCCGTCCAGAAAGCGCTGAGGTCGTATTGATGATTTGCACCGTCGCCTGAGGTTCCGATGAGCGCCGGATCCTTCGGTAGCACGTGATGAAGATTCTGCGTGCTGACGAAGTATTGAAAGGGCTCATGGTGCGGAATGTAGTCGCCAACCGTTTCTACGGCGTCATCGCCGGCCAGACCCACATGATGTGCGCCGCAGATCGCCCGGCCATTGGCGTCAAAGCCGGTGGGAGCGAAACCCCCTTGAAACCATCCCCACGTGAGCCCTTTGGCGTTGAGCAGATCGCCCACATTGGCTCCCGCCATGGTTACCATGGTGGTGCCTTGCAAGCCCGGATTTGTCAGTACGCATTCATCGCCACCGGGACGCGGATCACCGATGATGGCACCACTCGGGGCCCCGCTCGCGATGCTTCCCGCTGCGCTGGCCGCCGCACCATTCGGCTTCGTGGGCACCAGTGTCGCGGTTGCGGTGGTACCCGCGATCAGGTTTAGGGCACCCACCGCCGAGGGGCCAAACATGGTTCCATAGGAATTGTCGCTCATGGCATAGGCCTGTGCGTAATTCCAGAGCGCGGTCACCGTATTGCCATCGAAGTACCCCATGACGACGCCGGTGCCTTTGCCGTAGTCGTTGCACGGCGAAGAGGCCGTAGACCCTGAACCTGTGGACTGCGGGTACTTGTCCATCAAGCCGTGATCGGTGGCTTCCTGCTCGGGTGTGTAGCTGTGATTCTGATCGCAGGTCACAGACGCCACACCAGTATCCATGCGGAACGGTTGCGTGGAGTTCGGATTCTGATCCAGCAATCCGCCGCCAAGCAGATTATCGGCTCGGGGCGTATCGGCTTTTGCCTTGAAAGGTGGCTCTCCGGAGGGATTGGTCGCATACGGATAGGTGGCAAAGTAGTGATCAAACGAGACATTTTCGTCAAAGATGACGATGAGATGTTTGATGGGGGTGGCAGTGTCGGCGCGCTCCGCGCCATTACTGGCTGCCAGCGCCGGCATGGTCAGCGCTAGATTGCACACCATTGCCCCGACCGCCATCAGTGGGTTCGGCTTTATGAACATGAGGTCTCCCCGGTATTGAGTTGGCATCGCCTGCGCGCCACCAGGTCCCGGCCGCTTTCGATACACGCGAACCAGAGCCCTGACGCTCCTGTGCACACAGGAGTCAGACATTTACTCGTCCGGTGTTACTGGCCGATGACGGCCTTGATACACGCGCTGCGACGATTAGCGAGTCTGCTGTGGCTTGCGATCGCTCTCGGCGCGTGCAACTGGCCGGCTTGGGAGCACCTGTATAGTCCCCATCATTCCATTGTCCTCATGTTCCAGCAGATGGCAGTGGTACACAAAAATTCCTACGATGTTCGGATCTCTGAAATCCATCCGCAGCTTCACGCTCGGGTACTGCGAACTCCTGCCATCCCAGTAGCCGACGTTGACGGTGTCGCGCAAGTAAGGCTCATCGAGTGGGACGCCATTCCACTCCTTCACCATAAAATGGATTTGGTGGATATGAAAGGCGTGTAACTCCTGTGTTCGATTCTCGACGATCCAGTCCTCCACATCGCCTTGACGCACCACGATGTCAGGAGCCTTCGAATTCGGGTCGAAGAGTTTCGGCTGCTGGCCATCGACGGTGATGAAGAAGTCGGTGAGGCTGTTTGGATCCGCTGCGTTGTGTGGCCGCTCGGAGAAGTACAATTTGCGCGTACGCGCCGGCGTTACATTAGCCAGCCCGGGCAGACGCGGCTGCAGCAATGGCCGAAGGGATGTGCCAGGTCGCAGGCGTTGCCGGGCCGCATTTGGATCGGAGATAATCGTGGCAATTGGCCGCGTGGGATCATTCTCACCAGCAGGTCCTGTATCGACCGTCCGCGTGACGAGGCTCGCGCTGGTTCCCTCATTCGGACCTTTGAACACAAATTCAACCCGGCCAGCCGGCGGCACCAATGCGTGACTCTGCCAAAGGATGCCGCTGCCCGTCGGGTCGGCTTCATTGACAGGGACACCGTCCAGAGCGACCACTCCCAACGCCTGCAGCTGACTGCCGACCAGGATCTGCAGATCCAGATAGGTGATCGCCGACGCGTTTAACACCCGCCAGAGCTGCCGCTCTCCTGGTGGGAGCCTGATGATGGCCGGTGGATACCTCGGATATGACACGGGCACAAAATTGATCGACAGATCCTTTGCCGGCTTGCCCCCGCCCGTCCCGCTATTCAGGATGTCTCCTTCGGCGTCGCGCATGATCATGGGAGGCGGCATCGAATCGGTCTGGACCGGCCTCGCGTCCGGGTTCTGCAATTCCTGGTCGCGAATGACAAACGTGCGCTCGGCCAAGCCTGCCAACGCCTGGTTGGCCTGCTCGATGCCTTCGATGATCAGCGCACCGGACGCCCCACCGAGCACCTGGGCTTTGGTGATCCCGTGCACATGCGGGTGATACCAATGGAGTCCGGGTGGCTCATTCGGCGGAATCCGAAATCTGTACTCGTAAGGCGGATCACCGGGCTCGATCAGAGTCCTGAGTACGTCGTCCTGATGACAGCTTGGCGGCACGGATAGGCCATGGAAATGGAGGTTGGTTGAAGCCGCACTCATCGTCCCCGTGGTGCATCCAGCGCGCATGCTCGGTACGTCACTCGACATCGCACCCGTCATAGCGACGCCGGTCTGGTCATTTTCCAGTCGCAAAATCAGCAGATCGCCGGCGGCCAGCCTCAGCGTGGGGGCTTCCGCGCCGTCCGCAGACACGTAGCAATAATGCGTTTGACCATCGCCATCAACGCTGCGTCGATAGCTCAAGGCGACGCGCAATACACCGTTCTCAGCGCGAAACTCTGTTGGATCAGCGACCTCACTGCCGGCAGACGGACGCGACGGGCAGCTCTCGGCCGCTTGCTTGGACAGTGCCAGATTAGGCGCCACCGCCGAGCCCGCTATCAGGCAGAGCCACCAGAGTGAACTGAGCTGGATCATTGCCGGAAACCGGGTCCCCGGGTCCCACACCCCGAGTGTACGGGTTGTCGTATGAAAGATTCGTGATGATTTGATGAATTGTTCTTCCAGATGCTTGGAATACAGGACCAAAGGAATACTCTGCCGTTTTACTGTAGTGGCCTCAAGCGAGATAGCGATCATGTCGACAATCATTGAGCGCGACAACGTCATCACTCCGGCGCTTGAACGTCGGCTGGAGCGACTGGGCCTGGCGGGTCACGAAAGGGAGTGGGCGGACCGCTATCTGTTGTGTAACCACCTCCTGAGTCCACCGACGGCCGAGCCGCGGCAGAAATTCGAGGCGACCAGTCGGTTCATACGCGATCTGATCGCACATCGCTGGGCGAAGACGCGCCGCAGCCGACAGCACACCAATCCCAAGCGGGTTCACTACTTATCCATGGAGTTCCTGCTGGGTCGTTCATTGCGCAACAACATGATGAACCTGGCCGCTGAGCCGATCGTGCGGCGTGCCATGGAGCAGGAAGGCTGGGACCTGGAAGAATTGATCGAAGAGGAACCGGACGCGGGCTTGGGCAATGGCGGCCTCGGTCGGCTCGCCGCCTGCTTCATTGATTCGCTGGCGACGTTGCAGTATCCAGCGATTGGATATGGTCTTCGCTACGAGTACGGCATATTTCGGCAATCAATCCAGGACGGTTGGCAGCTGGAACGGCCTGACAACTGGCTGCGCAATACCGACCCGTGGGAAGTCGTACGCCCCGGCCGGGTGTACGTTGTGCCGCTGAATGCCAAGTTTGAGCCGAAGGGCTCAGGCCTTACCATCACCCGCAATCGACCTTCCAATTTGCTGGGAATCGCCTACGATCGCCCGGTTGTCGGCTACGGCGCCAACTGCATCAATACCTTGCGTCTCTGGGCGGCAGCCGCTCCCGAGTCGTTTGACTTTGCAGAATTCTCGCACGGCGACTTCGCGGGCGCCGTGCTCGAAAACGTGGCGGCCGAATCGCTCACGCGCGTGCTCTATCCCGACGACTCCACAGAGGCCGGGAGGGCTCTGCGATTCCTGCAGCAATACTTCATGGTGAGCTGCTCCTTGCAGGACATCATCGCCCGATTTCGCAAGACCGATACCGATTGGTCTGTATTGCCGAACCGGGTGGCCATTCAGATGAATGATACGCATCCCGCCCTGGCGGTAGCAGAGCTGATGCGCATTCTGCTCGATGAGGCGATGCTCACTTGGGAGTCGGCCTGGGACATTACCCTGCGTACCCTGGCCTACACTAATCACACGCTACTTCCGGAAGCGCTGGAGCGCTGGCCAGTCGAGCTCTTCGAAGCCCTGATTCCCCGACACTTGGAAATCGTTTACGAGATCAACCGGCGTTTTCTCGATGATGTGCGCCGCCTCTATCCCGGTGATGAGCGGCGTGTACAGCGCGTGAGCCTGATCGAAGATCAGCCCACCCGCAAGGTTCGCATGGCGCACCTGGCGGTGGTCGGCTCGCACAGCACCAACGGCGTGGCCGCCATCCACTCGGACCTGCTCCGGACGCGCGTATTGGCTGACTTCGCCGAGCTTTTCCCCGGGCGCTTCAATAACAAGACCAACGGTGTCACCCCCAGGCGTTGGCTGCAACAAGCCAATCCGTTTTTGTCCCAGCTGATCTCGAGCGTCATCGGTGAGGGATGGATAACGGATCTGGCGGAGCTTCGCAAGCTGCTGCCCCTGGCAGATGATTCGGTATTTCGCGGGCGATTCATTGCCGCGAAGCGCTCTGCCAAGGTTGCATTTGCCGCCTGGCTCAAGGCGACCTCCGGCCAGATCGTCGATCCCGATGCGCTCTTTGACAGTCAAATCAAACGCATCCACGAATACAAGCGCCAGCTGCTCAACATCCTCCACGTCGTCATTCTCTACAGCCGCCTGCGCAATCACCCTGATCAGGAACGGAGAGCGCACACTTTCTTCTTCGCAGGGAAAGCGGCGCCCGCCTACCATTTGGCGAAGCTGATCATCAAATTGATCAACAATGTCGCCGCCACCATCAATGGTGATCCGCAGCTGCGCGGCCAGCTGCAGGTGCTGTTTCTGCCAGAATACAACGTGAGCATGGCTGAGAGGCTCATCCCCGCCAGCGACGTCTCCGAACAGATCTCCACCGCCGGCTATGAAGCAAGCGGCACCGGAAACATGAAATTCATGATGAACGGGGCGCTGACCATTGGTACCCGGGACGGAGCCACGATCGAAATGGCGCAGGAGGCCGGAGAAGAGAACTTCTTTCTATTCGGGCTTACGGCGCAGCAGGTGGCCGACAGTGTCGGCCGGTACAACCCCCACTGGCACTACGCGAACGATCCCGAGACACGGGCGGCCCTGGACCTGATCTTCTCGGATCACTTCAGCAGACACGAGCCAGGTGTTTTCGCCCCGATTCGCGACACACTGCTGACCAACGGCGATCGCTTTCGGCATCTCGCCGACTTGACCGACTACGCACGCGCCCACCAGGACCTGGCCATGCTTTACGCAGACCCCGACGCCTGGGCGAAGAAGGCGATTATCAACGTGGCCTGCTCCGGGGCATTTTCCAGCGACCGAACGATCACCGAGTATGCGAACGACATCTGGAACTTGAAGCCGTCTCCGGTGCAATGAGCCTGGTGCAACTTCGCGGTCCGCCGGGGGGCGGTTTCGTTGCCCCCGGCGTAACCGTTTAAAGAACAGAGTTCGTCAACTTATTTTTTTCCATGCTCTTCAATGTGACTCTTCGCCGCATGTTCTGCATGCTCAGAGGCATGCACTGAATGTGCCAGTGCCAGATGTGCGTGGTGCGCGGCTTTTTCGTGGTGACCCGCCTGATGGTGCTTTGCCGCCTCGCCGTGATGCCGTGCGGCGTGTGCATGATGTTCGGATGCGTCTTTATGGTGTTCGGCTGCTTTCGTTGACATGCTACTTCTCCGTGAAGCTCTATTGGAAACCGGTACCGAAAGCTACCAAAATAAAGTGACAATACGGCGATGGCGCGCGCCGGTGACTGTGGTCACGATATAGCGCTGCCTCAGCGAAGTGGATCATCCACCGTGCGCTCAGTGCACGCCGAGTACTCCCAACACGAAGAAAAGCGCCGCGCCAAATAGTGCCGGCGCCGAAATTGCCGCGAACATCGTGCACTCGTGCGCCGGGCGGTGCTGGCAGGTGCCACGCGCTGAGGTTCGCAGGCATGGCAACTCGAGGTAAATCATCCGTTTGCTTCGAACAGTAATGGCGTGCCTCAGGATGCTTTATCGCGCGCGCGATTGCCTGACACCAAAACGACATGGTCCGGGCATACCGTCCTCCATCAAGGCGGCGCCCCGCGTAGACGTCGTCCCTCCAAAGCTGCTCCCTCGCTGGCGTGACAGGGCAGACATCAGCAACGCGGGGTGTCGCCACCAAACTCGCGGACGCCCGCACGTTCACTCCAAACCCTCGGGACGCCCGGCTCATCCGGGCCGGCCCGCGGGTTCGTTTCTCTAGCTCCGTAGCGACTTGAAGCCTGCGCGAAGCTCTTCTGAGAATAGCTTCGGCTGCTCCCACGCCGCAAAGTGCCCGCCTTTGTCTAGCTTGTTGTAATGAATCAGTTTTGGATATGCCCGCTCCGTCCAGCTCCGGGGAGCCGGATAGAGCTCGTCGGGGAAGACGCTTACGGCAACCGGAATGCCGACGCCTTTGGCGTTGAAATATCCCTTGCCCCAGTATTCCCAATAAAGGCGGGCGCCGGAAACTCCCGTATTCGTCAACCATGTGATGGTGACATTGTCCAGAATGTCATCACGCGTAAGTCCCTCGGTCTGTCCCTGAAATACGCGCGAGATCAGCGCGTAGCTGCGTGCGTCGTGATCCAGGAAATATGCTGCCAGACCGACCGGTGAATCCGCTATACCGCACAAGGTCTGAGGTCGCAGTCCCATCTGAAAGCCATAGGCAATTCCCTTCTGGTAGACAAACTTGAGCCGCTCGTAGGCAAGCGTCTCGTCGGCGCTGAGACCCGCTGGCGTCGGAGCGCCAGAAAAGGCCGCCGCGTCGATTTCGGACGGGAAGATCCCCGGCATATTGGTGTGTATGCCCAGTAATCCTGCGGGCGCCTGGAGGCCCATTTGGTCAACGACGATGGCGCCCCAATCGCCTCCCTGCGCTACGTACTCCTTGTAACCCAGGCGCTTCATTAGTACGTCCCAGGCGCGTGCGATTCGCGCCGGGTCCCAGCCAGGGGCATTCGGCTTACCGGAGAAGCCGTAGCCCGGCATCGACGGAACGATGACGTGGAACGCATCCGATGCGTTCCCGCCGTGTGCGGTCGGATTGGTCAGGGGCTCGATGATCTTAAGCTGCTCGATGATCGATCCGGGCCAGCCGTGGGTCACGATCAGCGGCAAGGCCTGGTCGTGCTTGGAGCGCGCATGAATGAAGTGAATTTCGAGGCCGTCGATCTCGGTGATGAAATTCGGCAGCGAGTTGAGCCTTGCCTCGACCTTACGCCAGTCATAGTCGGTTGCCCAATAGTGCGCAAGTGCCTGTGTCGTCGCCAGCTGCACGCCTTGCGTGGCATCCGTGACCGTCTCCCGGTCAGGCCAACGCGTCGCCTTGACTCGTCGGCGTAGCTCGGTGAGATCAGCTTCGGCAAAATTGACATGAAACGGGCGGAGGGGAGTCTTGTCAGCGCGGGGCTGTACGGCGGCATTCATGGGTGTGCTCCTGTCTGCAATGACCAAACTGGGTAGGGCTACGGTGCTCGCGGCAGCGGTTGCGGCGGCGGCCTGGACAAAACTACGGCGATTGATACCGGGTGCTTTCTGCATGAGGACCTCGACGGCGAGTTGTTGATGCGCAGGGCGGCCACAAAGGCTCACAAGCCGCGAGGAATCACACCAGACGCAGCCGTTCACTTGTATTGCACGCGGGAGGCGGCTGGCTTAACCAGCGAATCGATTGGAGCCGCTTGCCGGCCGGCAGGCTGAGCCCTTCGCTTAGTGCTTTATAGGGAGGGTAAAGCGAAACACGGCGCCACGCGGCTGATGGGCATCGGCCCACAATCGCCCTCCATGGCCTTCGATGATGGAGCGGCAGATCGACAGGCCGATACCGACGCCCCCTTCCTTCGTTGTCACAAAGGCCTCAAAGATGCGCCCGCGATCACCCGGGCGGATGCCCGGTCCCGAATCGGCCAGCGCCACCAGCAAGCCTTCTGCGGGGTCCAATTCGGTGGTAATGACCAGCTCCCGTTCCCTTGACCCGACGCTCGTCATGGCCTCGATGGCATTGACGATCAAGTTCAGCATCACCTGCTGAAGCTGAACTCGATCTCCCTGAATCGGGGGTAGGCCTTGGGCAAGCCGCGTCTGCACAGAAACCTGGCTTTTCAGCAGCTCGCCTCGCACGAGTGCAATCACCTCTTCGATTGCTTCGCTCAGATCGACGCACTCTTTGCGCGGCGGAGCTTTCCTGATCTGCTCTCGGATACCGCCGAGGATGTCGCTCGCCCGGTACGTGTCGCTGACGACACACTCCAGCGCCTCTCTCACCTCTCCAAGGTCGGGAGTATCTGCAGCGAGAAATCGCAGCGCAGCGTGCGCATTGTTGCGTACCGCGCCTATGGGTTGATTTACTTCATGCGCGATGGAGGCGGCAAGCTGCCCCATCGTCGCCAGCCGACTGGCGTGTGTGAGTTCCAATTCCAGCACGCGCAGCGCTTCCGCGGCCCGTTTGCCCTCGCTCAAATCGAGCACGAACGCGACTCCCTGGGAAATATCGTCTTCCAGCGTTGCCACACCGATGAGAACCGGTACACGGCTGCCGTCCTTGCGAAAGAACTCCTTTTCGTATGGCTGCAGGCTTCCCGTCGCTCGGAGCTCGGGCACCCATAATTGCCGATCTCGGTCGCGCCACTCCTCCGGCGTAAGGTCGGTCCAGCTCAGTCGTGTGGAGGCGAGATCTTCACGGCCGTATCCCACGATACGCAGGAAGGCGTCGTTGGCCTCGAGAATCCACCCCTCGATATCGCAGATCATGATGCCAATGATATTGGCGTCGACCAGGCGCCGGATTCTGGATTCGCGCTGCGCAAGATCCCGGTACAGGCGAGCGTTCTCCATTGAAATCGCCGCTTCTGAGGCCAGCAACTTGAGGATCGCCATACGAGCGCGCGTGAAGACGTGCGCCGTCAGGTTATTCTCGAGATAAAGCATGCCAAGCAAGCGACTTTGCTTGAGAATTGGAAGGAACAGGACCGATCGCGCGTGGTGCTCGCGAATAAAGGCGTCTGCGGAAAACGGCCCGCTGTTGGATGCGTCGTGCAATAGAACGCTCTCCTTGGTCCGCTGAGCGTACCGGAAGACGGACTCGGGCAGATCCGCGGCGGTCAAGGGTGCTTGGCGGAAATCGACTCTGACATCGTTGCTGCCGGTAATGACCTCCGCTTCTATCCGATAGTCCTCCCCTCGGGCAAGAATCAGCAGAGCTCTTTCCGCGCCAGCGTGCTCGAGCGCGGTTCGCAGCAGGGTGTCAATCAGCTTCTCGAGTACGATCTCGCTGGAAATGGCCTCGGACACCTTGATGACGGTGGCAAGATCCAGCTGTTCGACGGCGGTCTGGATCGTCGCCGTCGCAACCGAGGCGGCACTGTCGGGTTTGACCCGCGGGTAAAGCAAGTCGAGCTGCCAAACTTTCGCGTCCGCTCCCCAACGGATGTAGCAGTGACGCGCTTCCCGCAGATAAGTCATCGCAATTCTTTCGAACCCGCGGGTCATGTAGAACCGCCCCGCCAGCTCGTTGGCAAGAGCTTCGTTATGGACAAAGCCGTGCAGGTGCGCGGATCGAATCGCCCGCTCGTAGAGCTCCTGCGCATCCAGAATTCGCCCCTCTATGCGTGCAATCTCAGCCCCCACCAGCGCGGCGCGATTCTCAAAGGTCGCAGGCGAGTGCTGGGCCCACACTTCGAGCTGCCTATGGTGGGCCGCCAGGGCATCAAAGTGCTTCGGTCGATCCTTGGGCGATGCGATGTGCCAGGCCCCAGCGTGCGCCAGGGCAGCGTAGAGGCGAAAGTCCGCCGTTTCGAACATCGCCGCCGACGTCCAGTAAAGCCGGTCCCCCTTGAATGCGGCTTCGGCGGCCGCTTCAAAGTCAGCAGCAAATACCCGAGCCTGCACCTTGCGGGTCCAATAGTAGAACTCGGCAAACACCAGATTCGAATTGCTGGCGAGTGTGTGCTCCACCTCCGGTTCGCGGTAATCATCGTGATCCAGGCGACCAAGCACGGGGGTCGCCCCGCGCAGCGTCCGAATCAGTCCAAGCTGCGAGCCACAGAGGTGAATGACCAAACCAAAGCGCACCCTCTTGGCAAAGGCGAGTCCGTTTTCGCATTCCGTCTGAACTTCTGCGAGTGGATCTCCAACGGCGAGGCAAATGGTGATCAGCTGGTCCCAGCTATAGGAAGCAAACGTAAGATCGCCAATGCGATAGGCGGCATCGAATGCGCGCCGCACCAGCTCTCGGCCGCTGGCGACATGCTGCGCCCAGGGCATGACCATAGCCCCAACGGACATATAGGTTCGCGCCTGGTAACGTGTCAGTCCGCGCTTTTCGACCAAATCATAGCCCAGTTGCCCAAACCTGAATCCGTCCCTGTAATTGTCAAGGCGCGCGCCCGCAAACATTGCAAGCCAGACATAGGCAAAGGCGCCCGCATCGCTGTTACCGTGTTCGAGACTGAGACTCACCAGGCGACAGACGATCAGGGTCGACAGATGCTCGTCGAACAGAATCGAAGGCGTCACAATCTCGGTGAAGACATCGAGCGTGTCGAGTACCTCGGGATCACGCACGAGCGGCAGGTCTATAAGCTCTTCGATTTGTCGCCCGTCGAGCAAAGCCCAAATGCGTTCGTATTCGCGCAATACGTCATCGCGTGTCGGGCGATTCGACCATACCGTTCCCTCATTTCCCAGCCACTCTAGAAACACGTCCACCGCCCGGTCACATCGGTCCAACGTGGTATAGAGGGTGAGTCGCAATCGCGTGGCTGCACACAAGTCATGTCGGTTGCTGGCGCGCCCCGGAAGTTGCGAGAGTCGATGTTCCGCGGCATCTTTGTCCGCAGTCAGCAACTCACACTCAGCCATCAGATACTCGGTCGAGAAGATGAGCGGATAATTTCGACCCCAGGTCTCCTCTGCCAGTAGCGCTCGACCTGCCGCGAGATATTTGAGTGCCGACGCGTATGCGGTCGAGGCCTTGGCGCGCCGACCGGCCTTGAGGTTCAGCTCGGCGACGCGTT
>Ga0181531_10002150_pt1 | contig 12347 bp, 7 predicted proteins | sample PEATcosm2014_Bin_38_FD_119743 | JGI IMG/M metagenome (GOLD analysis project Ga0181531, IMG submission 119743) | Peatland microbial communities from MTU Mesocosm Facility, Houghton, MI, USA - PEATcosm2014_Bin11_10_metaG | ecosystem: Environmental > Terrestrial > Soil > Wetlands > Peat | place... | reverse complement strand
GCTCAACTCCAGATAGAACTGTGGTGACCCCGGGAAGACTCGAACTTCCGACACGCAGTTTAGGAAACTGCTGCTCTATCCACCTGAGCTACGGGGCCACTTTTGTTTTCAACTATATACGACTGTGGACTGAGAAGAGCAAACCACATTAAACCACCGTGACAATCTGAGCCGTTCCGATCGAGAGCGGCGTGAGGCAACAGTATGAAGACCAACAGAACACGGCGCCAGGGACAGCGCAAGGGCCGTTTCTCACCCATCCGGCCGTTCCAGAAGGGGTGGGTACGAAACAACCCAGCCCGTCGCTGCCATCTTCTATGCTGGCTTAGCTGATGGTGTCCGCCTGGCCCTTTGCCGATCGGCGAGAGACAGGCACTCCTCGACGGTCCACGCGGGGGTGGCGCCGGCGCGGCTCGCAACCAATGCGCCAAGCGCGTTTGCGAAGGCTGCCGCGCGCTCCGTGGGCCAGCCGAGTTCGAGGCCATGCAGGAGCGCGGCCGAGAATGCATCTCCGGCGCCGACACTGTCTTCGACCTTCACGAAGAATCCCGCAAAGGTTCGGAAAGCGCCATTTACCCACAGAGCACACCCCCGTTCGCCGAGGGTTACACAAATCGTCCTGGCGCCGACATCGTCAGACCAGTTCCGACAGAACTTTTCGACTGAGAACAACTGATCCGCGTAGAAGTTGCGAAACAGCACCTCGGCTTCCGACTCATTCAGTTTGATCATGGAAGCCAGATGAGAGAGACGCTGTACAAGCGGAAGGTTCCAATGACCTTCGCGAAGGTTGATATCGTAAAAGCGTCTCGCTGCCGGGACTGCGGAGATCAGGCGATGGAGCATATCCTCGTTGCGTGCGGTGGTCTGCGCCAGGGTACCGAAGTAGATCCAGTCGGGCCGTATCTTCTGAATCCCACGGAGCGCTGGGCCGTCGATTTCGATGAAATCGAACGCGGCGGGACGGTCAATGACAAAGGTCGGGTTGCCGGCGATGTCGGTCGAGACGATTGCGGCGCCGGTTGCGCATCCCTCCACGATCCGGATCGACCCTGTATTGAGCCCCAATTGCTGAATCTTTTGGAGGGCAAGTTCGCCCCGCCGGTCGCCGCCGACAGCGGTGATGAGCGCGACCTGATTTCCGAGGCGCTGTGACGAGACGGAGAAGTTGAGGGGGGCGCCGCCGAGGTACTCCTGCTCGCCGATCACATCCCAGAGAACTTCCCCGATACTTACGATGTTCACGACTGTCTCCTTAGGCAAGGGGCCGGAAAGTTCTGTATAAATCTAACCTAAAGAGGTATATGCTACCCGTGCTTGAGCTGTCTACACATTTTCCGGAATGATGCGGAGATTGCCCGGAATTGCACTCCCATCGGAGTACCTGTTAAATGAACAAGGCGATGGAGCGATTGAAGAGAACGAGGAGCGCTCTGGAGGCGGGCACTCCGGCTGCCGGGCCGAAGTACCGTGTGATCTTCGAAAATCTGAAGGAGAGCATCCTGGCGGGGGAGTATGGGCGCGGAGCCCGCTTGCCGAGCGAGACGGATCTGGTGCGGCGGTTTGGCGTTTCGCGGATGACCATCGTTAAGGCGATCAAGGAACTCCAGCTTTTGGGCCTTGTGGTGCGGCGGGTGGGGTCGGGGACGTACACGGCATCCGGGGCTGAGCAGACGAGCCGATTCTTTGGACTGTTGATTCCGGAGCTGGGGCAGACGGAAATATTCGAGCCCATTTGCCGGGGGATGGCCAACACCCCGTTTGCAGCGAGCAACTCGCTGCTGTGGGGCGCGGCGACAGACCAGAACCAGCCAAAGGAGCAAGTGGCCGAGCAGCTTTGCCAGCAGTACATCGGGCAGAGGGTGGCGGGTGTTTTCTTCGCGCCTCTGGAGCTGACGCCCGCCAAAGACGAGGTGAATCGCCGGATCGTTGCTGCATTCGATCGGGCGAAGATTCCCGTGCTCCTGCTCGACCGCTGTTTTCTGCCTTATCCCATGCGCAGCAAGTATGACCTTGTGGGCATCGACAACCGCCGCACTGCGTACCTTGCGACGGAGCATCTGGTTCGCGCGGGGGCGCAGCGGATCGCTTTTCTTGGCAAGCAGCTTTCCGCTTCGACGGTCGACGCGCGGATCGCCGGCTATCGAGAGGCTCTGCGGGCTCACGGGCTGCTGCGGCATGAGGACCTGGTAACGCGTGGGGATCCGGCCGACGAAGATCTGGTTCGATCGATTCTGCGCACGCACAAGCCCGACGCGTTTCTCTGCGCGAACGATCACACCGCGGCGAATCTGATGCAAACGCTCATACACCTGAAGCGGCGCATTCCCGAAGACATTCGCATTGTCGGCATTGACGACGTGAAATATGCGAGCCTGCTGCCGATTCCGTTAACTACGCAACACCAGCCCTGTTTCGATCTTGGCCGGGTGGCGATGTCGACGATGCTGGACCGGCTGGCGAACCCGGATTTTCCGACGCGGGATGTGTTGCTGGACTGCCGGCTGGTGGTGCGCAAGTCTTGCGGGAGCGCGGCGGCGGGGGAAGCGCCCGCTGCTCTTCGAGGACAGCAGGCTCCGTAATCCCATTCAATCGAGAGACTTACGCTTAGGGGCGAATCGCGGGTCAGCGAGGAAGGGCCGCGTCTGCGAATCGAGCTATACAACTTAATGGATATCTGGCTTGACAATGTATAGTCCGGATCGCTACAAACCTCCAGTCAGGTTAAAGGAGGCAAAATGCGTCAAGCAATGCAAAACAGAGTTCCCCTTTGGATTGGGGCTACCGTGGACAGTTCGTCGCAGGACAAGAAAAGAAGCGTATCGCTGAGGGGGCGGCTCGCTTTTTGGGGGCGAATTGGGTTTGGCGGGCGGCCTGGGAGGCTGCGGGATGCAGCTTTGACTGCGCTCGCTCTGCTGGCGGCGCTCGTGATGACACTTCCGCTGGGAGCCCAGGCGAATTTCGGCACCGTGGTGGGCACGGTCACGGATTCGAGCGGGGCGGTGGTTGGAGGAGCCACGGTCACAATCAGGAACGACGGGACGAACGTGAGCCAGACGGTGACGACGGGCAGCGGCGGCGATTACACCATCGTCAACCTGATCCCTGGAACCTATGACATTACGGTGACGCGCACCGGCTTCCAGTCCGTCACGCAAAGCAACGTGGATGTCCAGATCGGCGGGTCGACGCGCATCAATGTAACGCTGGCGGTGGGCAATGTTGCGCAGACTGTAACGGTAACGGCAACGCAGGCAGGCCTGCAGACCGACAACGCGACGCTCGGTGGAGTGGTGGAAGGGGAGCAGGTAGTGCAGGCGCCGTTGAATGGCCGCAATGTGAATAACCTTCTGGACTTCATTCCCGGCGTGGTTCCGGGCGGAGGAACGCAGGGCAGCACGATGGCCAACGGGGGCAGCGGAAATTTCCAGGCAGGTGGACAGACCCAGGCCATTGCATACGGCAATTATCAGATTGGCGGCGGCTTCAGCGGCCAGAGCCTTTTCTTCATCGACGGGGTGGGGTCGAATATCGCGGAGAACAATGTCAACACTCTTGTCCCGACACAGGACGCGGTGCATGAATTTCGCGTTTCGACCAACGATATCAGCGCCGAGTTCGGGGGCTACTCCGGTGGCGTCGTGCAAATCTCGACGAAAAGCGGTTCCAACCAGTTTCACGGCAATGCATACGAATATTTTCGTAACACAGCTCTCGATGCCAACGACTGGTTCAGCAATCACGAAGGGCTCGGTAAGTCCGTTCTGCACCAGAACCAATACGGCGCCAATCTCGGCGGACCTGTCTGGAGAAATAAGGCGTTCTTCTTCTTCTCCTGGGAACACGAGTCGCTGATCTCGGCCAGCCCGATCAATGCGACAGTACCCACGACCGCGGAGCTGAACGGAGACTTCTCCAAAGACCCGCAGATCATCTACGATCCGACCACCGGCAAGCCATTTCCGCACAACATGATTCCTTCGTACCGGATCGACTCGGTGGCGCAGAAGATTCTGGAACTCGAGACGCCGAACGAAGCCAGGGTGAATCAGACACCTTACACGACGAACTTCTTTGCGTCGGCACCGATCGAGGGATTTCAGGACCAGTACAACGCGCGCATCGATATCAACCCCACGCAGGCCGATTCGATTTTCGCGCGGTATACATTCTGGAATCCCCACAACGGAGACAGCGATCCATTTGGGACGAAGACGGGTGCGGGCCCGACCGGCAACTACACCCAGGAAGGCGTGCTGGGGGGCAGCCACGTATTCAATGCCAACACCATCGCTGACCTCCATCTTTCCTATCTGGAAAACTATAACTTCCAGTACCCGTTGAGCGAGGGATTCAATATGTCTTCGATTAGCCCCACTTACGGGGCGATCCAGGCGGAGAGCCAGGACAAAGAAGGCTTACTACCGGGTCTGGGAATTCAGGGCTACGGCATTGGCGCCGAGCTGTCTCAGCTTTACTGGAACAACAACGTCTGGGCGATCAGCGGCAGCCTGACCAAGATCCTGGGGCGGCACACCCTTAAGGCCGGCGCGCAGTGGCGTCAGGTGTTGTGGGAGAACTATGGCAACAGCCAGGGGCTGGGAATGGGGGCGTCGCCCTTCTTCACCTCGGCCAGTGCCACGGACGCGAACGACGGCAATGCTCTGGCGTCTTTCCTGCTGGGCATCAACTCGAATGCCGGCATTAGTTCAGTGGGAACCTGGCATGCCTTTCTGCATAACTACGCTTTTTATGTTACAGACACCTGGCAGGTTAATACGAAGCTGACGGTGAATGCGGGACTGCGCTGGGAGCAGCCGGGCGCTTACTCTGAGGAGAGAAACCTCGACACCGTGCTGCAACCGAATGCCGCGGTATCGATTGGCGGTCTGACATCGATTACCAATCCGGCTACGGGCGCGGCGGTGCCGCTGACCGGGCAGCTGGCGTTTGTCGACAGCCCGCAGTACGGATCACGCCGCGAAGAGTCTCTGCACTGGGATCTCTTTTCTCCGCGACTTGGCGCCGCATACCGGGTTACCCCGCAAACGGTGCTGCGCATGGGTTACGGAGTTTCTTTCCTGCCTGCGGAGCTGACGGCCGACTCACCCGGGAACAGCCCGATCAACTCCGCCGGGACTGGCATCGGCAACACAGTGGGACAACCTCTGCTGACGACCGTCGACAACCCGCTGCCGAACGGCATCAATTTGCCGAGCGGCCGAACGCAGGCCGGATTGAACGCGGCGCTGGGGCAGGGAATCGGTGGGCGCATTCCGGACCAGTCTTATGGTTACGTCCAGCAGTGGAATGCGGGCGCCGAGCAAAGCGTGGGGAAAAACAGCACAGTCACCCTGGCCTATGCGGGTTCGAAGGGCACGCACCTCGTCCTCTCGCAGGGTTTTACAGGGACAGGCCTGAATCTGAATCAGCTGCCCGACCAGTACGATTCGCTGGGCGCAACGCTGTTAAAACAGGTGCCCAACCCGTTCTATGGAATTCTGCCGGCGGGAACGACCTATGGCGCTCCCACGATCGCGGAGGGTTACCTGCTGGCGCCGCATCCGCAGTATTCGGGCGTCTATCAGGTGGTTCCGCGCGATGGCAACTCCACTTACAATGCGCTGCAGGCGAGTTATATCCGCCATTTCAGTCATGGGGGTATTGTTCAGGGCGCTTATACCTGGGGCAAGCTGTTGAGCAACACGGATAACACCAGTTCGTTCCAGGACGGACAGGGGGGCCTCGGCAACATCCAGGACAACACTAACCTGAAGGCGGAAAAGTCACTCAGCCTGCAGGACGTGGCAAACATCCTGGTCGTCAACTACGGAATCGACTTACCCTTCGGGCGCGGGCAGATGTATCTCGGCAACCTGCACGGTATAGGCAACGAGGTTCTGGGCGGGTGGCGTGTGGATGGGATCACAACCTTCCGCAGCGGTTTGCCGATCGCATTGCAGGCAGCCGGAAACGACCTGAGCCAGTTCGGCACGGGTCCGATCCGCCCGAACTACACGAGCGGATGCGAAAGGAAGATCTCCGGGGCGCCGCATACCGATGCGCGGGCGGACAAGTGGTTCAACACGGCGTGTTTTACGCAGCCGGGGGTATTTTCCTTCGGGAACGAGAGCCGCGTGGATTCCGCGTTGAGGGCGGAGGGTGAAGATAACTGGGATTTCGCGGCGAGCAAGTTCTTCGACGTGACGGACCGAGCCAAGATGCAGTTCAGCGCGCAGATGTTCGATCTGTTCAATCATGCGCAATGGGCTTTACCCAATGCTAACCTTTCTTCTCCGGGATTCGGTCAGGTGGGGCAACAGTCGAACCTGCCCCGGACAGTGCAATTTGCTCTGCGGGTGACCTTCTGATTTTCCGCGGAACAAAGTAGACAGACGACGAGGCCGGCGCCCAGGGCGCTGGTCTCGTCATGTAACACACGGATGATTTGTGCAGGAGTTGCTGACTCGCGGATTGCGTTCACTCGATGACTCAAGGAACTTCGGAAAAACACTTATGAACCTGAATCGCCGCCAGGTTATCTCGGGCATTGCAGCCCTTGCCGCCGGCAGGACGGTATGTGGGCTGTCCGGCCTCCGGCCGGTTCTCGCATCGGTATCGCCTGCCGAACTCGCTACCCAACTCGCCGCAGATCCGCGCCGCCCGCAGTATCACTTGCTGCCTGCGGCAAACTGGATGAACGATCCTAATGGCCCTATCTACTGGCGGGGGCAGTACCACATGTTCTACCAATACAATCCGAACGGCGCTTACTGGGGCGACATGCACTGGGGCCACGCGACGAGTCCGGACATGGTGCACTGGCGGCATCTTCCCGTCGCCCTCGCGCCCACACCGGGCGGCCCGGATGCGGGGGGATGTTTCTCCGGCACCGCGCTCTCCGACGGCAGCGGGCGGGTTGCGATGCTCTACACCGGCGTGGTTCCCGCGCCTGAAGACCACGCCACCATTCGCGATGGCGCACACAGCCTGCGGGAATCGCAATGTCTCGCATTTGGCACAGGGGCCAGCCTTACGAACTGGTCGAAGGATTCCAGGCCCGTTATTGCCGATCCGCCCGCGGGGCTCGACGTTGCCGGCTTCCGCGATCCCGCTCCCTGGAAGCACGGCGACGAATGGCTGATGGCGGTGGGATCGGGCATCCGAGGCAAAGGCGGCGCGGTCCTGCTGTATCGTTCGCACGATCTGCGTCACTGGGAGTATCTGCATCTGCTGGCCGGAGGGTCGGGCAGCGGAGATAAGACGCCCAACCCCGTCGATTCCGGAGATATGTGGGAGTGCCCCGATTTCTTCGCGCTGGGCGATAAGCACGTGCTGATTCACTCGACGCAGGGGAAGGCGTACTGGCAGAGCGGATCGTTCGATACAGATGCACTCGTCTTTCATCCGGAGCGCGGAGGGGTCCTCGATTTCGGATCGTTCTATGCGCCCAAGACACAGCTTGATCATGAGCAGAACCGCATTCTCTGGGGCTGGATCCCGGAGACGCGGCCAGAGGCGGAGTATCGGGCAGCCGGCTGGGCCGGCTTGATGTCGTTGCCGCGCGTCCTGACACTGGACTCGAGCGGCGAACTTCGGATTCAGGTGGCTGCGCAGGCAGGAAAACTGCGCCAGAGCGAGCGGAAGCTGAAGCTCACCGGTCAGGAAGAAGAGGACCGCCGGCGGCTGCCGGAATTGCAACTCGAGAATGCCTGCGGGGAGGTTGCCTGCTCGTTGCGGAGAGGCGCGGAGCCGTGTGAAATTTCGCTCTTCTCTGACCAGGACAAAGACAAAGCCCTGCTCACCTGCCGCTACGATCCTTCCCGCCCGGGCGTAATTCTGATCGACGATAAGGCTGTTCCCGTTGGAGACGCAGGGCCGATCGAGCTTCGTTTCTTCATCGATGGCTCGGTGATCGAGACCTTTGCTAACTCCGCGGGGGCGCTGACCAGCCGCTTCTATCTTGCGGGTTCGACGGCGGCTCCCATCGGCGTGAAAATCGCGGCTGGGTGGAAAAGCTTGTCGGCACTGTCGGTGTGGCAAATATCACCCATTTCGAGGGACCGCCTGACCACCTGATCCGGTGTATTCGAACTAATTCCAACTCGCCATGAATCTTCGGAGGTGTCAGGCATCGTGAGGCTCAATTTCTATCTGGTGAAGAGCGCGGTGGTGGGAGCGCTGGGCGGGTTGCTCTTCGGTTTCGACACCGCTGTGATCGCCGGCACGACCAGCGCCCTCACCGCCACGTTTGCTCTGACGCCGGGGAAACTGGGAACGACGGTTTCGATCGCGCTCTGGGGCACGGTGCTGGGAGCGCTGAGCGCCGGAGTTCTGGGAGAAAAACTGGGAGGGCGCGGCGCTCTGCGGATCATGGGCGCGCTCTATCTGCTCTCAGCTCTGGGATGCGCCGTCGCCTGGAACTGGCCTGCTCTGCTGGTGTTCCGCTTTATCGGCGGGCTCGGCATCGGCGGATCTTCGGTTCTGGGGCCCGTTTATATCGCGGAAATCGCCCCGGCGCAATGGCGCGGCCGCCTTGTCGGCATGTTCCAGATCAACGTGGTGGTAGGCATACTGCTTGCTTATCTCTCCAATTTCCTCCTTGCCAAGCTGCACTTTGGAAGCGCGCTGTGGCACTGGCAGCTGGGAATCGCAGCCGTTCCCGCGCTTTTCTTTCTCATCATGCTTTTCACGATTCCGCGCAGTTCACGGTGGCTGATAACCCAGAACCGCACGGAGGAGGCGCGCCAGGTGCTGGAGCTGATCGGCTCGCCCAACTCTGACGCGGAGCTGCGCGAGATTGTGGACTCCATCCATCTCGATCGCGCCCATCGTCACGAGCGTCTGTTTTCGAGCAAGTACCTTTTTCCCATTCTGCTTGCGCTCACCCTGGGCATGTTCAATCAGCTCTCCGGCATCAACGCGATTCTGTATTACATCAACGACATCTTCTTCGCGGCGGGCTTCAGCCGCCTGTCGAGCGACGGTCAGGCAGTTATCATCGGGGCCGTCAACCTCGGCGCCACGCTGGTCGCGATGTCGCTGATCGACAAACTGGGCCGAAAGACGCTGCTTCTCACCGGATCGGTCGGGATGGTCATCTGTCTGGCGGGAGTGGCGCGGCTGTTCGCCCGCCACGAGCATTCTTCCGCGCTTCTCTGGCTGCTCGTGGGCTTCATTATTTCCTTCGCGTTCTCTCAGGGTTCTGTCATCTGGGTTTACATCAGCGAAATCTTTCCGACGCGGGTGCGGTCGCGCGGGCAAAGCATCGGCTCTTCGGCTCACTGGATCACCAACGGCCTGATCGCCGCCATTTTCCCTTCCGTTGCTGCTCGCTCCAATGCCTATCCCTTCATTTTTTTCAGCGCCATGATGGCGCTGCAGTTTTTGCTGGTTCTTTTCTTCTTCCCCGAGACCAGGGGCGCTACGCTGGAGCAGTTACAGGTGAAGCTCGGCACAGATTAGCCGGGGGAGCACAAATGGAAGGACCAGCATGAAAATCGGCGTAAGCGCATTCGCATGGACATCTGATTTCGACAGCCGATATTTCGGCATTCTCCCAGACCTGAGGGAGCATGGCATCTCGGCCTTCGAGATTCCCATGTTCGACCCGCGCGCGATCAGTGCCGCCCCGCTGCGCAAAGCTCTCGAAGAAGCGGGGCTGGAATGCACCGTCTGTGCCATTCTTCCTCCCGGCATCAACCCCATCAGCCCCGATACCGCGACCAGGAAGGAAGCTCTGGCGCACCTGATCCGATGCATCGAGACGACAGCCGAACTGGGGGGGCGGCTCATCGGCGGCCCCCTGTATGCTCCCATCGGTTATCTTCCCCCGCGGCGCCGTAGCGAGGACGAATGGAAGTGGGGTGTCGACTGCTTTCAACATTTGGGAGAGTCGCTTGACGCCAACCAGATGACACTTTGCCTTGAGCCCGTCAATCGCGCGGAGACTTTCTTCCTCCGAACCGCTGCCGACGCTCGCGCCCTCTGCGATGCTGCCGGCCACCCGCGCATCGGCATCACGATCGATACCTTTCACGCGAATATCGAAGAGAAAAGCATCGCCGGGGCGATTCTGGCTGCCGGCAAACGCCTGTTCCACGTCCATGCGAGCGAGAACGATCGCGGGCTACTGGGTTCCGGGCATGTGGACTTCGCGGCGATTCTTACAGCTCTGCGCACGGCTGGTTATGAGGGGCGCCTGATGATTGAGGGGTTCGGATATTCGCCCGGCAACCCGGATGCTTTGGGCACAATCTGGGGTGACCCACAGGTTTCGCCCGAGGAACTTACCTTTGAGGGAGTGAAATACCTGCACCATCAAATGAGCCAGCATACAAGATGGTAGGGGCGGGCTGGGTTGTTTCGTGACCTCAGGCGGGTGGCTTTTCGAGGCCCTTTGAAACAGCGTCGACGGTCAGGTTCCTGTCCGCCAGAACGCGGTGGATGGTGGTCCTCGCGACCCGGTAAGTGCGGGCCAGCTGGCCGAGGCTTTGTTGGATTCTGGCGGAAACCGGCCCGGGACACACTGGAGAGGAACTCGAAGGCCGTTATCGGGCTGACCGGACTCACACGATGTGGGTCTGATCCTCCGGCCCCGAACATAGCCGCCAGGCGACGCATCGCCGGACCTCAGCTGAATGCGATAACGTTGATCCATTGAACCAGGACGCATCTCTCCGCAGATTTCATTCCCGCTCGGCGCATCCAAATAACCGTCCAACCAAGTCATTCCTGAGCCTGGAGCTTTCTTGCAAAATTCTTCGAAGACAGCCGCTCCGCTGCTTTCGTTCGACAACGTGGTCAAGGACTATACCAACGCAGGCGACCGAGTGCGTGCGCTCGACAGCGTTTCGCTTGAGATTGGATCCGGCCGATTCGTTGCGTTCATGGGCCGGAGCGGATGCGGCAAGTCAACGCTCCTTCATCTGGCGGGCGCTCTGGATTTTCCCACCGCCGGCCATGTGTTGCTGAATGGCGCCGCCACCGATGGGTTGAGTGAAGCAGAGCTGACCAGGTTGCGTCGCGACAATGCCGGTTTCGTTTTCCAGTCTTTTCAGTTGCTGCATACCTTGAGTGTTGTCGAGAACGTCGAGGTTCCCCTGCTCCTCGCAAACGAAGCCGATGCGCGTCCGAGGGCCATGGAGCGGCTGGCCGATGTGGGGTTGGCGGAGCTTGCGCATCGCATGACCCACCAGCTTTCCGGCGGGCAGATGCAGCGGGTGGCCATCGCGCGCGCGCTGGTGCATAACCCACGCCTGATTCTCGCCGACGAGCCGACCGGCAATCTCGACACCGCGACCGGCAACGCGATTCTCAAGTTATTGCAGCGCGTGTGCTCCGAGCACAGGGTAACGATCCTGATGGCGACGCACAGTGCGGAGGCAGCTGCTCTGGCCGACACCATCGTGCGCATGCGCGATGGACGCATCGTCGAGGAGCAGGCTTGAAATGGGTCGCCTGACTCTTCTCTATAGGCTGATCCTCAGGCCTCTTTTCCACCAGCCGGGACGGGCTCTGCTGATACTTTTCGCCGTGGCGCTCGGCGATGCAGCCGTCGTCGCAATCGATCTGGCGGGCGATGCCGCCGCCGGCTCCTTCCATTCGTCGATGGAAACGCTGGCCGGGAAAGATGATTTTGAAGTCACTGCGGCGGGCGGACTTCCCGAAGCATTGGTTGCACGACTGGCGACACTGCCCTGCGCGCTGCGCGTTACCCCGCGCATTGAAGATCACGCGATGTTGGTTGCAACCGGCGAGACAGTTCCCCTGATCGGAACCGACTTAGTTGCCGAGGGGAATCAAGCGGGTACGATAATCGGCGACGCGGCTTCGAGCGAAGGCCTTCAGCACATCGACGATCCCGATGCGATATGGGCCACTCGCGGGCTGGGCAAAGCCGCTGGCGACAAGATCGACCTGCTGATCGACGACCAGGCGCGAGAGTACGTCGTACGCGGCCTGATTCCGGACTCGGCACGGACAGGCGGAAATGCGATCCTGATGGACATTGGGGCGGCACAACTGGCGACCGGAAAATCCGGACGTGTCGACCGGATCCTCATCAGGATTCCCGACGCAAACGATTTCGATATTTGGCGAAGCAGGCTGCAGCGGGCGCTGCCCGCGGGCACGCTGCTGAACGCGCAGGGCACGGAGACCGCCGCGAATCGGCGCATGCTGGCTGCATTCCGATGGAATCTGCAGATGCTCAGCGGCATCGCGTTGCTGGTGGGCGCATTTCTCATCTACAACGCGGTCTCCGTTTCGGTGGTGCGCAGGCGCGCCGATATCGGGACTGTGCGCGCCATGGGTGCAAGCCGCGGCGCAGTGGTGAGCGCGTTTTT
>Ga0181531_10002149_pt1 | contig 12348 bp, 13 predicted proteins | sample PEATcosm2014_Bin_38_FD_119743 | JGI IMG/M metagenome (GOLD analysis project Ga0181531, IMG submission 119743) | Peatland microbial communities from MTU Mesocosm Facility, Houghton, MI, USA - PEATcosm2014_Bin11_10_metaG | ecosystem: Environmental > Terrestrial > Soil > Wetlands > Peat | place... | reverse complement strand
TTCAAAGCCGGACATGCCGGGCATGTTGAGGTCGGAGAGGATGAGGTCGGGAATCTCATCCCGGATTGCGGCCAGGGCGGAGAAGCCGTCGGAGGCATTGCGCACGGTATAGCCGGATTCGATGAGCATTTCCGACAAACACGTACGAACCAGCACTTCATCGTCTACTACGAGAAGACTCGGTGTGAGGTAAAGCACGTTGCACCTCGGGGAGGCGATATAACTTCGCCAGGACCCAAAGTGTGACACTGCGGTCATATCCGCACTGAGCAGTATTGACCAGGGCGAGTCCCACAAACGGGTCATAAGCGGGATAGGAAGATAGTAACTGAGTGGTTAGACCGCCCCCGGGCGGAACGGCTCGCGTCGCGTGGTTCTGAGCGATTGAGCTACTGAGTGGAAGGTCAGCCATGCGGCGCGGAACTAACCGGCAAAAAGACGGCCCGTCTCACAGTCATGGGGGGCGGGCCAAATGAGGTAGTACCGGGAACGAGTCCAGGGACAACCACAATGCGTGTCTGTTCAATACCGCTCACGCTTGTTCGGAGGGCGATACTTCGCCTGACATCCGCGCGGCGGGCGGCAAAGGGTCAACGGAGTGGACAATCGCGTATCGAATCGGGCTCGAGCAGTGGGCGCATTCTGTCAGGAGAGTGGAGGCTGCTTTCCTGCCGAGGACCTGGGGGAAGGTTCTGAGGCACTCCGGACAGGAAATCATGACGTACGGTTCTCCCGCGGGATCGTGGCCGTTTGTGGGAATCCAGATGGGCACATCGGAACGCAGGGAAAGATCAGCAGCTTGTGATTTGTGTGGGTGGGTCATGGCTTCTACCGCGCCCAGCAACAAGTGGGGACGGTGGCACCCCTTTTCGTAAAAGGCATCGGCTGCAACGCCGGAAGGTACGGAGGCGCCTTCGAAAGAGCCGCTCATGGCGATTACGCGAATGGATGGAAATCTGCGGCGGACCACGGAGAGCAGTTCAAATCCCGACATGCCAGGCATAAACAGGTCGGATAGAAGGATGTCGGGAATTTCATCCCTGACAGCAGCGAGGGCGGAAAAACCATTGGAAGCGGTTCGGGTGGCATAACCCAAAGCGGTAAAGATGATCGACAGGTTTTTGCAAACCAGCGGTTCATCGTCGACAACGAGAAGTCTGACCTTTGGATTGGACATCGCTCACCTCGACACGGGCATCAAAAGCCCGGAGCTTCAGTGTCCCATCACGCTGGTTCTGGCGCTGATCAATACGACACATACGTGGTATTTGGTCTCGCGAGCAGACCGTGGATTGAGCGCAAGGATCGGTTTCTCTCGCGCAGGGCTTCAGTTCAGGTTGTCGCGTTCACGCGCTGTGAGCGGCGAATCTGACAATAATGTGAGCAAAATTGCACAGTCATGCGATTGAAGGGGTGGGATACTTTGCATGCGCCCGCCCTTTTCCCTTTACATGCCCAGGGACGATGAGCGACCTGGAAATCAGGCTTTTTTCTCGTTGCTGTCAGGGGGGGAACTGTGTGGCCTTTGCCGGCGATTCGGAAGGTTCATTTGGAACCGGTTGTGGACTGGAGAGATGAGCCGACATGGGGTCGACGGACAGGACAGAGCGGAGCGAGAGACGACCGCACAGAGTGGGTGAGTTCTTTGGTTGTTTGGCCACCGACGCCCTGCGGGAATTTCAGGCATACGTGTCGCTGGTTTGTTATCCGGCCCACGCGGTGCTGTTCGAGGAAGAGGGAGAAGCCAACAGCATCCTGATTTTGGTGGAAGGCTGCGCAAAGATTTCGATGAGTTCCAGCGATGGGAAGCGGCTGATCCTGTGGATCGCAAGGCCGATGGAGTTGCTGGGGCTCACGAGTGTGCTGCGCGGGAGCCGCCATGAAGCGACGGCGGAGACTGTGCAGCCGTGCAGGATCGCATCGATTCGCCGCCAGGTGTTTCTGGATTTTCTGATGCGGTATCCCGCTGTTTACCAGGGGTTAGCGCGCGAGCTGAGTGTAGAGATGAGTCGAGCGTGCGAACAAATGAGGATCATGGGGCTGTCATCCTCGGCATCGATAAAACTGGCGTGGCTGCTGCTGGAGTGGTCGGCGGGAATGCGCACGGTGGGGCGTGGGACCAGCGTGACGGTCCCTCTGACGCAGGAAGAGATGGGGGAGTGCATCGGGGTGACGCGGGAGACTGTGAGTCGCGCGATGGCCGATCTTCGACAGCGGCAGCTGATCGACCTGCAAGGCACGGAGTTGATGATCAGGAACCGCTTTGCGCTGGAAGCTTTTGCTCAGGGGTTGCAGCAGACAATGCCGCGAGAGGCGGTTTCGCCGGTCGATCGGGCCGGCCGCCGCAGGCCTTCAGGCACTGTTCCGCGAGGGGTGACGGAAATCACCGCTGGGCGGCGGCTGAATTGAGGCGGGAACATTTAGCTACAAAAGTAAAACCTCAGGCGAGGCCTGAGCTCCGACGACAAATCTATAATGATGTGAAGCTCTCTCCTTGTTCACCTCAAGAGTGGATGCGTCGCCGCGGCGTTGATTTGCAACGTGGAAGCGGAAAGGACTATCGCAATGGTTGAGCTTGAGAAAGCGAATTTTGACGCCGGGGCTTTTCTGGCAGGCGCGGGGCTGGGACGGAGAATTGTTCAGCTGAAGCCGGAACAATTTTTCTTTGCGCAGGGGAATGCTGCCGACTCGATCTTCTACCTGCGGCACGGCCGCGCAAAACTCACGGTTGTTTCAACGAACGGCAAAGAAGCGACGATCACGCTGCTGGGTGCGGGGGATTTTGTTGGCGAGGAGTCGCTGGCGGCGGTGGGCGGACTGCGGATGGCAACGGCGACTGCGATCACCGAGTGCACCGCGCTGAGGATCGAGCGAGAAGAGATGATCCGCGTGATGCACGAGGAACACACGTTCTCCGATCTGTTTTTAGCGTTCCTGCTGGCACGGAGCATGCGGATTCAGGCGGATCTGGTGGACCAACTTTTTAATTCCAGCGAGAAGCGGCTGGCGCGCATTCTGCTGTTGATGGCGGAATTCGGCAAACCGGATCACGCGGAAACGATGATCCCGAAGATTTCGCAGGAGACGCTGGCGGAGATGATCGGCACGACGCGGTCGCGGGTGAGCTTCTTCATGAACCGCTTCCGCAAACTGGGTTTTATCCAGTACAACGGCGGCATCCATGTTCACAAATCGCTGCTGAACGTGGTTCTGCTCGATCAGCTGCCGGAGCAGAGCGGGGTTAAGTCTCCTCTGCTGCCCAGGCCGCCGGTCGAGCCGTAATCGCAGGGCACTACTCGTTGAGCTTGCAAAGTATGTATTCCGGATGGGCGCGGTAGGGGACCCTTACCGCCGCCCTGGCGTTGGCCATCCATTTATTTTCCGATGCAGAAGGTCGAGAAGATCCGGTTCAGAATATCCTCTGCGGTGGTTTCGCCGGTCAGGCTGTCGAGTTGGCGGAGGGAGGCATACAGATCCAGCAGCAGCATCTCATGGGGAATCTTTTGCGGGAGAGCCTGCTTCGCGGTGTCCAGCGCCTGGAGCGCTCCGCTGACCGCTTCAAAGTGACGCAGGCTCGTCAGGACGCCGGACTCGCTTTCTCCCGCTGGATTGCGCACTAACTGCGCCATCGCATCGCGTAACGCGTGCAGGCCGTCGCCGGTCAGCGCGGAGGTCATCACGAACGGCAACGGCAGTTCGGGGGCAGGATCGGCGCCGGGGTCAAGGTCCGCTTTGTTGCGGACAACGAGTGCCCGCCTTGCTTCGAGGGATGCGATGAGGTCGCGTTCGTCTTCGCGCAGCGGGACCGAGGCATCGAGCACCACCATCACCACATCCGCTTCGGCCAGAGCCTCGCGCGATTTGCGAATGCCGATCGCCTCGGCCTCGTTCTTCGCCTCGCGCAAACCGGCGGTATCGACCAGCTCCACCGGGATCCCGCCGACGGACAGCCGGTCGGTGACCAGATCGCGGGTGGTTCCGGGGCTCGCGGTCACAATGGCGCGGTCGCGCTCCAGCAGGCGGTTGAAGAGTGACGACTTGCCGACGTTCGGCCGTCCGACAATTGCCAGCCGCAGGCCCGCATGCACCATGCGTCCGTGCTCGAAGGACCGCGCGAGCACCGCAAGCTCGTCCGCAATTGTATCGATGCGTGTGACAATTTCTTCGTCCGGCGTCACCTCTACATCGTCCTCGGCGAAATCGATACCGGCTTCGAGCAGCGCAATCAATTCAACCAGGTTCTGTTTCGCCGGCTGCACGCGGCGTGAGAGAGCGCCCCCCATCTGCTCGGCGGCGATGCGCGCCTGATACAGCGTTTGCGCCTCGATGAGATCGCGCACGGCCTCGGCCTGGGTCAGATCCAGGCGCCCCGAGAGGAATGCCCGCTCGGTGAACTCACCCGGGCGCGCGAGCCGAGCTCCGCTGCGCAGCGCGAGCCGCACGAGCAGCTCCAGAACCACGGGGGAGCCGTGCGCCGCGATTTCCACGAGATCCTCGCCCGTGTAGGAATGGGGCTTCGCGAAATATGTAACCATCGCCTCGTCAATTTTTTGTCCGGAGTCCGGATCGACGACGTCGGCCCGTCGTGAGCGCGCGGGTTCGAGCGTGCCGGCGATGCGGATCAGGCAAGTGGCGATTTCCAGCGCATGCGATCCGGAAAGGCGCACGATTCCGATCCCGCCGCGTCCGGGTGGGGTGGAGATGGCGACGATCGTCTCCTGCGCGATCGCTTCCCGTTCCTTTGTTTGTGGATGAGGCTGCACGCAGAGTGCTCCTTCGGCGCGCGCTGTGAGGGGCTTAACGGCGGCGTCCGGAGAAGCGGTCCTGCCTCGGTGCTTCGTCCCGATGCTCATATCCCTTCGGATAGGCCACGACGAAGCGCCGCATGCCTTCGCCCGAAGATGCCGTTTCAAGGTCCGCATAGGCGCGAAACGCCAGGTGGAGCATTCTTCGCTCGCGGGAGCTCATCGGAGCAAAGCTGTACGGCTGGCCGGTGCGGCGCACGCGCTCCGCGGCCGTTTCGGCCGTCAGCTTGAGTTCGCGCGCGCGCAGGGCTTTGAAGTTCTCCGCGTCGAAGGAAATTCTGTCGTGTTCTTCGTTTTCGAGCCGCAGCACTTTGGCGGCGACGTGCTCGAGGGCCCGGAGGAGTTCGCCGCCGCGCTGAGTGAGCAGCCCCGCGTCGGGCCCGGCTAACTCCACGTAGATCTCTCTTGCTTCGAGGCCCGCGGGATCGGCGGCTCCGGGGCCGGCAGTGATGCGGAATTTCAGCCGCAATCCCCCGAGGTGGATGAGCATCTTCAGGAAATCCGCGATCTTTTGCGCGGCGGCGGAGTAATCGTCAATCGGCATTGAATCTACTTAGTCGTCAGCTCCGGAGTTATTAGATCATGCAGGTGAAGCTCTGAACCACTAATTCGTCACCTGGCAAAAAAATCGGCGCGGCGAGATCATCGCTTTGGCGAGCGCCTGGCGGCACGTTTGGCCGCGATTGCGCGCATCTCCAGCCCCATGCTGGTGCGGTTCATCACCAATTGCGTAGCCACGCCAAGAAGGTTGCTGCCGGCCCAGTACAACGCGACGCCGGAGCCGATGTTCCACATCATGTATCCGAAGATGACGGGCATCATAAAGGCCATCATGCGCTGCTGGCTCTGGTCCATACCGGGAGAAGGCGTAAAGAACTGCGAAAGAAACATCGATACGATCACAAAAATGGGCAAAATGTGCAGCGTGTCGGGCGCCGAGAGATCGGGCAGCCACAGCCAGTGCGACTGCCGGAGCTCGATCGCGTACATCAGCATGCGGTAGAAGCCGAACAGCAGCGGATACTGGAGCAACATAGGCAGGCATCCGCCAAACATGTTGACGCCTTCCTGGCGCTGCAGGTCGAACATCTCCTTGTTCATGTCCTGGCGGCGCGGGTCGGTGGTCTTGTACTTCGCGTATTTGGCCTTGATCGCCTCAATCTGCGGCTGGATGCGCTGCATCTTGAGGGACGACTTCATCATCATGACGCGCGTCGGCAGCATCGCGAGATTCAGAATCAGCGTGAGCAGCAGAATAGCCCAGCCCCAGTTGGGAATGCCGTGGCTAACAAAGAAGCGCAGCACCAGGAGCATGGGTTTGGCGATCCAGCCCCACCACCCGAAGCTGACCACGTGCTCGAGGGACCCGCCGTTCGTAGTGTGGACCGAGTCCAGCAGTCCCAGCAGTTTGGGACCTACAAACAGCCGGGTGTGCGCGCCGTCATCGATCGAGCCCACGGCCGCGCCGAGCAACGGAGCCTGATCGACATTTTGATCGGGGTGCTCGCGGTTCCTGGGCACGCCGACTGACTCGTGCAGTGTCACCACACTCGTGTCGGCCGGGGATTGCGGCATGAAGACCGCGGAAAAATACAAATCGCTGACGGCCACGTAATCGAAAGAGCCGCGCTGCGTATCGCCGCCGACCACTTTTTTCGCAGCGATCTGATCCGTTTTGCCACTCTCCGAGGTGTCGATGGTCGCGCCCGCGTAACCCTGCAGCGTCTCCTGATCGCCGAGACCCGAAGGCCAGGCCAGCAGCGTCGTCACCGGTGCGCCGCTCTGGGTCACAGTAACGTCCGCGCCGATCACATAGGTGTTATCGAAGTGGAAGGTCTTGCGGACGGTGAGGCCGCCATAGGAATAATCGAAGCTCAGCGTGGCGGGTGTGGTGGCGTCGATGGTTCCCGTCGCCGAGGGCACATACAGCGCGGAATTCAGCCTGTTCTTCAGGCCCGCATCGTAGGCAAACAACATGAGGGGCAGCCCGAATTTCGACGCGGCATCGTGGTTCACCAGGTCGAGCGGATTCTTCTGGCTGTCATCCCTGAATTTCTTCAGCAGCCAGGACTTGACCGCTCCGCCGCGGTTGGTGAAGGTGATCCGGTAAACCTCGTTCTCGACAACTGTCTCGCTCTCGGTGGCCGCCTGCACGGCATTTGTAGCAGTGGCGGCTACATTTGCAGCCGGGCTCGGCATGGCAGGGGCATTTTCCCCGCCCGTCGGTGGCAATGCAGCCGGGGTGCTTTGCGTTGCCTGCGGTTTTTGCGGCGTTGGCGCGGGCTGCTGTGCCTTCTTCGGCCCGAAGACCTGAAAAGCAACCACCATCAGCACAAATACGATCATGAAGCCGAACAGCGATTTCGAATCGCCGCCCATGCCACCGCCGCCGCCCTGATTGGGATTTTGTATCTCTGCCAAGACTTCCGTTACCTGTCTTCCGTGGGAGAAACCTTAAGAAATAGCCGGGCCCGAATATTCAGCGTGAGAGGTGCAGTGCTTCGCGGGCACCGGATCAAAGCCGCCCGGGTGCAGCGGATGACAGCGCATCAATCGCATGAGCGCCATCAAGCCACCACGCATGGTTCCGTGCTCCGCGATCGCAATCGCTGCGTACTCTGAACAGGTCGGCTGAAAACGGCATGCGCCCTGTGCGCGCGTAATCGCGTGCAGCGCCGGCGATACTGCGTGCTTATAAACGCCCAGCGCGCCGCGGATCAACACGGCTCGTATGCCCCGGAAACTCTGCATCGCGCTGGCACTCACTTCATTCTCTCCGCGCCGACGGCCACGCTGGCAAACACGCGCGACACTTCGCGCTCCAGCCGCGCAAACTCCATCTCGAGGACCATCCGTCGCGGATGCAAAACCACATCCACGCGCGGCGGGAGCTCGCTCAGATGCAAGCGCACCGCTTCTTTCATACGCCGGCGGATGCGATTCCGTTCCACCGCGCCGCCCAGCACGCGCCCCGCCGTCAGGCCCACGCGCGGGTGTGCGCCTGCGGGGTCGTCGGACGATCGTGCGCGAAAAAAGTAGCTCATGGATGCGGATGAATAGCGGCGGCTCTCCCGATACACGCGCTGATAGTCCGCATGCTTTCGCAGACGGGCGCTGCGCCAGTCGAATCCTGCCTCCGGCATATCTCCATTGTGTCGCACTCTCGGGGGTGGCGGCCATCTGAAGTCCTGCAAACCGGCTGCCCTGCGGGAAAAATGAGAACGGGAAGGTCTTAGTCGCGATAGCCCGCGCTGACTGAGACACGCTTGCGGCCTTTGGCGCGCCTCCTCGACAGGACCGCGGCGCCGCTCTTCGTCTTCATGCGAGTGCGGAAGCCGTGCGTTTTGGAACGGCTGCGGCGATTGGGTTGAAATGTGCGCTTCGGCATGGAAAGAATCTGACCTCTGATTTCCTCGGATTGAGAACGTCATGCGCGTCGCGTCACTTCAAGGTCGTCGAACGCGCAGTCACTCCCAGGGGCCGCGCAACTGGTGAGAACTCGCCTCATCGCGGCAAGCTCTGAGTATATCGCATCGCTTCCGCGCCCGCAAAAATGGCAGTGTGTGCGCATTCTTCACCACCATCTGTGCAACTTTCGCGCGTAAAAAATTTTCTGCGCGCAAGCCGCTTTTCTTCGCCTCCTCCTGTGCTACTATCGGCAACGTTCACTTAAGACTTTTTCGACGCCCTTCGGCTGTCGGAAGAACTTTAGACCGACGCTCCGATGCGTGACAGATCGGGGCCATTCCCGGCCAGTACGGACTTGTCCCTGAACATGCTCTGCTTCACGTGCAGGGTTCCGTCGGGCAGTTCTGTATTTCGGATGCGGCGACCGCCGGTCACTTCCGCACCCGGGTGTTTGCACAAGAGGATTGCCGATGTCATTCGCCGTTACGTCTCCTGTCGCACTCAATCCCTGGGTACAAATTCTCGCCGCGCTCGAAAAAAAGGTTAACCGTCAGTCGTTCGATACCTGGCTTAAGCCGACGCGCTACAGCTACACGCGCGAGCGCATGCTATTCGTGCGCGTTCCCACCGCGGAGTTTCGCCTGGTGGGCGATCGCTATGGCGATCTGATTCAGGAGGCCATCGAGAATCTTCATTTCGAATTCGACGACGTCACGTTCATCACGGCCGATGAGGATCCGACGCTGCCGCGGGTGCGCGAAGATGGAGGCTTTGCGCCTTCTTCCTCGACGCCGATTCCTCCGCATGCGAATGGCGGCGCTCGTCCTGCGCAAGGCGGGCCGCAGCAGGCGCGCTTCGACTGGTCCACGGCCGCGCAGCTCAACGCGCGGTACACCTTCGACGCGTTCGTGTGCGGGCCCGGCAATCAATTCGCGCGGGCCGCGGCCATGGCTGTGGCGGAGTCGCCGGCCAAGGCCTACAATCCGCTCTTCCTGTACGGGGGTGTGGGCATGGGGAAGACCCATCTGATGCACGCCATCGGTCATGAAGTGAAGCTGCGTCAGCCCAACGCCGCTATCTCTTATGTCTCGGCGGAGAAGTTCACCAACGAGATGATCAGCTCGGTGCGCTTCGACAAGATGACCAGCTTCCGCGACCGTTTCCGCACCGTGGACGTGCTGCTGATCGACGACATTCAGTTTCTCTCGCAGAAAGAGCGCACGCAGGAGGAGTTCTTTCACACGTTCAACGCGCTGCACGACAACATGAAGCAGATCGTGATTGCGTCGGACCGGCCGCCCCGCGAGCTGGCCGAGATCGAAGACCGCCTGCGCAGCCGCTTCGAGTGGGGGCTGATCGCCGACATTCAGCCGCCGGACCTTGAGACGAAAGTCGCCATCCTGCAGAAGAAAGCCGAGAGCGAACACCTGCCCGCGCCACTGCCTATGGACGTCGCGCTCTTCATCGCATCGAATGTCCGCACAAATGTCCGCGAGCTCGAAGGCGCTTTGGTGCGCCTGATCGCATGGTGCGGACTGAACGGTCTGGAAATCACGCTGCCCACCGCGCAGCAGTGCCTCAAGCAGTTCATCGATACGCAGGTGCGCAAGATCACGATCGAATCGATCCAGCGCGCCGTGGCGGAGCAGTTCGGCATGCGCGTTGCGGAACTGAAGCAGAGGAACAATTCCCGTGCTGTTGTGGTTCCGCGTCAGATTGCGATGTATCTCGCCAAGCAGCTTACCGAGGCGTCACTGCCGGAGATCGGGCGTCAGTTCGGGGGCAAACATCACACCACGGTGATGCACTCGATCGGGAAAATCGACGGGCAGCGCCGCGCCGACAAGAATCTCAACTCGACGCTGAACAAGCTGCAGGAAACGCTGAACGGTTGAGTGCTGGTACGAAATCAACCGATCGAGATTACGAGATCTCGCCGTTTGCACGCGTTTCGCGCGCACTCAGATGGAAGGTTCAGGCCCTGGCAGGCGGCTTCCGGTTTCGTGCGCCATGCAGGATCGCGAGAATGCGAAGCCGGTCGTCCCGCACTCGATACACGACGATATAGGGTGTTCCCGGCACCGGGAATTCTCTTGTGCCAGACTGAAGTCCGTAGTGCCCCATCATGGGAAACGCCTTCAGCCGATTCACGCTCAGTTCGATTCTCTCGATCTGCCGTCCGGCGGCTGCGGGGTTGTCGATAGCAATGTACTCTCGCGCTTCTGAAAGCTGACGCAGCGCCGGCCGCGTCCAGACCAGCTTCAAAGCTTACGCCACCGGGCGAACTCCGCCTCAACTTCCTGCTCGGAAGCATAGTCCCCGCGCTCGTCAGCCTCGATCCCTTCCCGGATCTGAGCCAGATGTAGATCCTGCAATTCCAGATACTGTTCGATGGCTTCACCGATGAGTTGAGTCCGGTCGCGCCGCTGGCGCTTAGCCAGTAGATCGAGACGTTTGATCTGGTTTTGTGGAGCTCGAAAACTGATACTGGCGATGGCGCGTGGCCTGGGCATAACGTATTTTATCGTATTTTGCTGTCATACAAAATAAGGCAGGCTGTCGCCTCGCCTGTAGTCCCTTGATTCGCGCTGCCTGCAGACGATCGGGTCGTTGAGCTTCTTCGCCGGGCGGTTCTTCGCCGAGCGGTTTGATGGATCAGCTCACCAGGCAATGAACGGCGACTTCCGCACCCAGAGTGCACTGGTCAGCTGCGCGAGCATAAACGTCGCGACATCGGCTCGCGCGATGGTGGTCCCGCCCGCGGGCAGCGCTTCGCCATCCACGCGAATTTGTCCTGTTCCGGGCTTGTTCAACAGACGCGGAGGCTGCACCACCGTCCAGTCCGTGTCGCTGGCCTGGATGCGCGTCTGCATCGCCCGCTGCGCCCGGAATGGCTTCTTCAGGATTACCGTCTCGAGAACACGCAGGAAAAATCTGGTTGCGGCCGACAGGTTCTTCGCAGCTCCCGGCCATACACCCGACGCGCCGAGCACGATCAGCCTGCGCACGCCCTCCTGCTTCATCGCCGCCAGGATATGGCCGATGGACTCTGGCAGCAGGGTGTCGTCTGTGAGCGTCCCGCCGAGCGCCGACAAGACGGCATCCTGGCCTGGAATCGCCTGCGCCACAGCTTTCGCATCGAGCGCATCGCCGACCACCACGCGCAGCCGATCGCCGCCGGTGAAGGCCGCCGGGTTCCGCACGAACACTGTGACTTCATGTCCCTGCGCCAGAGCCTGCTTCACGAGCTCGCGCCCGGTCCCGCCCGAAGCTCCAAAGATGACAATCTTCATCGGTTCATCCTACGCGCACGACGGTGCAGGATGCTCGTGCCACCCCTGACGGCTTCAGCTTTTCGTCGCGGTCACTCTTCGCGCAGCAACACGGCGGGCTCCACGCTCACGGCTCTGCGCGCGGGAACCGCAGCCGCCATTGCTCCGATCAGCACCATCGCCGCGACCGCGCCGGCCAGCACTACGGGGTCGTAGACGGTCGCCTCGTACACGATGCTGGCCAGCACGCGGCTGCAGAGTGCGCCGAGCGCCAGGCCGGCGACCGAGCCCAAGCCCAGCAGGAGCATGGTCCGTCCGAGGGCCGCGCGCAGGACCTGCGCCTTCTGCGCGCCGAGTGCCACGCGAATGCCCATCTCGCGCAGCCTACGCGCCACGGCGTAGCTGGCCATGCCGAAGATCCCCGTCACCGCGAGCATGGCGGCCAGGAGTCCGAGGATTCCCAGGGCCACCGTCGCCACGCGCGCTGGGAAGAGCACCAACGCCATCGCGTCTGGCCAGCTCCGGATGGTCACCGGCAGACTGGGGTCGATGTGGGTCATCAAGCTGTCTACAGCCGCGGCGATCTCCGCCGGCGGACGATTGGAGCGCACGACCAGAGTTGTGTCGCTTTCATTGTTTTGGGCAAGAGGCCAGTACATCGCCGGCTGCGGGGCCTCGGTGAGCGAATCGTATTTGCCCTGCTCCACCACGCCGACCACCTCGGTCAGCGTGGCACCATGCTCTCCAGGCTGCGCGAACCGCCGGCCAAGGGCCGCCTGAGCACTACCGAAGAGGGTTCGCGCGAAGAGCTCATTCACCAGCGCCACGTGCGAGGCGCGATTGTCGTCATGCCAGGTGAAGTC
>Ga0181531_10002148_pt1 | contig 12348 bp, 14 predicted proteins | sample PEATcosm2014_Bin_38_FD_119743 | JGI IMG/M metagenome (GOLD analysis project Ga0181531, IMG submission 119743) | Peatland microbial communities from MTU Mesocosm Facility, Houghton, MI, USA - PEATcosm2014_Bin11_10_metaG | ecosystem: Environmental > Terrestrial > Soil > Wetlands > Peat | place... | reverse complement strand
CCTTCGTCTCGGGCAGCCGATCCAGAAGCTCTGCCTTGAGAAACGCTTCGCTCAGTTCGTCGATCAGGTCTGGAAGTCTGCGCAGGAGCGTCCTGCGCGTGCAGTGCAATATCCGCGCCGCCGCCTCGTGGTCATACTCCTGCAGGCAAACCCGCGCGATAATCTGCCGGTCAAACTCCTCCAAGTGGTCCAGGCATCGCTCCATGTCATGCAGAAAGATCACTCGAGATTCGAACGTAGTCGCGGTATAAGCCGTAATCTTCGCGCGGAATAACTCCCGGCCAAGCAACGACGGCAACCGTCCCGCTTCCAGCGACCACTGCATGTAGCGCCGCAGCAACGCGAAGGTTTTCTTTCGGTATAGCCAAATGTCAGGGTCGCGATCCAGACTTACATCCCAATCGTCTCCCTCAGCGATTCCCGCCTGAGCGTCTGCCGATTCCGGTCGTGCCGGAAAGCTATGCACCGGCAACGCTTCCAAAGAGGCGACTTCCCCAGAAGGCTCGTTGCAGCTACGTTCTCCCGATAGGCCGGTCGCTTGCCGCATCCTGAGCGCCTTCTCCGCCGGATCATCCCCGTCCGCCTCTGCCCCAATCCAATCCACAATGCCTCTCATGCCACACCTCCCGTCACATCAAGATCCTCGTCATAGTCCTCAAAGCTTTCCATTTGGCGGTCATCCATGCCCCATCGAGGTCCACTGGGCATCCGCGCCCCTCGCACGCCCTTTCGCTCATAAGACACCGGCGGCATTTCGGCCATCTCTTGCGCGCACTTCGCGCAATACACTTGCCCTCCGCCCGTGGGCCGCAGCCACAAGCCTCCACAGCGTTCGCAATACTTCAGCTCGAATTGCGACTCTTTCGCAGAACTGGTCTCGCTTGCCTTCATGTTCATCACTCCTCCTGAGGCGCCGGGTTCCAATTACGAACCAGGACGGGTTGGCGTGCGCTTTGCCGCAGCCCGGAGGCTGTGGCCGAAAAAAAAAGCCCTGCGCCAGTCGCCGCTCCCAGAGCGGAAACCGAACGCAGGGCTCGTTTCTCTTACGATGACCTGCCTGCTATTTAGTTGTCGAGCTTACCCGGTTGCACTTGCTAACCGGGCGTGCCGCCGGCAAATCGCTTAACCCCATCTTGCCGGCAACTGTTTATGGTTCAATCGCCAGGCCGCGGTCCAGCATGGAACTGGAACCGTGTTGGCGAAAAAATCCTTCCTCGTAGCCGGATTTTAAAACCCGGCCATTCTGTACCACCACGCTGATGCGTCCGCTGAAATTCACAGACCGGAGCAGGCGCTCCATGGCCGCGGAGAGCACCTCAGCCCCCCGCACCTTCCTCCGAAATTCGACGAAGTCCTTTTCTTCGTTGCAGTTATCCTCGCTACTCATGGCTGGCGTTCCTGAAAAACTGAATTGGGTTGTGCGACTCTCGCGATCCTATAGCTGCAAAAAATCGGAGTCAAGGTTGATATACCCAAAGGGCTGTGGAAATCTTTTTTTTGTTAGCGTATTGCTATAGGCCCCATGCTATACTCCGAGCTATGAAATTCCGCGTGCTGCAAGATAACCTGCGCAATACTCTTTGGGAACGCATCGATGAAGGCGATCTGACCGGCCTCCGCCTGGCGCAACAGACGGGATTCAAGCAGGCCCATATCTCCAACTTCCTGAATCGGAAACGCGGCTTGAGCCTTGAGGGCATGGACCGGGTCCTGGCCGTCCAGCATCTTTCCGTCCTCGATCTGCTCGATCCCTCCGAGGTCAACAAGCGCGCGTCCATCCTGCCCCCCAGCAACGACGACTTCCAGAACGTCCTTCTGACCGATAGCGCCGTTGCCGCCACCCATCCCCTCATCACCAGCATGAACGTCAAGGAAATCCTGAAATTCAAGAAAAGCTTTCTAAAGAAGCTGAAAGCGGAAACTGAAGGCGACCGCGAGCAATGGGAGCGCTTCGTGCTCATCAAAGTCGACGCCCGCGAAGGCATGAGCATGTACCCGCGCCTGCTGCCCGGGGCCACGCTGCTCATCGACCGCCACTACAATTCACTTAAACCCTACCGCAAGGGCGAGTTCAACATGTACGCCGTGCTCAAAAACGAAACTTGCACCGTGAAATACGTGGAAACAGCCGGCCAGCACCTGATTCTGCGGCCTCATAACCAGGCTTATCCCATTGAAGTCATGACCATGGAAGATGGCAAGACCGCTTCCGACTACCTGGTCGGCCGCGTCTGCCATGTGGGGATCGAAACCTAAAACCAGTGGCCAGTTGCCAGTGGGCAGTGGCCAGTCAACCCTAATCTGCACTGGGCACTGAACACTGGCCACTGGCCACTACTTTTCCGCCAGGCTGTCGAACATTTTCCACAGCTTGTCGGCGGTCGCCCGGTAGATCACATAGCCGCTGCCGGCATCGGTGGTTTCCCGAAACAGTAATTCCCCGCGACCGTCCCCGTCGGCATCGACTGCGTCGATCAACTCCAGCCGGGGAGTCACGTCCAGGTGAAACGTGTCGGTCACTCCCGAATAAATTTTCAGCAAGTTGCCATAGATGTCGGTTCGGGCTACCAGCGTGATGTTGTAAGTCTCTGGCGCAGTTGTGGATGCAGGCGACGGCGGAAAATGCGCTTCGGCGCTAAAGATCATCACCGGCTGAGTGTTTCCCCACACGTCGAAAGCATGAAACTGCGTGTTCTCGAAAATGGGCTGCGCCGGTTTTGCCGGAGCCTTGTGCCGCGCGGCACTGGTTTTCGCAGGCGGAGGCGTGGCAGGGATGCGGTTCCTCTCCAGCGCATTGGCGTAGGCGCGAACTTCATCCGCCGCCAGCGCCAGTATCTGCTGCCGCCGATCGTCTTCTTCGCCCGTCTTAAAATAAAACTTGTAGGAATGCGGATCGGGTCCGCCGCCGTCGGAAATGGCCGGGATCAGTTGCGACGGTCCCGTACTTGCGGAGGGCGTAGTTCCCGGATCGGGAGGTTTGCCAACCTTTGTGCTAAGTTCATCCTCCTGCGGCGCAGACTCGGTCGGTTTTCCACGGCGTAGCGTTGGGCGATAGTAGTTTTCCGAGGTTTGCGCTGACGGAGGTTGAGTTGGCGCGGCTTGAGTTGGCGAAGCCTGAGTCGGAGGGGCTGGCGGCGAAGTTGTCGACGGCTTGGGGGCGGCTTGACCTGACGATCCATTGCCAGAGGAACCGCTTGCAGGCGCTGAAGGCGCAGGCGTAGTCAATGAAGGCTTGTCAGAAGACGCGGTTGCGGCTGGGGTAGTGGAAGGCGAGGTCGTTGAAGGCGGAGCAGTGGAAGCAGGAGGAGTGGAAGCGGGAGCACCGGAAGCGGGTGCGGGATTCGGACTAGCTGGTGGCTTTGACGCGCTGCCTCGAGTCAGCCTCGGCGGCGCGTCGCTGTCGGTGTGGTCGATCCCCACGGGCACGTCTTCCGCTTTATGCGCGGTTTTCGCGCCCTCGGTCCCATTCGGAAAATACGATCCCGATCCCATCCACGGATGCGGACTGCCCGCAGTCTTGCTGTGCAGCGCCGCATTGATGGTGAAGAGCCCCAGCGAATCGCCCGCCTGCTCGACCTCATAAACGGTGCCGGACTCCAGCGCCATCGGCACCGGATCGGCCTTATAAACGCTCGCGTCGTAAAACTTGCCCTCGACCAGAATCGCAACCGGGATGAACGTCCCCTTGCTGCCGTTGAGCTGTAGAACACCTACGGCGCGTGGTCCTTTCACTTTTTTCTTGGGCTTCTCTGCCGGAGGTTTTTCCTCGGGAACTTCGTTCGGACGCTTCAGCTGCGGCCTGCCCTGGGCCGCGCTGGGCGGAACCGCGGCTGCGAAAAACGCTAGAATGACAATGACGGCACACGCCGAACTGCGGTATAAGAACAATCTGGACATAGGTTGATTCGACTTCCGGAAAAACGAGGCGTTCATGAGCATCCAGGTCAATGATAAGGCTCCCGAGTTTACTTTGCAGGACGAGAACGGAAAGGAAGTCTCGCTGAAAGGTCTGCGCGGCAAAGTCGTCGTGCTTTATTTCTATCCTCGCGCCGACACTCCAGGCTGCACCATCGAGGCCTGCGAGTTTCGCGACACCTACAAACAGATGCAGAAAACCGGCGCCGTGTTACTTGGCATCTCGCCCGACACAAGCAAGGCGCAGAAAAAGTTTCAGGAGAAATTCAGCCTGCCCTTCCCGCTGCTGGCCGATGCCGACAAGAAAGTTGCCGTAGCCTTCGACGTGTTGAAAGAAAAGAACATGTACGGCAAGAAAGTCATGGGCATCGTGCGCACCACGTTCATCATCGGGCCAGACGGCAAGATCCAGCATATTTTTCCCAAAGTGAAGGCGGAAGGCCACGCGGGCGAGGTGCTGGCTTATCTGAAAGAGTCGGCGAAGGGCGCGGCGTGAAAGTAGCGCCGGCATCTTGCCGGAGGCGCTACACGAGAGCACACTTGCCCATCCGTCATACAGCTCGACCGACCTTTCCCAAGATTCATCCTCTGCCGCGCGCTTTCTTCGCGCGCAATCCGCGGCGCGTGGCGCGCGAACTTCTCGGCAAGGTGCTGGTAAGACAGAGCGCGGGGCGACAGAACGAAGAGCATTTTCTTGCCGCCCGCATCGTTGAAACCGAAGCGTATCTCGGAGAAAACGATCCTGCGGCGCATTCTGCCGCCGGCATGACCGCGCGGAATGCAGTGCTGTTCGGGCCTCCCGGCTATGCTTACGTTTATTTCATCTACGGCACTCACTACTGCCTGAATGCGTCGTGCGACCGCGAGGGTAAGGCGGGAGGCGTGCTGTTCCGCGCAGTCGAACCGCTGCGGGGCATTGAAGAGATGGCACAGGCTCGTGAGATTGAAGTGCGAGGCCCACGCGATCTGGTTCGGCTCACCAGCGGCCCCGGACGTCTCGCCGAAGCCTTCGGCATCACCCGCGCCCGCGATAATGGCTGCGATCTCACTTCATCCAGATCCACCTTGTGGATTGGGGATGACAGCTTTCATGTGGCAAAAATCCAAATTACCCCGCGCATCGGAATCAGCAAGGCCGCCGACCAGCCCCTGCGCTACATTCTTGCGGGAAACGCCTTCGTTTCCGGACGGAAGCACTGGCCGAAACCGTAGTGGGTCAGTTAAGAAGTTTAACCACGAAGGACACGAAGTAACACTAAGGAAAACCATGGGACCAGGGCCTTCGTGATACTTCGTGTCCTTCGTGGTCCATGGTTTTGTACTGCTTCACGCGGAAACTGCTCCCGAGACATAAGGGCGCCTGCGATTTGACAAACGGGTGTAGACTGTCCCTCGGGCCTAATGCGCGAAAAACCGCGCTGGTCAAGGTATTTGACGCCCCGTCTGGATGGTCTTTCTGGTTTTCGCCGCATCCTCCGGGCGGAACAAATCATCCAACCGAACAGGAGCCTGTTTGCGCCGGTCCGCTCCATTTCGCGTTTCGATCTTCGCTCTGGCGATCTTTGCTCTGGCGATTCTGATTTCGACTATGCCGCTCTCGCGAGCGCTGGATCCAGCCGCGCGGCCCGCGGCCACAACAGCAACGATTCCCGCCCCGGCCAGCATCGTGATCGGCTTCGTGGGGGGCTTCGTCGGCCATGACAACCCGCATCATGGACCCGTGCAACTGGCGAAGCGAATCCGGCAGACTGTTCCTAAAGACACATACGTCCGCGTTTTCGAAAACCGGCACCGAAAAAGTGCGTACGACGCCATCCTCCGGCTGCTCGATACCGATCATGACGGTTCTCTTTCTGCGGAAGAAAAAGCGCGGGCGCGGATTATCCTCTTCGGGCAAAGCTGGGGAGCGGCGGCGGCGGTTCTGCTGGCGCGCGATCTGCGCCGCCAAGGCGTGCCGGTTTTGCTGACCGTGCAGGTGGATAGCGTCGCCAAAGCGTGGCAGAACGATGCCGTGATTCCCGATAACGTGGCCGAAGCGGTCAACTTTTATCAGCCGCATGGCATCATTCACGGACGCGCGAAGATTGCGGCGGCGGATCCTACGAAAACCGAGATTCTGGGGAACTACCTGACCGATTACAGGAAGACGCCCGTCGATTGTCCTGACGCTTCCTGGGCCGACCGCTTTTTTACTCCCGGCCACATGCAGAGCGAGTGCGATCCGAACTTGTGGTCGCGAATCGAAAGCATGGTGCGGCAGCGGGTGATTTCTTCAGATACTTCTCCAACGGCGTCCGCAGCCGTTCCCGCGGAAATCCAGCCCCAACACTAAGACTGCCCGCCCTTTCGGAACTTGTCATCCCACCTGAAGACTTGTCATCCCGAGCGCAGCGAGGGAGCTTGGTGTTTGCGCGCACCGAACTAGCTGCCGCTTAAGGCAAGAACCAAGGTCCCTCGCTTCGCTCGGGATGACATATGCGCGATAGGGATGACAAATCCTGGTGTAATGACAAATCTTAGGTAAGCAGAACGTTATCGATCAGCCGCGTAGGGCCTACGAAGGCTGCGACCGCGACCAATGCGCCGCTGACGGCGTTTTCGATTTGCTGCAGGCTGTCGGGATTTACGATTTCGAAATAATCCAGGCGAACCGCTTTTTCTTCGGCAAACTCCGCGAGGCCCTCAACCAGCAGTTTTTCCGCGTTGCATTCGCCGGCTTCCCAGGATTTCTTCACCCGCATCAGCGCGCGATGCAGCACCAGCGCCTGCTGGCGCTGTTGCGGGTCGAGATAGGCGTTGCGCGAACTCATGGCCAGGCCATCGACTTCGCGCACGATTTGGCAAGCGACGATCTCGACCGGAAGATTCAGGTCGCGCACCATGCGGCGAATGATCGCCACCTGCGCCGCGTCTTTCTGTCCGAAGAAGGCCGCGTCCGGTTCGACGATGTGAAACAGTTTGGCCACTACGGTGGTGACGCCGCGAAAGTGTCCGGGGCGGGAACGCCCGTCCAGCTTGCCGCTCAGCCCCTCCACCGTGACCCAGGTCACGGCGCCTGCGGGATACATTTCCTCGACGGTGGGGGCGAAAAGCAATTCCACTCTTTCTTTTTGCAGCATTTCCAGATCGCGCTCGAACGTTCGTGGATACTTTGCCAGGTCTTCGTTCGGCCCGAACTGAGTGGGGTTTACAAAGATCGACGCCGCGACAATATCGCAAGATGCCTTCGCCGCCCGCACCAGAGATAAGTGTCCCTCGTGGAGAGCACCCATGGTGGGCACGAATCCCAGGCGCTTGCCGGTGGCCCCTGCGGCGCGGCACGCAGCCCGCATGTCTTCGATGGTGTTGCAGATCTTCATGGTGTGAGGTGGTTCCAGAAATTGCGTTTCAGGATGTGGGAATCCAGCGAATCTCGACGTGTGCGCCTTCCAGATCGCCTTCGACAATGCCGCGGTTGCGGCGCAGCGCGATTTTATCCTGCTCTGAACTCGTGGGCCTTTCATCGATCAGGATCGCGACCGCGCGTCCATAAGGCCAGGCCGAAGCGGGCAGGCGGGCTAGAGCGCTAAACACTTCTTCCGGCTTCAGAATCTGTTCTTCGTTGGCGGCAACGCCGGTGAGCAGTCCAACCGCGTCGGGACGGACAACGAGATACGGATTGCCCCAGTGCTTGCTCTCTTGCAGGCATGGATACTTCGCCGAATCGACAGGCGAGATCGCCTGCAGCAAAGTGGCGGCCTCGGGCGGCGGGGTGGGCTTGCGCGAACAAGCCATGATCGAGAGGCTCATTAGCACAAGCAAAATGAATCCGGCAACCGATACACACGAGGCGCGCGAACACCACGACGCGCCTGAGAAACTCACCGCGCCACCATGGGCACGTCGGTCTTCACCGCCCAAACCAGCGCTACTACCCAACCGATCACCGTCCAACCCAGAAAAATGTTGAGCAGCAGGATGGCGGTGGCGTCCCGCTTACTGCGGGCAAAGGCAAGAATCGCGGGCAGAAAATACATCACGAAGCCGAGACCGAAAAACGGCAGAAAAAACGCGGGCAAGAGGTGAGTCATGACAGCCTCCTTGGCAATAGCGTAGCACTTTCTCAGTACTGAGTACCTAGTACCCAGTACCCAGAAAACCGCGCTGCATCTACTCCTGCAGGTTTTGCTAGGTACTGGGTACCAGGTACTGGAGACTTCTACCGCATCGCCCGCTTCCGCGCCAACACCGTATCCAGCCCGGCCTTGGTCTCCCGAGGCAGATGGTAGGATTCCTCGTCCGACGGATACTGCTGCGATTTCACGTCAGCGGCAAACGCCCGCGCGGCGTTCGCGATCAGCGCGGCCGCGTCACCGTAGCGGCGCACAAACTTTGCCGACGGCGCAAACGTCAGGTTGAGCAGATCGTGGAAGACCAGCACCTGGCCATCGCACTCCGGCCCGGCGCCAATGCCGATGGTCGGCGTGCTGACCTCGGCGGTAATCATGGCCGCTACTTCGCGCGGAATTCCTTCCAGCACAATGCAGCAGACGCCGGCGCGGTCAAGCGCCACGGCGTCGCGCATGAGCTGCTCGATGCCGCTAAGATTTTTGCCCTGCACTTTGTAGCCGCCCATCACGTTGACCGACTGCGGCGTGAGCCCAATGTGGCCAGCCACGGGAATTTCGGCGTCGATAATGCGGCGAATCAGGTCGGCACGCTTTTCGCCGCCTTCGATCTTCACCACCTCCGCGCCGCCTTCTTTCACAAAGCGCGTGGCGTTGTCGAGTGCGCTTTTTTGATCAACCTGATAAGACCCGTAAGGCATGTCGGCGAGTAGCAGCGCATGTTTCACGCCGCGGCGCACAGCTTTCACGTGATGCAGCATCTCGTCCATGGTGACCGAGAGCGTGTTTTCATAGCCAAGAATGGTTTGGGCCAGCGAATCGCCGACCAGGATCATCTCGATGCCAGCCTCATCGACCAGGCGCGCGGTGGCGTAGTCGTATGCGGTGAGGCAGGTAATGGGTTGGTGGTGGAGTTTCGATTCCCGCAGAGTCGCGGTGGTGATCTTCTGGCGAGGTTCGTCGTGGCCTGAAAAGGCAGGCCCGCCAATTCCGGTGATGCTCATTGATCCTCCAGTGCCCCTCCAGCTTGCCGGATAGAGCCTGTGCCGCATCTTCGTGGATGCTGAGGATATTGTAGCGGGAAAACCGTCGTTGGTCGATGGTCGTTAGTGGTTGGCTGGATTGTGTGCGCAAGCCCCACATGTGCTATGTAAGACGATTGCCATATGGCTTACCATACGGTAAGATACGGTCATGGCAACTTATCGCACCGTGATCAGTTCCAAGGGCCAGGTTGTTATTCCGGCGGAACTGCGCGAACAATTCGGACTGGAAAAAGGCACGCCCGCCACCTGGACCGAAGAGAAAGGCAGGCTGGTGCTGACTCCAATTACCGTTCGGCAACTGCGCGAAATCAGGGGATTTCTGAAGCCCGCGCCCGGCGAGCCCTCGGCTTTCGAAGGTTTGTTTGAAGAACGGGAGCGCGAGCGCCGGCGAGGGAAGTGATGGCTCGGTCAACTCGGGAGGACGCGCGCCGCTATGTCCTCGATGCTAACGCGCTGATCGGCTTATTCGAAGATCGAAAGGTTGTCGCGGAAAAAGTTGAACGCTTGCTCAGCGACGCCCTGCTCAGGGGTCTTCCACTTCTGATGTCGGCCGTGAATTGGGGAGAAGTGTTCTATACCGAATGGCGATACCGCGGCGAAGCGAAGGCACGAGAAGCCGAGGCGAAGCTGCATGTGATGCCCATCGCAGTCATAAGCGTGGATTTGGAACGCGCAACTCGCGCCGGTGCTCTAAAACAGAAACACGGCCTCGGATATGCTGACGCTTTCGCCGCCGAACTTGCCATCGAGCGCGGCGCGTGGCTGGTTACCGCCGATCCAGAGTTTTCCAAGGTTGGCCAGATGCTTTCCATCTATTCGCTGCCGCGGTATGAGAGATAGGCGGGACTGGGGCCACGTCTGGGAGATGGGAACCTGCCCCGCTTCGCTCGCTGGACGGGCGAATGCGCCCGTCCCCACATGAACTCTCTCACGCTGCCGCCCTACCGCGCCGCCTGCTGCGCTACCAGTTTCTGTCGCGCCGTCTTCAATTCCGGCCGTTCATCGCCCACAGCCACTTCGGTCAACTTGCGGAAATAGGCGCTGGCTGTCGTGGCATCCCCGGAAGCGTCCGCTGCCCGCGCCGCGCCGTACAAGGCGTTGAAGCGGTTCGGCGCAATCTTGAGCACGACCTGATACTCCACCAGCGCTTCTTTGGGCGGATGGCCGATCATCAACAACTCGGCCAGCATCTCGCGCGCAGGTGTGACGGCTCCGGGCGTGACCGCGGCCTTGTCCATACTCTCTTCCAATTCCGCCGCCGAACGCGCCAGCTTCAAGGCCTCCTCCGACTTGCCATTCTGTTGCGCAATCCACGCGGCCACTTCGCGACGCCCGACTTCCACTTGATTCGACCAGTAGGAGTTATTCTGCTTCGCAATCGAGTCGCGAAGAGCGGCAAGCTTCTGTTCGGCTTGAGCCGCCTTCTCCGGATTTTGCGAACGCGCGCTTCCCACGCCGATCGCCGTCCACGTAATCGCCTGCGCCCAAGGCACGCCGTCCTCCGCCACGCGAAGTTGGGCAGCCTGCCGCCAATTTCCCAGTTCAATCGCGTACCTCGCAGGAATTGCCGCCGCTCCGTAATTCCGGGTAAGCGTCAGGCCGGAAACAGGCGGCAACCCGTTCATCTCATCCAGCACAGCCCTGGCCTTGCTCACGCGCCCACTTTGGAGATCGGCATACATCAGGTAGTCCATCGCGTGCAGCCGCTGATCGCGCGCCTCGCCGTTTTTCGAATCGGCCTCCGCGGCCGCCGCCAGCTCCGCCGACTTTAGATTCGAGCCGATCGATTCGTCCCACGACCCCACCCGCGTGAACAGATGCGACGGCATATGATTCGCATGCGCCGAAGCGGGAGCAATCCTGGCGTACATGCGAGCCGCCCCCAGCCCCTGCCCGGCCAGCACCGGATTGTCGTAGCAGTGGATGATGTAGTGCGCGACGCCCGGATGGTGCGGCTGTTTGGCGAAGATTGGCTCCAGGATCTCGCCGCACTTCCGCTGGTTGGCAAAAGTCTTGTCGGTCTTGGGCGCGGTGATCGCCAAGGTCAGCGCGTAAAAGATCGCCGCTTCATCGTCCTGCGGATAAGACGTCTGCAGCGCGCCCATTTTCTGTGCAAATGCCTGGCTGTGCGTGTATGCGTCCTTACCGTCATCGCGGTAAATTTCGGCCAGCGCATCGATGTAGGCATTCTCGCGGCGTGTCGTCTTCTGGTTGCCGGCGGCGATCTGTTTCGCCTCGTTGAGGGCCACACGGCCGGCCGCCGTGTCGCCGTTGTCCCACATCCCGTGATAATGAGACATGGCCACGCCCCAACGCGCCATGGCGCATTGTGGATCCCGGTCAGAGATCTCCGTAAACGCCTGGCGCGCCTGTTCATACTGGAATGAATGCAGCAGCGCGACCGCGCGGTTGAAAGCTTCGGTGAGATTTGGGCTGCATGAAGTCAGGAAGTGGACCGCGCCAACCTCCTCCTCACCGATGGCGTGGTGATGCTCTTCCTGACTTAGGGCAAGCGGAACGAAACTCAGGGCCGAGGCGAGAACCAAGGTCAAGGGGCGCATGGGGCACCTCCGTATAGCGCGCAATTCTACCACCAGCCGGCAACGAAAAAGTGTCAGCTGCTGGGCCGGGCCAAGGAAGTCCTCCGAAAAGACAGCCTTTCAAGCTCCCACTGCCTCCTGCCCGCCTAGCGGCAGGAAGTATTGCGTGCCTTTGATCGGCTCGGTCACTTTGCGCAGCAGTTCCTGCAGGTCTTCGTTGCGGTCGACGAAATCGATGTCCGAAGTATTCACGATCAACAGATCGGACGACGTGTAGTGAAAAAAGAAGTGTTCGTAGGCCTTCACCACTTCTTCCAGATATTCGTCGCTTACGGAGCGCTCGCCGGGCGCGTTCTTTTTCTTCAGGCGCTTTTTCAGAACTTCGGGCGTGGCTTGCAAATAAATCACAAGATCAGGCGTAGGCAGGCTCTCGCGAAAGTGGTTGTAGTAGCGGTTGTAGGTGTCGAGTTCCTGGTCGGTGAGGTTGAGGCAGGCGAAGAGTTTGTCTTTTTCGATGATGTAGTCGGCGACCACGGTTTTTTGCGAACGCGGGCCCAGGTCGAGCGCCTGCAACTGCTCGAAGCGCTGCACCAGAAAGGTGAACTGCGCTTGAAACGCCGCTCCCGGCTCGCCCTCATAAAACGCGGGCAGAAAGGGATTCGACTCCGGCTCCATCACACGCTGCGCATTCAGGCGCTCGGCCAGAATGCGGGCCAGCGTGCTCTTGCCCACTCGGATGGG
>Ga0181531_10002147_pt1 | contig 12352 bp, 6 predicted proteins | sample PEATcosm2014_Bin_38_FD_119743 | JGI IMG/M metagenome (GOLD analysis project Ga0181531, IMG submission 119743) | Peatland microbial communities from MTU Mesocosm Facility, Houghton, MI, USA - PEATcosm2014_Bin11_10_metaG | ecosystem: Environmental > Terrestrial > Soil > Wetlands > Peat | place... | reverse complement strand
TTCCGGAGAGGGTATTTTCGACACCGCCTCCAGCTCGGGGAATCTTGCACCCAATTGCGTGCACAGCTTTTCAAGCACCGCGGCGGTCAGTTCATCCTGGAGCGCAAACAAGTCGGTAACCTGCGAATCGAAGCGCTGGGACCAGATTTGATATCCCTCGCTTGTTTGGCTTAGTTGCATGGTCAGGCGAATGCTCGCGCCCGACCGGCGAAGGCTTCCATGCACCAGAAGGCTGGCTCCAAGACGACGGCCAATCTCTCGCACGTCCGCGTTGGTTCCCTTGCACTGGAACGCGGAAGTCCGCGAGACAACGCGCAGGCCCGGAATCTGCGTGAAACCGTTGGTCAATTCCTCGGCCAGCCCGTCACAGATATACTCGTTCTCCGGGTCGGGGCTGATATTGACCAAAGGCAAAATCGCAATCGTATGCACATCCGCAGTCTTAGCCGGCGCTGAGGAGGTCATCGACTTCCCAGACGCAGGGTTCAAATCCGCCAGCATCTCCGGGATTGTCTGGTATCGATCTGCTGCCTTCCTGGCAAGGGCGCGGCATACAACCAGTTCGAGCGCCGCTGAAATCTCCGGCCTCACTTCGCGCATCGGGTCGGGATCCACCGTCTGCATTGCGTGCAGCAGGGCCAATGCGTTTGTGCCATGGAAGGGCAGCCTGCCGGTGAGCAATTTATAAAGGATCACTCCAAATGAGAAGATATCCGCGCGTTCGTCCACATCTTCGCCACGGGCCTGCTCCGGCGCCATGTAGCCCATGGTGCCGACGGTGATACCGTCGAAGAATCCCGTGGTTTGCGTCTCACCGTCTGGGGTGAATGGGCGCGAAACTTTCGCAAGTCCGAAGTCGAGGATTCTTATCTGTCCATCGTCGCGGACCAGAATATTGGCTGGCTTCAAATCCCGGTGGACTACGCCTGCCGCATGTGCGGCGGTGATCGCATTTCCGATGAGAGTCGCCATCGAAAGAGCACGGTCGATGACCATACCACCTTCGGGAATCAACTGCTGCAGCGGCCGTCCCTGCACAAATTCCATCACAATGCAGGTGGTTCCGCCCTGAAAGAGAATGTCGTATATGGTCACGATTCCAGGATGACTGAGCGAGGAGGTCAACTGCGCCTCGCGCAGCAGCGCCGCCTCAAGAACGGGGCTGGAGTTTCTGGCGGGAATCACCTTGATGGCAACATTCCGCTGGAGCCGAGTATCCTGCGCCTTGTACACCGCCCCCATCCCGCCCGACCCAAGATGTTCGTCGATCCGGTAAGGTCCAAGCATTGTGCCGATGGGCAGAAGTGCTTCCGGACGCTCAGGGTCCGTGGCAGGGAAATCCTCATACCTGGTCTGGCGTTCCGACGGCATACCTAAAGCATACAGCCGCAAAGCTCCGCTCATACACCCGTCAGGAGTTCAGCTGCGCGCGCCTGCAACCTTTGAAGAGATGGAAGTATAAATGCGCCAATAAGACGAACTCTGGAGTTCTGTTAGCCTAAGCTCACGAGAGCCATGCTCCGGTCGCACGGCGCAAACCTTTCGCGTCCGAGGACGTTGTGAATACGATTCGCGCCGACGTGTGCGTTGTTGGGGGTGGACCGGCCGGGAGCACGCTCGCAGCGCGCCTTGCCGCCCTGGGCAATAGCGTTGTGCTTGTCGAGCGGGCTGCGTTTCCCAGAAAACATCTCGGTGAATCCTTGACTCCGGGCGTGCGTCCGCTCCTCGAGTCAATCGGTGCTGGCGATGTTTTTGAGAAGTCCGGCGCTTTGGCGGTTGAGTCTGTCCTTCTGAATTGGGATGGGGAGCTTCGGGAACGGATTGATCCTGAGAGCCGAGGCATGCTCGTGGATCGCGGAAGATTTGACACTCTGCTGCTGAAGCACGCCATAGCGGCCGGAGCGAAGGTACTTCAGCCAGCCAGTTTTAGGGATTGCACGACACTCGCCGATGGATGGCGGATTCGTGTTGAGCAAGGCGAAACATCGATCTGCATCGATGCTCGATTTCTGGCGGATGCGAGCGGCCGGTCATTTGTAACTCGTGGCCGGAAGCGCCAGACAGGCGCGCGAACCACTTCGTTTTACGCTTACTGGGAAGGTTCCGATCTCCCGAAGCGGCCCCGCATTGAGGCTGGTTCAGATTGTTGGTATTGGGGCGTTCCTATACCGGACGGCACTTACAACACATTGGTCTTCGTTGATCCTCGAACTTATTCACCGGACCAACTTCAGGAATTGGTTGCACGCTCCGGTCTGCTTGCGGGTTGCCGCGACATCCATTTGGATTCGCCGATTCAGGCGGCCGATGCGACACCATATATAGATGAGCAAAGCGTCACCCATAACAGCATCAAGGTTGGCGATGCGGCGCTCGCAATCGATCCTCTTTCGTCGAGCGGAGTGCAAAAGGCCATCCAGACAGCACTCTCGGCCGCGGTGGTAGTGAACACTCTGCTCCGAAAGCCGGAATCGAGTGAAGCAGCCATGCAATTTTATCTGTCGAGTCTCGCGGACGCGTCGGAGCGCCATTGCCAATGGGCGGGCGAATACTACGGTGCCGCGGCTGCAAGTCGAAACGCGGAGTTCTGGTGGCGGCGCGCTTCCAGGAGCGAACCCGTCGAAGCCGCGCAACCGATCGCGGCGAGTAACTTTGCCGATGAGCCGCTGACCTTGTCACCACGCCTTACCTTCGTCGAATTGCCCTGCCTTGAAGGGGAGTTTGTAACCTTGAAATCCGCATTGCGTCATCCTTCTCTCGAAAGGCCCGTGATCTTTGTTGGCGGCTGCGAGTTGCCCCCGCTGGTTCGCAGGCTGCGCACCGGCATGAAGCCGATGGAAATTGCGCTGCTATGGTCGAACCAGGTTCCAATCGGAACCGGGCTTGCCCTGACCGGTTGGCTCATCGGCAAAGGCCTGCTGATTTGTGCGGCGCAATGATGCGGCCGAACGGAATCGACGAGGACCGCATCGCCCCGGTTCGTGTATAGTATGCGTCGAGCTTCTTGGACCTAAGATAGGTTCGAATCGCGATCGCGCGGAGCCGAAGGTGTCCGCCACGGACGTGCAACGATTCCAATAAGGAAATTGAATGGCGCCAAAAAAGAAAGTGGCTTTGGATACTGAAAAGCGGCTGCCGGAGCATCTCAACAAGCGGCCAGAAATGACGTGGCACGACCAGTTGATCACGCTGCTGCATCTGGGCGCCGCCTTCGAACACGCGCTGATGGTTCAGTACTTGTATGCGGCCTACTCCCTAGGCGGCGACCAGATTCCGGTCAAACACCGCAAGATGGTCAAGCAATGGCAGGAATCGTTCCTGGCCGTGGCGCGTGAAGAGATGGGCCACCTGCTCACAGTGCAGAATGTTCTCACCTTTTTGGGCGCCGGCTTCAGTCTGGCTCGCGACAGATTTCCGTGGGCCATTGAATGGTTCGATATTGAACCGCTGAGCTTTGGTTCCCTCGCCTGTTACGTCAATGCGGAGATGCCGGAGCTGCAGAAGTTCCGGGAGAGGGAGGAGATTGAAGCGCTGGCGAAGAAACACCTTAGAAAGGACGCGAAACCAGTGCACCCGGTGGCCGAGGTCTATCGCGAGATCATGACTCTGCTGAAGGATACGGAGCGAATTCCTGAAAGCGCCCTCCACCCCGAGACCTATTTGTCGCAGGCCTCGTGGGATGAATGGGGACGCGGTTATAAGCCGGATCCGCGGCCCCTCGATCCTGAGGGAAATCTGGTAAAAGTCTCAAGAGAAGTGGATCGCGCCGCGCAGTTCGATTCGCACGTTCTGGTTTTCCAGGTCGCGACCCGGACGGACGCTCTGGCGGCCATCGAAGCGGTCAGCTTGCAGGGCGAAGGAACGGATCTCCCCGACAATGACAAACCGGGGGGAGGAGAGTGGTCGCACTTCCGCCGCTTCATCAAGATCTACCGGGAGTTCAAACGGACCAACGACGGGAGTTGGAACCCAGCGGCGCCAGCGGCGACCAATCCCAACACGAATCCGGATTCACTTGCGCCTGATCGCGAGAGCTACATTTCCAACGAGCAGACCCGCAACTGGGCCATTCTTTTTAACGTGCGTTATCGAATGCTGTTGACGTATCTGATGCACACCTACCAGCTCGCGCCCGTTACCCGGCCCGACTTGCCCAACGTGCGTGCCATGCTGATGCACCGCGTCTTCGGTGAAATGTATCAACTGAAAACGTTGTCCGAAAAACTCTTCCAGATGCCTTTGCGAGACATCGATGCCAAGCCCGAAACTCCGGCCGGGCAACGACGGACCGCCGGTCCCCCGTTTGAAATGCCGTGGAATTTGCGAATACCGGTTAACGACGTCGATTGCTGGTGCTTGCACCGGGATATTCTGAGCGCCTCGCGCAATGCCTGCGATGCAATTATGAAGACTCATTTGACTCCTCACCAGAAGGCGTATATCACCACGCTTCGCAGCCTGGATGCGCAGGCGGAGACCTGGATCGAAAAGATTCTGGCGGGAATGAATTCAACTGCGAGGTATGGAGCATGACGATCACCGAGTTGCGCATCCTTCCCCCCTTCGCCATCGGACGGCTCGGCTCGGCAAAGGAACCTCTGGACAATTACACGATCAAAAACAATCCGGACGAGCCGCTGGGCTATCGGCGGATTGTCTGCGCGGAAACGCTCACCGTGGACGAGACGACCGGTGAGATCGTGAACAAGAGCGTTCCGCACACCATCGAATTCAAGAGCGAAGGAAAGATTCGTCCGGTGGCGCCCTTTCTTGAAGTGTTCGCCGTATCGAAAGAGATCGCTAAAGGCAAAGTCGTGTCCGAAGAGTTGGTGCCGCTCGATGAAGACTTGCTGACCAAGCTCGGGGGCCGGATCGAGTGGAGAGTTTCTGTCGCGAACCGCAAGGTGGTGCGGCGTACGGGAGATCCCGACGATGCGGTAACAGGGGATACAGGCTGGTTCTCTGATCACGATAGCCACGCGCTCCAGGGTTTCTCAAAGAACTTCGTGCGTGGAGGCTCCATCCATTTCGGGCATGTGCGCTTTATTCGCCCAAACCATGTCTTCGGGGAGGTCCGGCTTCGCTTTACGCCGGGACAGGGGCTGATCTACGGGCCCAAAACCAGCAAATCGGATCCGGCCATTCCCGCGGAGCGCGCCATTTACAAAGCGTCGAAAGACTGGGTCGGCTTCGGTAAAGATCCTGACAAGGTCACCAACCAGACCGTGCCGCCCTCGCTTTACGCAATTGAACCGCCGGCCCCTTCCTGGCTCAATAACAACATCGCGGTCAGCCGGGGCTATCTGGACGATGCATGCGATGGCTTTGTGGAAGTGCGCTTGACATTGGAAGCAGGGCAGACTCTGGCAGCAACCGCACGAATCTGCTCCGCCCCTCCGGCGGTGATTCCCGATTCGCTCTTCATTCGCACCCTGGCCGACGATCTTGAGCAGGTGATCCACGGGCCGAAGGTCTCGCCCAGTGAGCCCTTTGAAAAGACTCGCAATCGCGCCATCGATATCGTCAGGCGCGCGTACGAAACCGTGCGGTTCATGAATGTAGCGGTCATGAACGGCAACGATATTGGGGGACGCCCGGCGCTTTCGCTCGATTCGATGCCGGAAGAAGAGGCAGCCGATACGGAGCGCGCCATTCGTCCCGTGATGGCTCCTGGGTCCGTGGATACATTCGGAATTATGACTCTGCATGAGCAGGTTTTTGCCGCCTTACGCGGCGGTGCCGCTCCGTGGTTTGTGAAATTATTGCGCCGTCCTGACGAAGTTGCCGACTTTACTGACCGCGGTAGGAGAAAGATGCCCGCGCTCATGTGCGGCGCGGACAACAGCTATCTTGCGCTGACCTACCGGCAGATCGATACCATCCGCAAAGTGGCCGAGGAGGCGCCATTTCGAAATGAGTCCGCACACCAGGAGCCCGGTCCGGATTCTCTCACCGCGCTCAACCTGACGGCTCAGCTGCACTATGAAGCCAGGGGCAATCCCATCAGTTCGCGTCCCGTGACATCGGTAGCCAACTGCTGCCCGGGCCTCGAAGTGGATTTTCGCGCGGTGTGGCGGCGAATGTTCACAGGGATCGTGCTGCGAGAGTACGACAATCTGGTGATGGAGATCGATCCGGATGTCAGCGATAGGAAGATAAAGGCGCTGCTCGGCCGGCAACTGTTGCGCGTCCGGCTTAAGGAAGAAGAGAAGCTGCCACTGGAAAAGCAGCAGAAGTTTTTGATGATGACACCGATCAAAGGACCCGCATCTTCTGACCCGGACGGCGAAATCGCCTTGACCACCCAGTTCAATCCAAACGGTCTGGCTGCCGTCGAATGGTCGAATGCGCTGACGCATATTCTGAGCGGTCACCAGGGCAAAATCGTCCGATGCGATTTCACCAGGAGACTCCCGGAAGACCAAAAGGACATCCGGCAACCCTTGATCGACGATCCGCCTAACTTCGTCACCCTGGAACTCGAAGTCCGGAAGTTCTTCGACCCCGACACGGCCGTGATTTCAAAAGATCTGGCCAGCGCCGGCGAGCTTACGCAGGGGCTTTGTTCCCCCTGGCAGAATGACTATCGCGAATGTTCATGCTACTACTGGGCCTCCGCACGCCCGGATTATGTCAACGTGGAACCGGCGGGCAACGGCCTGAGCAAAGGCGATAACTGGTTCCAGAAAGTGCACGGCACGGGCGTCTATGTGCCGGATGACTATATCGATTCGCGGCTCGTCCTCTACGACGAGTTGTTCCTGGAATGGGAACACTGGCTCCGGTTCCAGGTGGGCGGCAAAGACTATAACGAGGGGCCCTCTCAAGATTCGGAATGTCCGCCCTCCCAGAGCGCGACCGATGAGTAACGCCGAGGCCGGGCGGTACATGCGGGCGTCCGCGCCGCGCGTACCGCAGGTCCATCTGATCGAAACAACTCACGGCGGCAATCTGTTCGTTGCCGACGGCAGCCGTCTCTTCGCCGCCGGTTCGGATCTATACGGACGTTTTGAAGCGGCCGTCGCAATCGGCGATGAGCACGGAATCGCGACGCTGCTCGAAAGGCTTGGTCTCGGGGGAAGTCCTCTCATCGACGATGCTCCGCTGGCACAGCCGGCGATTCACGCTCTCTCACTTGCAATCGCGCAGAAGTGCAATCTGGGCTGCACGTATTGCTATGCGCAACAGGGTGAATTCGGGGGCGCGGCAAAGAACATGCCCCTTGAAGAGGCCACAAAAGCTGTGGAACTCCTGGTGCACGGAGCGGAAGAGGGAGCGCGGCTGAACCTCGCTTTCCTCGGCGGCGAACCGTTGGTCAACCGCACAGTTTTGTACGCTGCAACCCTGCATGCGAAACAGTTGGCCGAACGTCGCGGCAATCCAATCACGTTCTCAATCACTACCAATGGAACTCTGCTCACTGATGCGGATGCGGAATTCTTTGAAGCTCACGGCTTCGCGGTGACAATCAGCCTGGACGGACCACGCGAAACGCACAACTTGCTGCGGCCCTTCAAGAGCGGAAGCGGAAGCTTCGACGCGATCATTCAGCGAATTCGCCCCTTGCTGGCCCTTCAACGCCGCATGCAGGTTTCGGCCCGGGTCACAGTTACACCCGCCAACCTTGAGCTGCGGCGTGCGCTAGACGAGTTCATCGAGATGGGTTTCCACAGCGTTGGATTTTCGCCGATGCTTAGCTCGCCGAGCGGGCTGGGGGAGATGCAAAGCGCCGATCTCGAAATCACGCTGGGAGAGATGATCGACTGCGGCAGGGAGTTCGAGCGGCGCACACTCAACCGGGAGCGTTATCCATTCGCTAACATGGTCAACGCCATGCGAGAGATCGAGCGCGGAACGCATCGCCCGTACCCCTGCGGTGCGGGCGCTGGTTATCTGGGTGTCTCAGCCGAAGGCGATTTATCAGCCTGCCATCGTTTCGTTGGGGACGAAGCCGGCGCCATGGGCACGTTGAACGATGGCATCGATCGAAAGCGGCAAACCGAGTGGCTAACGGAGCGTCATGTTCATCGTCAGGAACCATGCCGGAGCTGCTGGGCGCGCTACTTGTGCGGCGGGGGCTGCCATCACGAAGTCATTCACCGCGGACGGCCTGCCTGCGACTACATTCGCGGCTGGTTGCACTACTGCCTTGAGGCATGGCTGAGGTTGCCGCGAACCGCGGTGAATCAGATGCCCAGCGCTTCCAATGCGTACAGTTCGAGCAGTGCCTGAGGGCGTAGCGCCTTCGAAGTTGCGGCGAAGGCGTTTGTCTTTTTAAGAGTCTGCGCCCGTCTCCTGCATCTTTCCGGAAAGATAGCTATCGTAAGCCGCGAGATCCAGCAGCCCATTGCCGCTCAGGTTGAAGACGATCGTTTGTTTGCGATTTTCTTCCCGGCAGCGAATCGCCTCATCGATTACCACCGCGATCGCATGCGCGGATTCAGGGGCGGGTACAATGCCTTCCGTTCGTGCAAACTGGATGCCTGACTTGAATACCTTCATCTGCGGCACCGCAACCGCATCGATCAGGCCGAGCTTCTTGCAGTGGCTGACCATGGGCGACATACCGTGATAGCGCAGACCGCCGGCATGAATCACCGGAGGCATAAACGAGTGACCGAGTGTGTGCATCATCATCAGCGGGGTCATCTGTGCCGTGTCGCCGAAGTCGTACCGCAGTTCGCCCTGAGTCAGGGATGGGCAGGAAGCCGGTTCAGCCGCGATGATGCGATAGCTGTTCCCCGACTTGATTTTTCCCGCGATAAAGGGAAACGCAAGGCCGGCAAAATTACTTCCGCCGCCTGCGCAGCCGATGACGATGTCGGGAGCCTCCCCGGCCATCTCCATCTGTTTGACAGTCTCTTGTCCAATGATCGATTGGTGCAGGCAAACATGGTTCAGCACGCTGCCAAGCGAGTACTTTGTGCCCGGACTTTTCACCGTGTCTTCAATGGCCTCGGAAATGGCGATGCCCAGGCTGCCGGAACTATTGGGGTCATCGGCCAGCACCTTGCGGCCAAACTCCGTCTGCGTGCTTGGGCTGCCGTACACCGTCGCGCCATACGTTTGGATCAGGAGCTTCCTGTAAGGCTTCTGGTCAAAGCTGACCTTGACCATGTAGATGGTGCATTCCAGGTTAAAGACGGAACATGCAAACGCAAGTGAAGATCCCCACTGCCCCGCACCCGTTTCAGAAGCCAACCGCTTCGTGCCGGCAATCTTGTTATAGAAAGCCTGCGGAATTGCGGTATTGGGCTTGTGGCTGCCCGCTGGACTTACTCCCTCGTATTTGTAATAAATGTGCGCCGGCGTTTGCAGTGCCTTTTCAAGTCGGACAGCGCGCAGCAGTGGCGTCGGCCGGTACAGCGAGTACACGTCGCGAACTTCCTGCGGTATCTCGATGGTCCGCTCGGAACTCATCTCCTGAGCTACCAGAGCCTCGGGGAAGAGCGCCAACATCAAGTCGGGCGTAACGGGCTCACGGGTTCCCGGATGCAGAGGTGGAGGCAGTTGCTCCGGGAAATCCGCCAGGAGGTTATACCAGGACTTCGGCATTTCATCAGCCGAGAGGAGGAATTGTATGCTGTTGCTCACTGCAGAATCACCTTCATGGAAAACTAAGCCTCCTACTTTTCCTTCGGTGGCGTGTTATTGTTCCAGATGTCGCGGAAAATCAGCCACTCCCCGTTTTTCTGCCGCTTGTAAACAAGGATGCCTTTGCAATCCCAGGTTGTGGTTTTCCCGCCATTCCGGGGAATGTCCACTGCGGTATCCATACCCTCATCGAAACCATATTCGCCCATTACAAAGTTTTTAAGCGCGACCTTCTTCCAGTGGGTCTTGTAGGCCTTGAAGTAGTCATTCACCCATTTCCGAATGTTGCGGCGTCCGGTTACGAGCGGCCCATCCGGCTGCAGGATCTCGGCATCCTTGTCGTACATTGCCATAACTCGATCAGTGTCATTTGAATTGATCGCAGCTTCGTATGCCTTATGCGCACGCAACAGGCCTGGATCCATTTTTGATTTCGGTTTCGCAGGCGACGCTTTCTTTGTGGCCATCTTGCTCTCCCTTGAGGGTTCGAAACGACGATAACACAGTGATCTTCTGGGCGGTCAATTGCTCTGCTGAAGATGGAAGTTATTAGCCCGTAGACCTGCGAGTAATTCTCTGGCCTCGACGAGATCTCGAGTCTCCGCGCCTTCTGTAAACCAATCGTAGATGGGAGAAAGCAGATTGTGCGCCGCGTCGCTTTGGCCCCGTCTCACCAGAAGTGTTGCAAGCGTGGTAGAACTACGCAGCTCCCACGACCGAGCCTGCTGTTGACGGGCGCATTCGATGGATGCGCGCAGAATTGCTTCCGCCTCCTGGTCACGCCCGTCGCGCATCAATATGCAGCCTTTGCATCGCAACACTTCGGCCAACCAAATACGTTCCTGCCCGGATGGACGCTCAATCTGCGCAATACACTCGTCAATCAATTGCAGTGCTGTTCCTCTATCGCCCTCTAACTCAGTTGCCAGGGCCAATGCCGATTTGATCAAGGGGATGCGCACGTTTCCACCGTTCTTCGTCCAGCGTTCAATTCCCTGCCGGAGAAGGACGATAGCATCTCCCGGACGATCGTTCAGCAATGCGGCAATCCCGCTGGCCTGCGGCACAGCGACCTCGTGGATGAAGGTCAAACCTTGCTCGCGCGCAAGCTGGTCGGCTTCGGACAACCTGTCGAGGAAGCGGTCGGGCTCGCGCCGGTACGCGAAGACATACGCGCCGAATGTCAGCGCCGATGCAAGGTTAAAGGAGTGCCCTCGCGCGCGGGCCCGCACCACACACTCGTCACTCAGCTTCGCCGCTTGATCCGGAAATCCAATGATCCAGATCACTTGGCAGGCGTACTCTTCCACAAACGAACGCAAATCCTGGCCTGTCATCTGGATCCACTCATCCGCGCTGTTCGGATCGTAAAGCGCCAGGGCCAGGTCCGCCTGCTGCCGCGACTTGGCGAACTGGCCGTTCATCATGTACTGGACCATTGCCGTGAGATGGCTGAAGCATTTCAGGTCGCCTTCACTTGCCTGGGCGCCTTCGGCGAGAAGGCGGTCTGCCCATAGCTGCGAATCGGCAATTCGTCCCTGGGTAATGGTGTTGGTCCATACCCACCATAACGCCAGAAATAGATTCCTTTGATTTCCACGACCCTCCGCCAGGCGTAGAATCGCCATCGCGTTCACGCCAACCTCGGGAGCCGCCCATCCCCGCAATCCTGTCCATGCTGCATTAAGCGGCTCGCGGATTGTCAACTCCAGGCCGTCCCGCACCTTGGACGGCGCAAGCTGATCGATCAAGCCCAGACCTTTGATGAAATGAGCGATGGCTTCTTTCAGTGCCACCCGCGTGACTGCTAATGTCCCCGCCTTCTGCCATAGAGGAATCGCCTGCGTGAGATGCCCAGCCTGTGTGTGGTGGTATGCGAGCCATTCCGGTGTGTTGGCCACTTGGTCCGCGAATTCGTTCTCAAGCACATGCGCGATTCTGGAATGAAGCTCACCGCGCCGGCTCTTCAGCAACGATTCGTACGCCGCATCCTGAACCAATGCATGCCTGAACGTATACACCGCTACAGGAGGCGCGCCGATTCGAGATAAAAGCCCGGCGTCGACAAGTGTCTCCAATTCCCTGGAAAGGGCATCCGTGTGGAGCGCCGAAATGTGGTGCAACAACTCAAAAGAAAACTCTCGCCCGATGCATGCGCCAATCTGTGCCAGTTCCTTTACTGTGCCCAGGCGATCGAGGCGTGCCATCAGAGAGTCGCGCAGGGATACTGGAATTGCGAGAGCGGACAGCGGACCCTGAAGCTCATAACGATCGCCCTCTTCGCGCAAAAGCCCCGATTCCAGGACTGACCGGGTCAGTTCTTCCACAAATAGCGGAATACCATCGGTGCGAGCAAGCACTTCATCCAGCACTTCGGGCGGTAGTGCCTTGCCCCGAGTTACGCTCTCTACTAACACGGTGCCTTGCTCACGGTTGAGGCGATTCAGCTCGACGGTATGCACATGGATCCCATTCCATGGCGGCTGATACTCGGGCCGGTAGGTCATGACGAGCAGCACTGGCAGGCCGCTCACGATCGGAACCAGCAGTTGAAGCAGATCCTGGCTGGTGGGATCGATCCAGTGAATGTCTTCGATTGCCATGATCACCGGGCCGCGGTGGGTCAGCGCGCGCACTCGATCCATCAGAGCTTCCAGCGTCCCTTCCTTCTGCTTCTGGGGCGATAGCTGAAGTGGCGGGTACCGCCCGGTTGGAAGAGAGAGCAATGTTGCCAACAGCGGCAGTGCACCCTCCATGC
>Ga0181531_10002146_pt1 | contig 12357 bp, 11 predicted proteins | sample PEATcosm2014_Bin_38_FD_119743 | JGI IMG/M metagenome (GOLD analysis project Ga0181531, IMG submission 119743) | Peatland microbial communities from MTU Mesocosm Facility, Houghton, MI, USA - PEATcosm2014_Bin11_10_metaG | ecosystem: Environmental > Terrestrial > Soil > Wetlands > Peat | place... | reverse complement strand
GACGCCGACCGCCACGATCACCTTGCCGCCGCGGGTCGGCTCGTCCTGCACCGCGACCACCGAGGGCTCGTTCAAGACGATCCCGCGCTCGCGCACATAGATCAGCGTATTGGCGGTACCGAGATCGATGGACAGATCATTGGAGAAGTAGCCGCGAAGGCGCTTGAACATGGGGATTTTCTAGGGCGCGGAGGGGGGTGAAAAAAGTTGCGGTAATTTAACAACCGATGCGACATTGAGCAAGGCAACGTGTATCATCTAATTCGCTTATTTTTCTGCGCACTCGCGCGCATTTTCCAGCACTCGCATGAGCCTGACCCGTCAAGACGTCGAAAAGATCGCGCATCTTGCGCGACTCGCCATCACCGAGGGCGAGATGCCGGTGTACGTGAAGAGCCTATCGAGCATCGTCGCGTTCGTCGATGAGCTCGCGCGTGTCGACACCGCGAGCGTCGAGCCGATGGCGCATCCGCTCGACGGGCAGCGCCAGCGTCTGCGCCCCGATGAGGTCACCGAGACCGACCGCCACGAGAAGTACCAGGCGAATGCACCCAGCGTGCAAGCGGGCCTGTACATCGTGCCGCGCGTCATCGAGTAGCCTCGGGTCGACCGGCCGATGCTGCACAGCCTGACCCTTGGCGAGCTGGCCACGCGTCTCGCCCGCAAGGAGCTCTCGAGCGTCGAGCTCACGCGCCATTTCCTCGCGCGCATCGAGCAATTCAACGGCCCGCTCAACGCCCTCATCACCGTGACGGCGGAGGCGGCGCTCGCGGCCGCGGCCGCGGCCGATGCGCGCCGCGCGCGCGGCGAGGAGGGCGCGCTCCTCGGCATCCCCCTCATTCATAAAGACATTTTCTTGACCGACGGGGTGAGGACCAGCTGCGGCTCACGCATGCTCGATAACTTCATCGCCCCCTACGATGCGACCGTCGTGGAGCGGCTGAAGCAGGCGGGCGCCATCATGCTCGGCAAGGCGAACATGGATGAGTTCGCCATGGGCTCCTCGAACGAGACGAGCTACTACGGCCCGGTGCGCAATCCCTGGGACCTCACCCGCGTGCCGGGCGGCTCCTCGGGCGGCTCGGCGGCGGCCCTGGCAGCGCGCCTGGCGCCAATCGCCACCGGCACCGACACGGGCGGCTCGATCCGCCAGCCCGCCGCGCTCACCGGGGTGACGGGCGTCAAGCCGACCTACGGCCGGGTTTCGCGCTACGGCATGGTGGCTTTCGCCTCGAGTCTCGATCAGGCGGGCGTGTTTGCGCGCTCGGCCGCGGACGCGGCGCCGGTGCTCAAGGTCATGGCGGGGTTCGACCCCAGGGACTCGACGAGCGTCGATGTGCCGGTGCCGGACTACCCCGCCTTGCTCGATGCCCCGATGAAGGGCTTGCGGCTCGGGCTGCTGCGCGAGTTCTTCGAGGGGCTCGATGCGCGCAACGCCGCCCTCATCAAGGACGCGATCGCGATATATCAGTCGCTCGGTGCCGACACGGTGGAGGTGAGCCTGCCGCATCTGCCGATGTCGGTGCCCACCTATTATGTGGTGGCTCCGGCCGAATGCTCCTCGAATCTGTCGCGTTTCGACGGTGTGCGCTACGGCTATCGGTGCGAGCAGCCCAAGGATCTCCTAGATCTCTACAAGCGCTCGCGCGGCGAGGGCTTCGGCGCCGAGGTCAAGCGCCGCATCATGACCGGCACCTACGTGCTCTCGGCCGGTTACTTCGATGCCTATTACCTGAAGGCGCAGCAGGTGCGCCGGCTCATCACCGATGACTTCCGCAAGGCGTTCGCGCAGGCCGACCTCTTGATCGGACCCACGACGCCGACGCCCGCCTTCGCGATCGGCGCCAAGATGGACGACCCGGTCACGATGTACTTGAACGACATCTACACGATCGGCGCCAATCTCGCCGGCCTTCCCGGGTTGTCCATGCCCTGCGGGCTCATCGATGAGCTGCCGATGGGGCTGCAGCTCATCGGCCCGCACTTCTCGGAAGGCAAGCTCCTCTCGGCCGCGCACCACTATCAGCGCGCCACCGCCTGGCACACGCAAAGCCCGCCCGAGTACCCATGATGAGCACCTGGGAAACGGTGATCGGACTCGAGATCCACGCGCAGCTCGCGACGCGCTCGAAGATCTTTTCCGGATCCTCGACCGCGTACGGGGCGGCACCCAATACCCAGGCGAACCTGGTCGATCTCGCCTACCCCGGCGTGTTGCCGGTGTTGAACGGCGCGGCACTGCTCATGGCGGTGAAGTTCGGGCTCGCGATCGGTGCGAGCATCGCGCCCCGCTCGGTGTTCGCGCGCAAGAACTACTTCTATCCGGACCTGCCGCAGGGCTATCAGATCTCGCAGTACGAGCTGCCCGTGGTCGCGAAGGGCGCGCTCGACATCGTGCTCGAGGACGGCACGGTGAAGCGCATCGGCATCACCCGCGCGCACCTCGAGGAGGATGCCGGCAAGTCCTTGCACGAGGGATTGGGGGCGGCGAGCGGCATCGATCTGAACCGCGCCGGCACCCCGCTCCTCGAGATCGTCTCGGAGCCGGACATGCGCTCGGCACGGGAAGCGGTCGCTTACATGAAAAAGGTGCACACGCTGGTGCGCTATCTCGAGATCTGCGACGGCAACATGCAGGAGGGCTCCTTCCGCTGCGACGCGAACGTCTCGGTGCGCCGGCGCGGTGAGGCGAAGTTCGGCACGCGCGCGGAGATCAAGAACCTGAACTCGTTCCGCTTCGTCGAGAAGGCAATCCAGTTCGAGGTGGCGCGGCAGATCGAGCTCATCGAGAGCGGTGGTACCGTCGCGCAGGAGACGCGCCTGTACGACTCGGATCGCAACGAGACCCGCCCCATGCGCTCGAAGGAAGAGGCGAACGACTACCGCTACTTCCCCGATCCGGACCTGCTGCCGGTCCACGTCGACGAGGCGCTCATCGCCGAGGTGCGCGCCGGCTTGCCGGAGCTGCCGGATGAGAAGGCGGCGCGCTTCGCCCGCGAGTACGCGCTCTCGGTCTACGATGCGGGCGTGCTGTGCGCAAGCCGCGAGCTCGCCGCATACTACGAGGCGGTCGTCTCGAGGCTCGGCGCCGCGCACGCGAAGCTCGCCGCAAACTGGGTGATGGGTGAGCTCGCCGGCGCCTTGAACCGCGACGGGGTCGAGATCGGCGCATCGCGCATCTCGCCCGCGACGCTCGTGGGGCTCCTCACGCGCATCATCGATGCGACCATCTCGGGCAAGATCGCGAAGGATGTATTCGAGGCGCTCTGGGCCGAGGGGGGCGAGGCGGACGCCCTCATCGAGGCGCGGGGCCTCAAGCAGATCACCGATACGGGCGCCATCGAGGGCGTCATCGCGGCCGTCATGGCGGCCAACCCGAAGCAGCTCGCCGAGTACCGCAGCGGCAAGGACAAGCTCTTCGGCTTCTTCGTCGGGCAGGTGATGAAGGCGACCGAAGGCAAGGCAAATCCGGCGCAGCTCAACCAGCTTCTCAAGGTCAAGCTGAGCGGCGGTGGGTGATGCATGACCGTGACTGCCTGCACCGCTTCGTGTTCGAGCATTACCCGATCCGCGGGCACCTCGTGCACCTCGATGCCGCCTGGCGCGCGCTGATCGAGCACCGCGAGTATCCCGAGCCGCTGCGCGCACTGCTCGGCGAAGCGGTCGCGGCGGCGCTGCTGCTCGCGGCCACCGTCAAGTTCGAGGGCGTGCTGTCGTTGCAGTTGCAGGGTGACGGTCCCGTGCACCTGCTCCTCGCCCAGTGCACGAGCGGCTTAGGGGTACGCGGTCTGGTCCGCTATCGGGAGGGAGCGCAGCTCGGCAATGGCATCGCCGAGCTGGTCGGCGCCGGCAATCTCACGGTGACGCTCGAGACCGACGGCGGCGAGCAGCGCTACCAGGGCATCGTGCCGATCAGCGGCGCGCGGCTCGCCGACTCGCTGCGCGTGTACTTCGAGAATTCAGAGCAGCTGCCGACGCGGCTCTGGCTGTACGCCGATGAGCACGGCGCCTGTGGCATGCTCCTGCAGCGCCTGCCCTACGATGACAGTCGCGCCGGACACGAGCCCGGGGTCATCGACGATGCCTGGCGGCGCGTCGAGCTGATCGGCGAGACGCTGACGCGCGAGGAGCTGCGCACGCTCAGCGACGCGGAGATCCTGCACCGGCTCTTCAACGAGGACGACGTGCGGCTGTTCGAGCCCGCGCCGGTGTATTTCCGCTGCCGCTGCTCGCGCGAGCGCGTGGCGGGCATGCTGCAGGGATTGGGCGAGGAGGAGACCCGCTCGGTGCTCGCCGAGCGCGGCCAAGTCGAGGTGCATTGCGATTTCTGCAACCGCGCCTATGTGTTCGATGCGGTCGACGTCGCGCAGCTCTTCAACCGGGGCGTGCAGAGCGACGGCGGTGGGCGTCTGCACTGAGCCGCCGGCTGTACTGAGTCGTATCGCCGCGAAGATGCGAATCGCTCGCCTGGTAACGGCATGGCTGCGCGCTCCGGGTGTTCGCTTACTCGGTAAGCGAGTGATATAATACTGTCTTACGTTGTACAGGCACGCCGCTTATGTCTGCAGCCACTCTTACGGAAAAGGGCCAGATAGTCATTCCGGCCGATATCAGAACCCGCTACGAGCTGACCCCTGGCACGCAAGTGGAGTTCGTCGATGAGGGCGGCGTCATTCGGTTGCTTATCCGGCGCCGCGTACCCGTGTCCGTCCCGTTGGCAGGCTTTGGCCTCGTGAAGGTCAAACGCACGAAGGCCGGAAGCCAACGGCGGCTCTCAGAGTTCGATGCCGCAGACCTGCTAAAGCGCCCGCGTCGCAAGGCATGATCGCAATCGACACAAATATTCTCGCTCGCTTCTATTGCGATGATCCGGATGACCCCGAAGCTGCGCGACAGCAGAAGGTGGCAAAGCGCGTAATGGTGGAGTCCGAGGCGATTTTCGTGCCCGTGACCGTCATTCTCGAGTTCGAGTGGGTGATGCGCGGCTTCTACGAAACCGCACCGGCTACCTTCTGTGACGCCATCGCACATCTGCTGGGCATGCGGCACGTTACGGTGCAGAGCTGGGAGGCGGTCAACGATGCCGTCAATCTACATCGGCGCGGGCTCGACTTTGCCGATGCGCTTCACTGGACGAGCAGCGCGGCATGCAGTCGGTTCGTGAGCTTCGATGACCGCCGGTTTGTGCGTCGCGCTCGCCGATTGAAGCTTGCGCCCGAGGTGGTATTGCCAAAATAGGCGCACCGCTTATGGCAAGCCAGCCGGCGTTGTGAACTCGGGACCGTGGGGTAGCGATCGTTCACACCGGATCCTGCAATGAGCGGGCGAGAGCGGTGAAGAGCTTGGGGCCCGCCTCGCTCATGTACCAGCAGTCCTCGAGCCGCACCCCGAACTCCCCCGGGGTATATAGGCCCGGCTCGTCCGAGAAGCACATGCCCGCAGCGAGCGGGGTCGCATCGCCATGCACGAGATAGGGCGGCTCGTGCCCGTCGAGACCGATACCGTGGCCGGTGCGGTGGGGCAGGCCCGGCAGGCGGTAGCCCGGACCCCAGCCCTCGCGCTCGTAGAAGCCGCGCACGGCATCGTCGATGCTGCCGACGGGGACCCCCAAGCGCGCACTTTCGAGGGCGAGCTCCTGGCCGCGCTTCACCGTGGCCCACACCGTGCGCTGACGCGCGCTCGGCTCTCCGTAGACGAAGGTGCGGGAAATGTCGGATTGATAACCGTGCACCGTGCAGCCGCAGTCGAGCAGCACGGTCGAGCCCTCGCGCACCGCCTGCGGCCGATGCGAACCGTGCGGATAGGCAGAGGCCTCGTTCAAGAGCACCAGGGCAAACTCGGGCGAGCCGCCGAGCGCTTCGGTGGCGCCATTGACCAGCGACTCGATGTCGGCCGTGCTCATGCCGCGCTCGAGGTGACGATGCACGAAGCGCAGCGCCTCGAGCGTCACCGCATTCGCGATCTGCATGAGCGCAATCTCGGCCGCGGATTTTTGCATGCGGCAGGGGCGGACCACCGGATCGGCGGATACCAGCCGGACCCCGGGGGCGGCCCGGCGCAGCCCATCGACGAGGAAGAAGCGCACCGTCTCCTCGATGGCGAGGGTGCCGCCCGCGAGTTTGCGATCCTTGATCCCCTGTGCGATCCGCTCGAAGGGGCTCTCGTGCTCGTTCCAGGCGCGCACCTCGCCCGGTATCTCGAGCGTCTCGCGCACGGAGGGCTCCTCGAAGGCGGGCGTCACGATGAGCGCGTCGCCGTGGGCCGGCAAGAGCGCGGCGGTGATGCGCTCGGAGCGCCACCAGCGGATGCCCGTGAAGTACTCGAGCGAGGCACCCGGCTCGAGCAGCAGCGCGCTCACACTGTGCGCCCGCATGAGCGACTGCGCGCGCGCCAGGCGGGCTTGCCGTTCCGCCGCCTCGATCGGGTGTGCGTCGCCGGTGAGGGGCACGAGGCTGCGCGCGGCGTGAGCCGCGGCCTGGCTCGCGGCGGAGCCCGCGGCATCGCCCGATGCTGCATCGCCCGGCGCGGCATGCACGCGCCGGCCTGGCCACGCCAGGGCGAGCGCGGCCGCCCCGGAGCGCGCGAGGAAGCGGCGGCGATCCCAGGGCGGCGCCGAGCCGCGGGTCACGGCGTCGCGGCTCACGGCGTCGCGGGTCATGGCGTCGCGGGTCATGGCGTCGCGGGTCATGGCGTCGCGCCTCATGGCGGCGCGGCCTTGAGGATGGTCGCCGCAAGATCGGCGTAGTCGCCGTTGAAGTGATGGCCGCCTGAGAGTTTCACGATCTCAATTCTCCGTGGATCGAGCTTCGAGCAGGGCGAGTCGCTCTCGTCCTCGCCATAGATGCACAGCACCGTCGCGGCGCTCATGTGAGCGATCTCGGCGACGGTCGAAGGGCCGGAGGTGGACTCGGCGAGCCAGCTGCTCATGTGAAACTCGAACAAGGCATGCTCCGACAGGCCCAGAAGCGCGGTCAGGGCGATGCGCGCGCGCGTCGCCGCCGGCAGGCGATTGACGGCGAACGGCAGCACGTTCGCGCCCTGCGAGTACCCGATGAGAAGCACGCGCTGCTTGCCGAGTGCGGCGACGTAGTAGCGGATCATGCGGTCGAGATCGCGCGCGAGTCCTTCGGGCGTGCGCGCGCTCCAGAAGTAGCGCAGCGAGTCGAGTCCGACCGTCGGAACGCCGGCCGCGGCGAGTGCCTGCGCCACTTGCTTGTCGAGCCCCGCCCAGCCGCCGTCGCCCGAGATGAGGATGGCGAAATCGTTGGAAGCTGCTCCCGAGGCGTGCTGCGCACTCACCTCGATCACCGGCAAATCGCCGAGTTCTGGAGGCGGCGTGCCGAGCTCGCCGGCGGGCCGGTTGGCGAGATTCTCGAACGCTGCGCGCAACGGATCACCCCATGCTGCTTCCGGCGCCTGATCGAGCTGCGGCACGGGCAGAGCGGCGCGGGCCGCCCCGTGCACGCTCGCGACGATGTCGCGCTCGGCGCAGGCCTCGTGTGCGCCCTCGATCGACACCCAGGGGTCGGAGAGGGAGGGCGTCGCCTGCACGAGGAGTCCGGGTGAGTGCGCTCGCGGGCTCATGTGGAGCCCCGAGCCCGGGCAGAGCGGTACGCGCCAGCTCGTGCCGGCACAAAACCCGAGCGTGAGCGCACCGGCGAAGGTGTGCGCCGGTGCCTGGACGAGGACGGCGTAAGCGAGCGTCGCCCCTGCGCCGTAGCCCACGAGGAGCGGCGGGAGGTAACTCGGCAGGTGTCGATAGGCCTGCACGAAATGACTCAGGTTCTCGAGATCGCCGTCGAGGAAGGCGCAGCCGCCGTCGGCCGCGAAGCTCGACTCGATCTCCTTCACGTCGATGCCGGCGACCAGCGCCCCCTGTGCTGCGAGCAGCGTTGCGATCGAGGTACCGGTGGCGTCCCAGCCGCTCTCCCCGGAGAGCACGAGCACCACGCGGGTGGGCGTCCCGCGCTCCGGATAATAGAGAGTGAAGTCGGAAAAGCGGCCGTGGCTCACCGTTTCGAGGTGCACCGTCGATGGCGCCGCGGGGGGCACCGGTGGGCGCGCGGGCGGCGGCGCGGCGCCCGCGGTCGCGCCGCACGAGAGCGCCAAGAGGAGTGCCGCGGCGCCTATCGAAGCGCCTCGCGCAAGCCCTGTCGCGGCGCCTCGCGCGAGGGCTCTCGCCACACCTCGTGCGACGCCTCGCGTGGCGCGGCCTGCGCCGCTCAAAACGCGCCCTTGCGCTTCAGGATCATGTACTGGCGCACGAGCTCGGTGCCGAGGAGCTTCGGCTCGCAATCGATCATCGTCACCCCTGCGAGACTCACCCGCCGCGCCAGCTCGGCGCGGCGTTGTTCGTATTCAAGCGCGGCCGCCACATCGAGCGCAACTTCGGGCCGCTCGAGAGGCTGCGCCGCGATCTCGCTGACGATCTGCTCCTTGAGATTCGCGAGGAAGACGAGGTGACGCGACCGTAGCAGTGTGAGCGCATAGTTGAGCTCGGCCGCATCCTCGTCCCGGCAATTGGTGATGACCACCACGAGGCCGCGCTTGCGCTGCCGGCGCAGCAGATCGGCGGCGGCGAGCGCGTAGTCCGAGAATGTCGGTGTGGGCTCGACATCGCCGAGCTCGGACATCAGCGCATTCAAGGTTTGCTTGCCCTTGCGCGGCGCAAAGCGCCGCTCCTGCCCGGGCGGTGTGCCGAAGGTCATCGCGCCGACCGAATCGCCGCGGCTGAGTGCGATGAACGCGAGCAGCATGAGCGCATCCAGGGACTGATCGAAATGCGTCGAGCCGATGCCGTGCTGGGTGTCGTCCGCACGCATGCGCCGGCCGCAGTCGAGGAGAAAGAACACGCACTGATCGCGCTCGTCCTGGAAGCGGCGCACGATCGGGCTCTGGTGCTTGAGCGTCGCCTTCCAGTCGATGTGACGCACCGGATCTCCGGTCCGATACTCGACGAGCTGATCGAAATCCGTGCCCTCGCCGCGGCGCCGCAGGGCCTTGATGCCCATCTCGGTGAGACGCCTGTCACCGGCGAGCCACGCGAAGGCCGCCTGCCGCTTGAAATTCGGGAAGACGCGGCGCGCCTCGCACGGCCCGATGGTCAGATTGAGATCGAGCAGCCCCATTCTGGAGCGCAGCAGAATCTGTCCGGCGGTGAAGGATTTGAGCCCGCGCGCGGTCGCCGTCACCGGCACGTCGAAGATCTCGGCGCCGCCGGGCGCAATCTCGAATTCGAGGGGCATCGAGGGCATCTGCAGACTCGGATCGCCGAGCTCGAAGTAGCGCCCGACGCGGGGCACCGGGGCGGGATTCTTGAGCGTGATGCGCACCGTGTCGGCTGCCCCCACGGCGAAGGCGTGCGGCAAGCGCCGCTCGAGCTCGAGGGGGGCGCTGCGCCAGGCGCGCCGGCTGCGCACGGCGTCGAGCGCGAGGAGGAGCGTGAGCGCGGCGCCCAGGACGAGACTCGCGACGATGAGGGTGAGCGGCGGGGGATCCAAGAGGCGGATCGCGATGAGCGCAAACCCGGCGCAGAACAGCACGCCGATGAGCGTCCGCGAGGGCAGGAACACGAGCCGGTTCACGCTCACAGGCGCGGCGCGGCGGTGGCCTCGAGAATCTCGCGCAACAGATCGTCGGGCTTGCGCCCATCGAGCTGCGCGTCGGCCGAGATCGTGATGCGGTGACGCAGGGCGGCGGCCGCGATGCCCTTCACATCGTCCGGAATGACGAAGGAGCGCGCGGCCATGAGCGCCATCGCCTTGGCTGCGCGCACCAGCGCGATCGGTCCGCGCGAGCCGCTGCCGATGGCGATGCCCGGCCATTCGCGCGTCGCGCGCACGATGCGCACCGCGTAGTCGATGACGGATTCCTCGACGCGCTGCCGGCTCACCAGCCTCTGCAGGGCAAGAACTGCCTGCTCGTTGAGCACGGGCACGACGCCGCTCAAGGGAAGCTGATCGCCCATCTGGTCCGTCGTCGTTCGCGCAACGAGGGCTGTTTCCTCCGCCTGCGTGGGGTAGGTCATGTCGATCTTGAGCAAGAAGCGGTCGAGCTGAGCCTCGGGCAGGGGATAGGTGCCCTCGGTCTCGAGCGGGTTCTGCGTCGCGAGCACCATGAACGGTTTGGGCAGCGGCAGCGTCTCACCCTCGAGCGTGACCTGATACTCCTGCATCACCTCGAGCAGCGCGCTCTGCGTCTTGGCCGGCGCCCGGTTGATCTCATCGGCGAGCAAGAGGTTGGTGAATACCGGGCCGCGCACCACGCGCAGCTCGTGCGTGGCAGGATCGAGAATGGCGTGGCCGGTGATGTCCGAGGGCATCAGATCGGGCGTGAACTGGATGCGTCCCACCTTGAGCGTGAGGGCCTGTGCGAGCGCGCGCACCAGCAACGTCTTGCCGAGGCCGGGCACGCCCTCGATGAGCACGTGGCCCGAGACGATGAGCGCCGCGAGCGTCTGCTCGATCACCCGCTCCTGGCCCACCACGGCGTGGCCGATCTGGGCGCGAAGCTTCGCGAGCAGCTCGCCCGCCCGCTGGATGGTACTCGACTCGTCGTTCATGCCGAACTCCTATGCTGCGGAACGGTACTGCCCAGCGCGCGCCGTGCCGTCTCGAGCAACGCGATCGCACCCAACTGGGTGCGTCGCGCGCTTCCGGCCGCCACCGTGAGCGCCGCGCTCAAGGTACGCGCATCGATGCCGGTCAGGCGTGCTATCGCCTCGGCCTGCGCGCTCGGATTGAGTGTGGCATAGCCCGCGATGACCCGACTCGCGCGCTCGGTGAGCGCCTGGCCCACTGCTGCGCGCAGCGCGGCCAGACGATGCGTGCGCCAGGCGAAGCGGCCGGCGGCATGGATCTGCTCGGCGAGCGAGCGGCGGATCGGTGTGGGCGCGGGCTCCGCGGGCCCGAAGCGCGGCCAGTGACGTACGATGAGGGCGAGGATGGCGAGCCCGAGCACGACCACGGCGGGTGCCGCGAGTCTCCACAGCAGCGCGAGGAGGGGCTCCGAGCCCGGGTTTCCCAGGATGAGAAGCGTGTCGCCGCGTTTCAAGCCGCTGGCCGCCATGAACGCGCGGGCGTGATCGTGCTGGATGAGCTGCTCGTTCTCGAGCATCGCCATCGGGCCGATCACGGTGAGCTCGCCCGAGTCGATCGCAACCCTAAGCACCTGCATGCCGTGGCCTTCGCTGCTCATCGACCAGAGGGGAATTCGGTGACTGGCGTAACCCGCCCCCGCGACCGTCATGCCGATGCACAGTGACTCCGAAGATGCCTCACGCGTCTGCACGCTCCACAGGGAGCACTCCGGGGGCGGGGCCAGCAACAGGGTGCTCTTCTGCAGAGTACGGCGCTCGCGCACCACGGGCGAGACGGCGCTCCATTGCTGCAGCGGCGGTGTCAGCGAGAGCACGAGGCCCGGGATGATGAGGCGCCCCCCCGCTTCCACCCACGCCTCGACCGAGCGCAGATCCCGATGCGCGAAATCCATCTGAAAATCGCGCACGTAGAGCGCCGCGTCGGGTGGCAGATCGCGCAGCGAGCGCACCTCGCGGGTCTGGATGCCGAGATCCCGCAGCAAGTGCTCGAGACTGTAGTAGCGGTTGGTGAGCGCCTCGCCGCGCGGCGGGGAGCGCACCGGCACATATTCCCAGTGCGAGTTGTAGGCGGTCCAGACGCCGAGCGCGACGACGGCGAGGACCACGAGGAGCGAGATGATGCGTTCGCGCTTCACGCGGCGCTCGCCTCGAGCACGGGCGCGAACCGCGCGCACAGCCGCGCGATAGCCTCGCGCGGCACCGCGGCGCCCGCATAGACCATGCTCTGCCAGAGGGCGACCAGCTCGGTGAAGTAATCGCGGCGCGCACCGTCGAGCCGGCTGCGCACGGCGCTGAGCGCCTCGCTCTCCGTCGCCGACGCCTCGATGCGAACGCCATGAAGGTGCACGGCGCGTGCGAGCGCGCCTCGATAGAGCAGCGAGAGCGCCTCGCGGTCGAGTCCCGCCTCGAGTGCCGCCAGGGCGGCGCTGCCGATGTCATCGGGCAGCGAGGCGGGGCTCAGGTCGAGCTCATGCCGTCCCTCGACCGATGCGGGCGCCGCGCGCGCTGTTGCACGCCGTGCACGCAGCGCGCGCACGGTCCAGACGGCAGCCACGGCGACGAGCAGCCCACCCGCGACCCACAGCGCCACGCTCAAGGATTGGCCGAGGAACTCGAACAGGCCGACGATCCAGTTCGGCAGGTGCATGTCCTGCTGCGGCGGCTCGTTCTTGAAATTCCACTGCAGCCGGCGCTCTTGATGCTCCGTGCCGAGATTGGGATCCGCCCGCAGCTGCGCCAGCGCGACTTCGATCTGCGCG
>Ga0181531_10002145_pt1 | contig 12357 bp, 4 predicted proteins | sample PEATcosm2014_Bin_38_FD_119743 | JGI IMG/M metagenome (GOLD analysis project Ga0181531, IMG submission 119743) | Peatland microbial communities from MTU Mesocosm Facility, Houghton, MI, USA - PEATcosm2014_Bin11_10_metaG | ecosystem: Environmental > Terrestrial > Soil > Wetlands > Peat | place... | reverse complement strand
GTCGCTCTATCACTACGACGACGGGCCGTTTATCCAGCATCTGCGGGACAAGGGTTTTTTTGTCGCGGATGCCAGCACGAGCAATTATTGTTACACCCAGTTGTCGATCTCCTCGACGCTGAATCTTAGATACCTGGACGAATTCAAGGGTACGCGCGGCGACGACTGGCAGCCCCTCGGGCCGCTGCTGCGGCATAGCGCTCTGGTGCAGACACTCAAACAGGAGGGATACCGGTGGGTGGCGCTGGATACCGTTCTTCCGGACTTGCGATTCACGCTGGCGGATGATTATGAGGCTCCGCCGGGGCAGCATCAGATTACGCCGTTTCAAGAATTGATGGTGGACACCAGCGCTCTGCGGCCGCTGGGCGGCAATGATCTGGTGGCGCGTCTTTCCGGGGGGTATTTGAATCCGTACGACTTTCAACGCCGGATGATCCTTTTTGAATTAGGCCGCGCTCCCGAAGTGGCTCGGCAGCCGGGGCCGAAGTTTGTCTTTATGCATATTTTGGCGCCGCATCCGCCGTTTGTTTTCAAAGCGGATGGGTCTGATCCGGGGGATCGGGGGTATGGGACGATTCGGGACCCGAGTCTTTTTGGAAGTTACACGGCCGCGGAATATCGGGAATGGTATCGCGAGCAGGCGATTTATATTGACGGGCGAGCGGCCGACATGGTGGATCATATTCTTGCCAATTCGCCGCGGCCGCCGGTGATTGTGCTGGTCGGCGATCATGGCCCGCGCTCGGGCGTGAATTGGGACAGCACTAATCCCGCGGACAGCGATTTGCACGAATGCATGAGCAATTTGACGGCCGTGCTCTTGCCGCCGGGGGCGGCGGGGGACGGGCTTTATTCCAACATTTCACTGGTGAATGTATTTCGCGTGGTGTTGAATAGTTGTTTTGGAGCGGGGCTGCCGATGTTGCCGGATCGGTGCTATTTTTCCGCGCCAACGCGGTATGCGTTCATCGATGTCACGTCCGTGGTCCGGCCGAAGTGATCAGTCTTCCAGAATAGTCGACGCATCGGAATTTGAGATTGGCGAATCGAGGACGTCCAGCACATTTTCGGAAACGGGGGGGCGCTGGCTGGCGGCGACGAAATCGGAGGCGTCGCTGACTGGCGCGGTCAGGGTGGCGTGGGATTCGGCGTCGCTCTGGGCTTGAGAGATATTGACGCTTGAGGGGAGCAGGATCGAGCCGAACCAATCGCGCCATTTCAGCGGGATATTAAGGACTTCGAAGGTCGTGGTCGTTGAGACGGATAGGGAGCCGTCGGCGAAGGTGAAGGTATAGGCGCCGCTTTGACCGGGGGAGAGATCGGGGAATTGAGCGAAGCCGTTGACCACTGGAGCAGTTAGCGGGCCGGAGACGGGAACGTTGCCCGAACCGGAGTGGGCGGTGACGGTCACGCTCGAGCTGCTATTGGTCGCGATGTTTCCGAATTGGTCTTCAAGCACGAGGATCGTGTCGAGGGAAACCGAGCCATATTGCTGGGCGACGAATTGTTGATCTACGATCAGCATTTGCGAAGGCGCCGCGGGCGCGACGCTGAATTGGGCGGATGTTGCCGAGGCCAGGTTGCCGTCGGCGGCGCTGAGGGTGTCGGCGCCGGCTTTGTCGATGACCAGGCTGCTGAACGTGGCCACGCCGTTGACGGCCGCCACCGTGAGCGTGCCGCTGAGGGTTCCGGATCCGGAGGCGACGGAGAGGGTCACGCTGGAATTGCCCGTAGTGACCAGATTCCCGTTGGCATCTTCGATGTAGACCGTGACGTCTGGCGTCAGGAGGCTGCCGGCCGTGACGTTGGTCGGCTGCTGGCCGAACACGAGCATCGCTGGGCCGGCGGCGGCAATAGTGAAGCTATCGGAGGTCGCGCTGGTTAGATAGCCGTCGGTGGCTCGGAGCATATAGTCGCCACCGGCGCTTAGCGATAGGTTGCTGAAGGTCGCTATGCCATCGACGGCGGAGACCGTCGTCGTGCCGGACAACGCGCCCGGGCCGGTGGCAGGGGTGAGGGTTACGCTCGATGAATCGGTGCTGACCAGGTTGCCAAATTGATCTTCCACGTCGACAGTGACGGCTGGGTTGATCGTGCTGCCGGCGTTTGTGCTGGTGGGCTGCTGGACGAAGACCAACTGCTCGGCAGCGGCGGGGGCGACGGTGAACCTGGCGGAGGTCGCGGAAGTCAGGGCGCCGTCGGTTGCGGTGAGGGTATAGGTTCCGGCGGTGTCAATGGTGACGTCGCTGATTGTCGCCACGCCGTCGACGGCGGATACGGTTAACGTGCCGGAGGGGGTGCCGGGTCCGCTGGAGACGGAAATCGTTACGGTCGAATTGTCAGTGGTCACGATGTCGCCGTCGGAGTCCTCGACGTCGACGACGAGAGAGGGATTTATGGCACTACCGGCGGTGGAATCGGACGGCTGCTGGACGAACGCCAGTTGAGCGGCGGCGGGGGATGGGCTGGAGGAGAAGCCGACGGACGTAATCCCTCCACCGACGAGGGCGGAAATTATTTTTTCGCCGATGGGGCTGCCCAGGCCGGTGAAGCCGTCGCCGGTGACATCGTTGAAATCACTGGAGGGGAGCGCGTAGAGATCACTGATGGTTTGGCTTGGGCCGTCGAGCGAGCCTAAATCGCGCAGGGCCCTTCCCTGATCCGCCAAGGCGATGATGGCGGCCCACTGCGGCGTTCCCGCGCTGGTGCCGCCGACCACTTGCCAGCCGGATTCCCCGTCGCTGGGGAGGGAATCATAGATCAGAAATCCGGTATCGGGGTCAGCGTCGTAGGCGACGTCGGGTTTATCGGTGCCTTCGTAGGGGCTGACACCGCCGCCGCTGCCGGACCAGGCGGATTCGCTTTGCCAATCGCCAGAGGAATCGACGATGAGGCTAGTTCCACCGACGGCCAGCACGTTGGGGGAGGTGGAGGGATAGTTGGTCAGTCCATCGTCACCGGAGGCGGCCACGAAGGTGACGCCTTCATGGCCGGAGGGGGTTGTAAAATCGCTATCGTAGGCGGTTTCACCGGCAAACTCGGGCGAATCGCCCCAGCTCATGGAGACGGCGACCACGCCGGTTTGTGCCGCCGCCCAAGTCACGGCTTGGGTCAAGTCGGCGACCGCATCCGACGGCGCTTCGACGAGCATGATATCCGCCTCGGGCGCGATGGCATGGGCCCATTCGACGTCGAGCGATTCTTCCGTTGCCCAGCCGGCGTCGGTTGGGGCGGCTCCTTCGGGTGTATCGACGGTGAGGACGAATTGGCCGGAGGCGTTGTCGTTGGTGAGGCCGAAATTGGCGTCGAAGGTTTTCAGGTCACTGACAATGTTGGGATCGGCATAGGCGTCGACGATGGCGATCGTCTCGCCGGCGCCATTGGCGGCGACGGTTTTTCCGCCGGTGGTGAAGACGAGATTGTCCAGATTGTAGGCTTCCTCGATCATGGCGGGTGAAAGGCCGTCGGGCGAACCGGACGTGTCCAGAGCCCCTTTGACCAGAAGCGATAATTGGATCGTCTGGGATGATGAAAGAAGCACGCGCCGCTCGAGGGATTCCATGAGCGGTCGGCTGAGCGGGAAGGGGATTTTCGGCTTGGGTCTATTGAGGATGAACATCGTGGCCTCGCAAGAATCGCTGACCAGGGTCGCCACGGTTGCCGCTTTGGGGAGCAAGCTTGACCCGTCGACGATTGCCTGGTCAGCGAGAACAAAAGTTCGAAGGCCGGGGCAAAATAGGGAGGCCAGCCTTAAGCCACGGTGAAGATGGGAAAACATTTTGAGTGCGGAAGAAAACGTTTGATAACGGGATCCGCCTCGGAATGGTTCGTAGCCGGCGAGTGACGTACCGCATTTATTTAACGGGAACTTAGGGAAGTTTTGCGACTTTGCGCACCTCTCTTCATGTAGTCTTAAGGTTGGTTTTCGTAAGGTTACGCGGCATCGTTTTGATCAATGGGCCTGCTAAAATCGGCGGCAATGAGAATATTGGTTGTCGAAGACGAGGCTGATTTGAGGTCCCTGCTGGCCCGTGCGCTGCAGGAGCAGGGATACGCGGTTGATGCCGCGGCGAATGGTCGTGAGGGGCTGTATAAGGCGGTGGCCTGGAATTACGACGCGGTGGTTTTGGATCTGATGCTGCCGCAGATGGATGGGTGGACGGTGCTGAGGGAGTTGCGCCGCGAAGGCCATTTGATGCCGGTGCTGATTTTAACGGCGCGCGATGCGGTGCGGGACCGCGTGGCGGGGCTTGATCTTGGGGCGGATGATTATCTGGCGAAGCCTTTTGAATTGGCGGAGCTGTTTGCCCGGCTGCGGGCGATGACGCGCCGGGCGGCGGGGAAAGCCAGAGCGGTGATCGAGATGGGCGACATTCGCGTCGACACGGCGTCGCAGACGGTCTTTCGCGGCGGGCAACCGATCGCGCTAACGCCGACGGAATATTCGCTTGTGCAGTTGCTGTCGCTTCATCATGGGGAATTGATTTCTCGCCGCGCGATTTACGACCATCTTTTTGACGAGGACGATGACAGTCTATCGAATCTGGTGGACGTGCACGTTTCCAATATTCGAAAGAAATTGGGGAAAGATTTCATCATTACCCGCCGCGGGCAGGGGTATTTGATCGACGCGGTCCATCAGGAAGCGGAGTGGGAACAGGGGGCAGATCGAAGCCATGTTTAGATCGATTCGATGGACGCTGCAGCTTTGGCACGGCGCGATTCTGGTCGCGGCGCTGGCGGGATTTGGGTCGGTGCTGTATTTGGCGACGTATCGGTCGACCTTCGCCGAAGTGGATGGTGAATTGCAGGGGGCGGCTCGTGTGTTCGCGCAGGCGCCGGGCGGGCAAGATCCGGCGGTGTGGCTCAAAAGTATACCGCAGGATTGTCTTCGTCGGCTGGGGTGGGACGAGCGGGATCAGCCGTATTTTATGGTTTGGGGCGCCGATCGGTCCGTAATACGGACGTCTTCGCCGGCGCCCGATGCGCCGTATCCCGATGATCGGAAACCGGATGGGGCCGATTTTCGGCAGCGCAACGAATTTCGAGAGGCGATCCTGAGTGGGCCGGATGGCTCGACGATTTTGGTCGGGCGCTCGATCGCTCGGGAAGAGGCGAGTCTGGCGAGCCTGCAGTGGAGCTTACTGGGAGCCGGCGCAGCGGTGCTGGCGATTGGGCTTTTGGGAAGCTGGGTCCTGTCGGATCGAGTTTTGCGGCCCATTCAGACGATCAGCGAGACCGCGCGGGCGATATCCGCTTCGGATCTCTCCAAACGGATTGATCTGCGGGAGATGCAAAGTGAATTGGGATCGTTGGCCGAGACCCTGAATGCGACGTTCGACCGGCTGGAGGCGGCCTTTCATCGGCAGGTTCGATTCGTCGCGGATGCGTCGCATGAATTGAGGACGCCTCTGTCGGTCATTCACACCAACAGCGAAGTGGCGCTGAATCGGCAGAGGACGCCGGATGAGTATCGGCAGATCATCGAAACCAGCCTGCGGACGTCGCGGCGGATGAAATCGCTGGTGGAATCGTTGCTCATCCTGGCTCGGGCGGACGCCGATGCGTTGGAACTGAAGTACGATCGGATTGATCTGCGCCTGGCGGTGGATGAGAGTGTTGCCATGCTGGTGCCGATGGCGTTGCATTCCAAGGTGAGCATTCAATCGGTAGGAGAATCGGTCTGCATCGAAGCGGATCGGGACCGGATTCAGCAATTAATCACCAACCTGGCGACCAACGCAATTAAATACAACCGCGAAGGGGGGAGCGTGAGCATCGCCGTTGGGAGAGAAAACGGGCATGCGCTGCTGAAGGTGGCGGATACGGGGATTGGAATCGCGCCGCACGATCAGCCGCATGTGTTTGAGCGGTTTTTCAGGGCGGACAAGGCGCGTTCGCGCGAGTCGGGGGGCGCTGGGCTTGGCCTGGCGATTTGCCAGAGCATTGCCGACGCGCATGGTGGGAGCATTTCGTATAAAAGTGAGCCGGGGACCGGGACGGTATTCATGGTGCGGCTGCCAGTGGGTGATCATGCTGGTTGTGACGCCGGCGGTGGCGAGCCTGGCTGATATCTTTGGACCGTGAAGAAGGACGGATTTATGTTGAACGATCAAAATTCCAGCAAGAGGCGAAACCTGGGGGCGTCGATTTTGGAAGCGCTGGAAGACAGGACATTTCTCTCCGGCGATCCGGTGAGCGCGCAGCTTTCGGCCCCCGTTTGGCGAGGCGGCGGTGCGCCGGGGCGATTGCCGGGGATCAGTGAAAACGCGCAAGGGACGGTTGAAGTTATCGCTGCGCCGCAGGTAATCCCGCAGATCGCGGCGCAGGGGGCGGTGCTGCCAGAAATCCCGGCTCTTTTCCCGCCCCAGACGTTCGGGCGAGCGATGGTAAATGGTTCCTGGGGTGGGGGCGGCGTGATGGCGCCGGCAATGAATCCGGGGTTTGCTGAGCGAGCGGCTTTGATGGCGATCTTTTCGCCCAATGGGATGGCGGCCGAATTGGTCGGGACCGCCTATGGATTTGGCTCGGTCTGGACATCCGGCGAGGGGTATCCGGGAAATTTCCCACGCATTGAGCCGTTGCCGAATGGCCCGGGATTTCCCGGTAACTATTCCCAACCACCCAAAACGACATCGACCGGAGTCGTGACGGCGGCTGCGCCATCTTATGCGGTTGCGACGCCGCTGATTTTGCTCGCGCCGTCACGAAACGTCGAGGGGAGCGTCCTTTCGGAGGCGGCCGCGATGAATATGCAAAGCGGCGCGGCTCCGGTCGCAATTGCAAAAACCGTCAGCCCTCAGCCCGCGTCGCGCGCTCAGACTTTCGGCGAGGCGACCTTTGAAGTCATCGAACAGAGCGTGGCCGGCGGTGTTTCCGCCGTCGCGATGGTTCAATCGGAGGCGGGGGCTGAATTCGCCTCCTATCGTACGGTGGCGAGGCACGCTTCCGGTTTGACGCAGACGGTTGTCACGACGGCGCTGACGCAAAAGTTCCTCATTTCAGAAGCCTACGCGCTGGCGCGCGTGGCCAACTCGGCAGCGGCCCGAATCTATGCGGAGGACGCCATGATATGGAAAGAAATGGCGGCGTTTCTGGGAGCGGGGATCTTCATCAGCACGTACGGAGCCAGTAAACGATCGTCCAAGCGCGAAGAGTGCGCAACCTGATTTGAATTCACACCTTTCGATTTTGGGTGCAATTCTGTAACTGTCTCGCAAAGGTGACATTGTTGACCTAACCAGTCAGCAATGGGTAATGTCCATTCCTTAGAGAAAAGCGCGGGGCGCTTTTGTATCCAAACCCATTTAAGACCGGGGTTTGCATGGCCGGGTGTGGGAAGGATCGCTCATGAGTCAAGATGGTTCGAGCCAGAGTGCGGCATCGCAGCCGGATCCGGCGGGGAAACCCAAGCGCGGCAAGCTTGGCCTCATTTTAAAAATCTGCGGCATCCTGGTTGGGCTGATCGTACTGCTGATCCTGCTGGCGCCGACGATTGCCAGCACGGGGATCGTCAAGAATATAGTGGTCAACGCCATCAACGGAAACCTCAACGGGCAGGCGAAGATCGATAGTTGGTCGTTCGGCTGGGTAAGTGGAATCGACGTTGAAGGCGTCAGTCTTACGGATTCAAGCGGCAATCATTTACTGGATGTGGCGAAGATCACCAGCAGCCTGACGCTGTTAAAAGCGGCCATCGGCGATATCGACCTGGGGGACGTTCAGATCGACGGAGTGAAATTTAACGGCGTTCGCGACAGCAACGGACAGATCAATTTCGCGACGCTAGTCAAACCGTCTGCTAATGCGCCCGGTGGCGCGGCGCCGGCCGCGGGATCGGCGAGCCAAAGTCCCGCCAAATTACCGAACATCTACGGGGCGATTCATCTCAATAACGCAATGGGATCGTTTCAGGACGATCAGTCGCATACGTCGGTGCAACTCGATTCCATCAACGCGACTATTTCGATTCCGAACATCAATCAGCCGATTCAGGACAGCCTTTCCATTGTGGCCCGGCTGATGAATCAGCCGCTGGCCACGGTGAAGGTGGACGGGACGGTATCGGCCGTGCAGACGAATGTGGTGAACGTCAACGCTTTACTGGCGGATCAGACGGTCGAGCTGGATGGGGTTGATCTGGCGCCGATTTCATCGGTGCTCGATTCCATGGGATTAAAGCTGCAAGTGGCCGGCAAAATCGACGGGAAGATCGAGGCAAAGGTCAACACGATGGACCACATCTCGGCCAGCGGAAACGTCGGCCTGGCGGGTTTGTCGGTGGGAGGAGACCAACTCAACGGCGATACCGTGAAGTACCAGCAGATTCAACTGAATCTGAATGCCTCGCGCGATGCGGCGGCGGGTGAGCCCGCGATTATAAAGCTCGATTTACCGATTTCGGCGACGCCGGTGGCGACGACACAGCCGGACCAGATCGCGGTCCACGTGGATGTACCGCAGGATGCGCTGGTGCAAACGGGGAATCTGCTGACGGCCGTGGTGAATCGTGTGGTGAAGGGGCAGGTTGCGACGGCTGCGCCGGTGGACATCGCCAGCGGTCAGCAAGGGACGGCGCAGGTCACTGTGGACATCGGTGCGGCCAATCTGCTCAGTCAACTTTCCAATACCGCCCATCTGCAGCAGGGAACCAGTCTTACTCAGGGCCGGTTGACCTATTCGACGACGCTGACGCTGAGCGAAAATCAGGCGGACATCGCGGTGACGACCGGTGTGAAGGGTTTTGCGGGTACCAATGCGGGAAACCCGATTAATTTGACCGATGTGGACGCCTCGGTCGGACTCAGCGCGGTCGGAGGGGATTCGCCGAATGTGAAGAATCTCAATCTCCAAGTGGCCAGCGCATTTTTCAAATTCAGCGGCGGCGGTCAGGATTTGGGCAAGACGAATTTCAACGGCTCAATCGATTTCCAAAGCCTTCAGCAGCAGGCGGCGCAGTTTCTTGATCTCGACGCTCTGTTTCACGCCCCCGCGGGTTCGCACGTGGCGCTGGCGGGTACCGCCGCGTTTCAGGCCAGCACCAACGGCGACTTGCAAGCCGCCGACGGCACTGTCGCGCTGAGCGCGAGCCTGACTCTGGCGAATGTGAACCTCAGCGGCATCGGCAGCTCCCGACCGATCGACGAACCCAAATTCACGGCCACCATCAGCGGCGATCTACATCACACGTCGGACCGCTTCGTTGAAGCGGTACATAATTTATCCCTATCGCTCCAGTCGCCTGCGATCAATTTTCAGACAACTGCCGACGTGAAATTCGGCGACAAAATGGCCCTGAGCGTGCCCGCATTTCAAATTCCCCCCTCGAGCATCGATCTGGCGCTTTTGCAAAATGAATTCGGCGGCGGGCTTGGTCTGGTCGCGGGCAAAACCGCGCCGGGCGCCAATCCAACGCTGCTGACCATGCTCGCCGACAATTCGGTGCGCATTGTTTCAGGCAAAGTGGATATTTCCGGCAAGGGCCAGTTCGATCCGACGGCGTGGGGCTTTCAGGAGCCTCTAAGCGTGCAGGTGGAGCCCGTGCAACTCATCATCGCGGACCAGACTGGGGCGACAAAAACCGTGAATCTGCCGCCGATCGGATTTTCGGCTTCGGGGCAGGGCACGTATGATCCGCAAAACGTTAGCCAGGTGAAGAATCTGGCGGCAGCGATCACGATTGGGACCGCCGACAGCCAGCTTTTCAACTTGAACCTTTCCGCCGACGCGACGATCTCGCCGACGCAGAACGCCAGCGCCGACGCGGGGCCGGCTGTTAAAGTCACCTTGCCACGGATTGATTTGACCAGCAGTAACGGCGATTTGCCCGGGTTGCAGACGGCTTTTGGCCCGCTCCTCCCGCTGATCATGGCGCCGCCCACGGCGACCGCGGCAACGCAGCCGACGGTGATGCAGCAGATCGCGCAGAACCAGTTGCTCGTCACTTCCGGAAAACTGAACGTTTCGATGTCCGGACAGTTTGACGGCCAGACGTTCGCGCTGGTGCAACCGTTGGATGTTTCAATCACTGATCTTTCGCTGGAGCGCTCGTCGGCATCCGCCACAATTAAGCCGGTTACCGATCAGACGCTGGACATGAAGATCGGCGGTTCGTTCACAATCAGTCCGCATATCGAATCGCATTTGCAGACCTTGGCGTTCAATATGGGCGACAATTTGCAGGTGCAGGCTGATCCGAATAATCCGATCCATTTTGCGGTTTCTCCGTCGGGGCAAATTTCTGGAGGAGGGACGCTGCAGCTGGTTCATGCGGACATGGCGAAATTGGTCGGCATGGCCGCGGCCGTGCTGCCGCCGGATCAGATGGCCTCGCTTCAGCAGCTTAAAAGCGGAAACGCCAGCGGAACGGTTAATCTTCAGCAGCAGAGCAACGGCGATCTCGCGGCGGCCATGGAATTCAGCGTCAGCAATCTGACGGTCGGCAGCTACCTCACTAACGAGAGCGTGGATGTGACCTGCAACGGAATCATGTCGGCCGACATGACGACCGTGAACAGCGCGAGCTTGAATGTCGTCACGACTCTGGCGAAGAAAATCAGCGTCACTTGTCCGCAGATCGTTTTAGGAACCCGGCAGGGCGGCCAACTCGTCCCGGCCGATCCGATGCAGATGGTGGCCTCGGCGGATGTTGAAGTCGATGGGCTGGATTTGCCCAAGACCGATGGGCTGCTGAATCTTTTGCAAGCGTCCGCTGCCGGGGCGCCGCCGCCGATGGAGGTACAGGGCGGCGTGGCGACGATCAAGGCCGGTTTGGTTCGAAACGGGAATGTCGTGACGGCCGGCTTGAGCAGCCTGCTCGTGCAAAATCTCTCGCTTAAATCGGGCGATGCCAGTTACGCATGGCCGAGCGACATCACGGCGCAATTGTCGGCCGATGCGCAAATCAACAGCCCGAGCCCGGGCGGACAAGGTTCCGCCCTGAGCGAATTGGGGGACGTGACCATTAAAGCGCTGTCCGCCGATTTGGGGTTCCTGAAGATTGGTCTCTCCGCGAATCAGCCGATTCAGATCACCGGTCTGAGCGATCCCGATCCGACCAAGCGCTCGATTCAGGGCGGCGTTTCGGTGGACGGAGATATTGCCCCGGCGGCGCGGCTGGCGGAAGTGCTGGGTAATGCGCCCGTGAACACCTATCCATATCAGGGGCATTACCATTTTGACGAAGCCGTGCAAAAAGATGCCGGCGGGACGCGCTTGAAACTTGTCGGCGGTGGGGCAGTGACGCAATTTCAAGTGTTGGCGAATACCGCCTCATCGGATCAGTCGTCGGCGGGCTCGAACGTTCTGTTCTCCGAGGGAGACATCGAAATTCACAATGGTTTGGAATATGACCTCGGCAGCCAATCGGTATTCATCGATCCGAATAATCCCGTGTCGGTGGCCTTGAAGTCCACGGGTGCGCTCTCGCTAACCGTCAGTGGATCGGCCGGCGATCTGATGGGACAGCGGCAACTCAATTCGATCGTGATTCAGTTGGATTATGACTTGGCTTCGCTATGGACGATCATCAAGCCGATGCTTTCGCCGAGCCAGCAGCAGACCCTGGCGGATTTAACGATCAGCGGCAAGGAGCAGAAGACTTTTAATATATCGGGCACCTATCCGGCAAACGTGCCGTTCAACCAGGCGGTCGCTTCCCTGAATGCTTCGGGTGATTTCACCGTCGATAATCTGGCCACCCATGGGCTGACCATCGCGAATTTTGATCTTCCGTTCGTTCTTAAGGGAGGCGTCCTGCGGACGGTCTATCCCGATAAACCCGAAGGGCAAAACGCCCCGCAACCCGCAAGCTGCAACAACGGGACTCTGGATATTGGCGTCATGTCCGTCGATTTGCGCGGTCCGGATATGCTCCTGACATTGGAAGGGGCCGATCCGACCAACCGGCATGATTTGCTCAAGGATGTGAACCTGAACAAAGTCCTGGCCAAAACGCTTTTCGTCGGCATCCTGGCCAATCCGCTATTCGTGGATTCGAGCCAATGCGACGGCGTTGTGGGGGTCTCAATCGCCCAGTGCCAGAACGTACCACTGAGTAATCTGGTCAATCAGGATTCGCCCCAGAACGTCGGCGTTGCGGAGGTGCATTATTCGGCCCATCAGTTGCAACTCGGGTCGCCGATTTTGGAATTGCTGGTCCAAGGGGGTTCGCTGGCAGCCGATATCGACGACGGCTTTGTGCACATCGAACACGGCAAAGCCACCGAGGACACGACCATCATGATCAACCAGGTCAGTCCCTTACGCATGGTTGGCGGCGTCATCCTCCAATCCCAAACCTTCGATCCGAACAACCCCATGAAGGTGCACGTCCCGACTTCCCTGATGCCAAGC
>Ga0181531_10002144_pt1 | contig 12360 bp, 16 predicted proteins | sample PEATcosm2014_Bin_38_FD_119743 | JGI IMG/M metagenome (GOLD analysis project Ga0181531, IMG submission 119743) | Peatland microbial communities from MTU Mesocosm Facility, Houghton, MI, USA - PEATcosm2014_Bin11_10_metaG | ecosystem: Environmental > Terrestrial > Soil > Wetlands > Peat | place... | reverse complement strand
CGGCGCGAAGGTCATGCTCGAAACCTCGGACCAGCTGTAGTCGAGGTTCGGCATGCACACGAAGGTGTAGGTCAGGTCGTGGTTCTCGTTGACGGTGTCCATCGCACGGTGCACCAGCTCGCGGTTGCCTTTCTTCGTCAGCAAGCGACGATTGCTAACGTTAACGCGTGTCACGGCGGCAGCGCCCCATGGGCCAAGCACCTCACGCAATCGATGGGCTCCTCAGTCAACGCCAGTTCATGTTCCTGGTACCACGGCGCGAGCGGATGACACAGCAGCGCGTACGAACGAAAAGACGGCGTGTGTTCGACGGCGCGAAACACATGCACAAGGTTGTCGTGCGTATCTGGGAAGCTGCGAAACCGTTGTCGCGTGAGAGTCACTCCACGTAGTGGCATAGCGACGTTTCTCCTTGTGGATGCAGCGTGTACACGGACAAGCACACGACGCAGTTGACCTTCGAGAGAAGCACGAACTTCCGGCTGTCCTTGCCGTGCCAGTGAGCAGGACAAAACCAAACAAGCGCACCCTCTGAGGAAACGGCTATCACTGCATGCACGAGCTGGTCACGTGGCGTGTAGACGGCGCACCAACGACTAGGCTTTGGGAAGGCGGCCATCGTGGATCTCCTTGGCAAGGCAACGCACGCACGTGATGGCGTCGTTGGTCGCGACCGTATCGATGTCATCCCAATGCATAATAGGCGCACAGGTCAACGTTGTAGTAGGCCCATCATGCCCTTCAGCAGGGTGATGATCATAGACAACATGGACAACAAGGCCGAGTTGGCGATCCATGTCGCGGACACGCACGCGTGTGCTCACAGCGGACCGATCTGGCCGACCTTGCCCTGCTTCGCCAAGCACAACACGCACGTCGACGGCCCCAGGATAGGCTCGAAGGCACCCGACGAGATGCGGCCGTCGTAGTCGTTGCAGTAAATGCGATGCGTCAGCTCGTACCCTGGTTTGTCTGACCGCGACGTCCACACGGTCCACAGCAGGTGCGTGATCGTGCAACCCCACAACCGGACGTAAGAGAGGCCAGGCGTTGACGGTGTAGACCCCATCAGCGCGTCGCCTGTCCGCTGACGATGCACAGCACGCAGGTCACGGTTCGATAGTTGCGTCGGACGTTGTGCGGACGATGCGGCACGGTCGGAGCACATGCCAGCCAGTACGTACGTCGTACGGGTTCGATACCTCGTTGTTGTTCGAGATAGTACGAGACGTGGACAACTCCTGGAGCATCAATCAGCTCGCAGCGACGGATCGTTTGTACGGCTCGCATCGAATCCCCTTGGATCATGGCCACGGCGAGCTGGTGCTGATGCATCGCACGCACGTGACGGGGCCTGGTACGTCGATGATGCTCCAGCGGTCATACACCGTATGAAGCACACATCTTAGATGCCATATGTGACGGTCGGTCCCGTTGCTCCAGCGTGCACCGGTAACACAGACCGCTGCGTGCACGATACCTGGGGTGTCGAGACGTTGGACGCAGACGAACGTCACCAGGTGCACGACGACGCTGCGCTGCCCGTCGTTGTAACGCACACGACCAGGCCGTAATCCTCCTCTCACAGCGCCGGCTCCAGCGTCTTGCCGAGCGCGAGCCACGTCTTCTGGCACTCGACGCACGTCACGATGACCGTCGCACGTGGCGCCGTCACCTGCTTGGCGCGGCCGCACACCGAGTGCGTGGACTCCTCGCGCGCGATGTGCGTGAGCGTCGCGTCGCGGCTGTAACGCGACCCCGAGAAGCACGAGACGTACGCGCCGCTGTCCAAAGGCAACTGCGAACGGAGCGGTCCGGCAGGCGCGACGTCCTTGCGTTGACGAGCCTCCCAGTGCGTGGGGTTGACGCACGCAGGCACGCCGCACGTGTTGCGGAGCGTCAGCCGCTTGACGTCGATCATGCCCATGCCCGAGGCACGGTCCCATCCCCACAACAAACGTGTGACGCAAAAGCTCCGCGCAAACTTCTCACGCGGCGGCTGCCAGCGAATCTCGGCCTGCGACTCGAACGGCCCGCCATCGAACTCGCCGAGCCAGTACCAGTGCTCGCCGACGTGAGGGCCGCGATCGATGAGAGGCTCGACGAGGTTGCGCGGCGGCAACAACTTCCCACCATGGCCGTGGTGGCGCGCCAGGACCCCCATCAGCGACACCCCTGGCAAGAGACTGCGCGCGTGACCACGGAAGCATGAAGCGGGTCGACCACGGTGCCACAGGCGGCGGCGAGCGGGCGCTCGGGCAGCGCGTCGACGCGGTGGACGACGCCGTCGATCTCGAGCAGCACGGCGGCGGCGCGATCGAGGACCGCGCCAGTCTTCTGCACGACTAGCCGCCATACACTGCCGTCGGCGACGGGGACGGCATCGAGGCGATAGCGCGGCGCGGGCCACGCGAACGCCCAGTGGTCGGGGTTGATGCACTGCGGTAGCCCGCACGTGGAGTAGACGGCCGTGCGGGGCGGCAGCTCGCCGTGGCGGTGCTCGAGGAGCACGCGGGCGACGTTGAACACGCCCGCGTCGAGGGGGAACTGCCGCACGCGGATCATGGCTTGACCGGTCGCGTCATGACGGCGCGTCGGCTTCCGATCCAAGAAGAACCAGTGCCCATGCACCAGCTCACAGTCGATGTAGGGCTTCAGCGCATCGGGTGTCGGTGCGAGACCCGACACGTAGTTCGGATGACGCCCAAGTCGAGGTCTTGTCTCCATACGAAATTCGCTCCTGCTGCGTGACGGCCGATCTTTGCATCAGAGAACCCGCCGCGGCCCCCGCTCCCCTCCTCCTCCTACCTATACTATATCCAGAGATCTATGGTTCTTCTTCTAGGAGGGGGTCGGGGGAGGGACGCTTTTCTTTGCGGGAATCGCGAGGGATGGACTCACCTTAGAAATTCGCGTGTAGGGGGAGAGTGAGGACGTACATTCAACCACATGTAGTTGAATGTCTGAATGGGGCAAAACGGGCTGCAGATTCTGCAGGTTTTTACGATCGCGAAAAATGCAAAGGTGAATTTCTAAGGTAAGCTCATCCCTTGTGATTCCCGAGATCTTCATGTCATTTTGTTTTTGTTTTTGAACAGTTACACTAACGTATCTAAGGCTACGTTTTAGAGTCAAGCTGTCACTTGTCAGGTGCCACTACGGTGTTTTAAGATGATCCTCCGTGAAGCATACGTGGTTTCCCTACAACTTCCTACCTCTCGTCTATGCAGACAACTACGACCGTGTCGACCTCGAGCAGGTCTTCAAGGAACAGGGCGTCGAACCGTCGTTCCCTCTCGTCGCCCGCCGTCGACACGGCTCCTGGATCACCACGCTGCCCCCAGGCGTCTTCCTGAACGAGTTCCGGGCGGGCATCGTCCCCGACATCCGTCCCTCCTACGAAGCCCTGCTCAACGCCTCCAGGACCCGCGTCGGCACCCGCGGCAAGCCACGCCGCCTTCTTCCCCGCCACCACGCCCCGACGGACACCCCGCCCCACCTATTCCACCACGTCGAGGCTGTCCGCGTGTTCAGGGAGTGCGCCACCCTCAAGCACCCCGCGTTCCTGAACGCGATGTACAACTTCTTGCTCCGCGCCGAGGCCGACCGCGCCCTCATCGTCCCGCCGCGCCCGCGTCCGCCCTACGACCCGGCGAACCACGATGGCCAGCGCGGCCCGGCATGGACTGCCGCCGAGGACAACGTCCTGCGCCGCTGGTTCGGCATGCACACGTTCGGCGAGCACAAGGGCAAGCACGTCCCGTTGTCCCCCGAGCAGTGGGAGCTAGTCTTCGCCGCGCTGGGCGGGCAGCGCACCCGCGCCGCCGTGCAGCAGCGCCTCTGCGCCCTCAACAAGATCACGCTCCGCGAGTTCCTCGTCGCCGGCTTCGTGCCGCAGACGCAGCTTAAGGCGTACATGAAGCGCGCCCTCGGGGAGAAGCCGCGCCTCCCGCCCGTGGGCGGGCGTCGTCGCGCCGCACCGCGGCCCCCGCCCGCCACCTACGAAGAAGCCGCCGCGCTGCTCGAGCGCCTGCGTAGCTCCGCCATTCCCTGGTCTCCGCTCGAGGACCAGACCATCGCGGACATGCTCGGCGTCGGGCCCGGGCGGGTGCCGGTGCCGCGTGGCACCGCCGATTGGCCGGTGCTGCTCGCTAAGCTCCCCGGCCGCACCAAGACCAGCATCTACCGCCGCGCGCAGCACATCCGCGAGCGTGGGTTCGCTGCGCCGCCGCTGACATCGCCCGCTGTTGAGGTACACGCACCGTGATCCCCGCATCCGACGAAGAACGCCTGCTCGCCGCCATCGCCTCCGAGCCCGGCCTGCGCTGGCGCGCCTACGCCTTCAAGACGGGCATGCCGCTGCGCAGCGCCGAGGACGCGATCTACAACTTGTGGGCGGACAAGAAGATCCAGATGGACGCCGACTCGACGCTGCGACTGCCGCGCGCGGGCGAGGACTGCTTCAGGTACGACACGTGAGCAACACTAAGCACCCACGCGGGCGCCGATCGCCGCGAACGAGGCTGCGCTAGCACACGGCTCCTATACTTCACCCGTGGTCGCCCCTGCCCCACCCCCGCCGTCGAACACCCTCTCCCTCGTCCCGGGGACGTCGTCGAGCTTCACCGTCGACCTCACCGACCGCTACGGCTATCCGCTGTCCCGCTACAAGCTGCAGGGCGCCATCGCGCAGGTGCTTGTCCGCCTCGACCCCAACGTCGACAGCGACACGCTGGTGTTCACCAGCGCCGACCCGACGCACGTCACCATCGACGTGTTCCGGTCGACCGTCACCGTCAACTTCCTCGTCGCTGACACCAACACGCTGACCATCGGCACGCTCTACTTCTGGCAGTTGCAGTTGACGCTCGCCGATGGCGAAGTGCTGCTGCCGGTGAACTGGACGCCGGTCGACGTCAACGCTGGGGGCAGTGCAGCACCGGCACCACCGGTGTTCCCGTCGACCGTCGCGGTCAACCAGGACTATCCGCTGCACGGCTCATTGCTCTACCAGACCCCGGGCGGGTGTGGCATCGACAATGCGCAGGTCCGCGTCTATCTGCTCAGCGACTATCAAGCAGGCAACCTATCGTCCCCAGTTGGGACGACGACTACCACACGAGGTGGAGCTTGGACCGCACCCGTGCTGGTGCCGACCGGGTTCACATACGTGGCGTACTACTGCAAGCCCTACGAATACGGACCGGACGTCTCAACGCCGTTTTTTGCGTGAGCGCAGTCATCAAGCTGATGGAGTGGAATGGTCCGGTGGGTTCTCCGACCCAGACGGACAAGACCAGCTCTGAACTACGTTTCAAGTTCCACGACGATCCTATCGTCGACGCGTCGTACCCGCTCTTGTCCTCTCGCAAGACGATACGCAGGTCGTTTGAGAAGTGGTTGCGTATCCACGTCGGCAGGCCGGGTCCCGACAACACGTTGTTCAATCTCGTCGCGTACCGCCAAGGCGTCCTATCGAACATCTGGGTGCGCTCGGTGAACCCCGCGTCGTGGGAGTACGCCGCGCCGGCGGTCCCTGCTGACGAGACGGGCTGCGTGCCGTTTGGCCAGTTCTGGGCAGCACGACCCAAGTCGCTCGACTCAAGCACGTCAGGAGCGCCCTACCGGGGCTACGACTTCGACGCGGGCGACTTCTTGGTGCTTCACGCGACCATCGCGGCCGGCGCGCCGCCGTCGATGGGGATCGCTATCAGCGCGGGTGGTGTTGTGCTCGGATGGACGGAGACGTGACCGTGTCAGCACCGTAGTCGACCAGGCGCAACCACCACGCGCTCGGGCGAACGTAGTCTTCAGTCTCTTCGAAGACCATCAGCACCTGGTCATCGGTCAGGCCGTCATTTGCGTAGGCCTGCCGCGCTGCGCGGCGGAACTGCGCAGCTGTCACACGACATGGGCGGGCGTCGAAGGCTGCGCGGGCGTCGTTGAGCTTCATCTGGGCCTCCAAGGGGTTCTGCGACCCGCTTCCTATAATTCCGGCATGGTCATCACGTTCGGCGTCAAGGGCTTCTTCGATTGGGAGCCCGCGGAACTGCACCCGGGCGTGCAGATCACGCAGAAGGACGTCGACCAGAAGCGCGCCAAGAAGCTCGCCGATGGTCGATGGGCGATCCGCGTCGAGAAGACGCAACCTTCGCATCACGACACCTGCATCACTGAGGTGCAGCTCTGCGACTACATCGCGGGGCGCACCGCGGTCGGCGCAGAGCTGTCGCGCCAGGACGCGGTGATGTATCTGCTCGGGCAGTCGGCCCAGCACCACGTCGCGCGCCGCCACGTCTGCGAAGTCACCGTCGGTGGCAAGACCCACAAGGCTGTCGAGGTCTCCGACTCGGGTCCCGTGCCCGAGCTGCTCAAGAGCTGCCTCGAGGCGCGCAGCGTTACCGGGCCCGAGGCCGAAGCCGCGCTGGCGCGTTACCTCGAGCCCTGCGATCTCGTCGCGGCCATCACGATGCAGCACGCTGCCGCCGTCAAGAAGGGAGCCTGAGCGATGTCGCGCACCGGTTCTGCCGCCAAGATCCTCTACACTGCGCCCGCCGTCGGCGGCGGGCGTACCAAACGCCACACCGTCTTGCAGGCCTCGCGCGCACGCGCGCGGCGCAAGGAGGCGCCGGCGACGCACTCGCACTGGCACCTCGAGATCCGCGATCGGCGCGGCCGGCTCAAGTATCGTGACGTCGGCTGGCGCACGAACCTGACCACCGATGCGGCGTCGGGCTACACCAATCGTCGCGACTGGGAGAGCAAGGCGCTTGGCGGCGGGCCGAACATGTTCTATGGCGCGAGCGCGTCGGGCAACGCGACGGCGACCACGGGCACGACGCTGACCAACTCGGGCGCGTCGTTCCCGACCGCTGGCCAGGCACTCGCGGGCTCGGTGGTGTTCGCGGGCCCGAACAGCTCGGGTGCCGGCTCGATCGCGTTCGGCGTCATCGTGTCGAACAGCGGCACCGTGCTCACGATCGACCAGTGGTACAACCCCGGTACCGGAGCCGCGGCGACCACGCCGAACGCGACGTGCAGCTATTGCGTGCTGACATGTGGCCAGTTCCCGGCGCCGTACATGGCGGTCTCCGCCACCGTGTTCTCGCCGGCGAACACCGACACCACGCTCAACGGTGAGCTGACCTCCAATGGCTTTACTCGCGCGCTCGGGACCTACGCGCACACCGCGGCCGCGTCGACCTACACGCTGAGCCACACGTGGACGGCAACGGGTACTGAGACGATCACCAACGAGGCGCAGTTTGGCGCGGTGAACACGACTGCAGGTGGTGTGATGCCGTTCGAGAGCGCTGAACCCAATTCACCCACGTTGGTTTCGGGTGACACTCTCCAAAACACTGCCACCATCACAATTGGGTGAAATCATTGAACTTTCTTGGAATCAATCGAAACTGATTCCAATAGACAGTCCACTGATAGTAGATTTGGTGCATGAAGCATCTGATCTACGCACTGGTTGACCCACGTACCGAGGAGGTTCGGTACATCGGTAAGTCGAGTCGCGGACTCATTCGTCCCGCGCAACACGCGCAGCCATCACGACTCGCACTCGATGATACGTACCGGGCACGCTGGCTCAAGCAACTTCGCGCTGAGGGTTGTACGCCTCAGATTCGTATCCTCGAGGTCGTCGACGATCCTGATTTGTTGAACGATGCCGAGATCCGCTGGATCGCACTTGGTCATCGCGAAGACTGGCCCCTCACGAACCTCACCGCGGGAGGCGACGGATTCTCGTTCGGGAATCAGGCCGCACGAGGCCACAAGCACACTGACGAGTGGAAGGCTGCGGCCGCCGAGCGCATGCGCGGGAACAAGCACGCTGCGGGGACGGTCCACTCCGACGAGTGGAAGGTCGCCGCGGCCGAGCGCATGCGCGGGAACAAGCACGCACTCGGGTATCGACGCCCGCCAGAGTGGATCGCCGCCCAGTCGCTGCGCATGCGCGGTAATCAGTACGCCCTCGGCCGTGTTGTCCCGCCCGACGAGCTTGCTCGGCGCACCGCCGCCATCCAAGCGACCTACGACGCTTGGACCGACGAACAGCACGTTGAGCACGCGCGCAAGATCAGCGAAGCGAAGCAGGGCAGCGAAGGCAACATCGAGAACCTCAAGAAGGGCTGGGGGCCCGAAGTCCACGCCCGTGCCATCGCCGCCTCCGCCGACGCCCGCCGCGGCGCTCCCCTCCCCGACGAACAACGTACTGCCATCTCCGAGGGCCTCAAGCGCGCCTACGCCGAAGGCCGCCGCGCGCCGATCCAGTCCACCTCGTGCGAAGCCATGGGCGTCTGGTCGCTCGAGCATGCGCACTGCGTCGAGTGCGGGCAGACCGACTCGCCGCACAAGGGCCACGGGCAGTGCGAGCGTTGCTACTCGCGCGAGCGCGCGCGGGAGCTGCGCGCCGCCGAAGTCGCTGCGCGCGGGCCCGACTACGTCGACGGTCGTCGCGCTCGGCACCCGAACAGCCTCGCCAACCTCGCTGCACCGAAGCCCTCGCGCCTTGGCTCGAAAGATTCCGACGAGACGCGCGCCCGCAAGTCCGCCGCCGCGAAGCTGCGCGGCAACCCGACGCTCGCGTCCCAGGGGCGCTGGTCGCGGAAGTACGACGCCTGCACGCGATGCGGTGAGACCGCGCGGCCGCACAAGGGTGGCGGCCTCTGTACGCGGTGCGTCCAGCAGCCGTCCCTATAATTCCTGAGCGTGCCGGGGCTCATGTATGCAGACCGTGTTCAGGAGACCTCATCCACCGCGGGTACAGGGACGCTGACGCTCGCCGGCGCCACGACAGGCTTCCGCTCGTTCACATCCGCGCTGGCCCAGAACGCGACGGTCTACTACACGCTGACCGATGCCGCCGGCGATTGGGAAGTCGGCATCGGCACCTTCACCAACAGCGGCACGACCCTGTCGCGTGACGTCATCCTGTCGTCGAGCAACTCGGGTTCGGCGGTCAGCTTCTCGACGACGATCACCGTGTCGCTCGACTTTCCTGCCGCGAGCATCGCGGACAAGGGCGTGACGATCGCGTTCGCGATGAAGATGGTGCCACAGTAGGAGCCTCATGACCGCGAACGTTCAGCCTCAGTTCTGCGTCGCGTCGAACATCAACTCGGCGTTGGTCGGCGGCACCGCGCTGACCACGAGCGACGGCTCGGGCGGCACGTTCGGCACGTCGATGGTCGTGCTGTTCACGGCAGGCGCCAACGACTCCTACGTCGAAGCGGTGCGCATCATGGCGGTGGCGAGCGCGGCGGCGACGGCGACGGCGGCGACCGTGTTCCGGCTCTACATCGCCACGACGAACACCGGGTCGTCGTCGACGTCGAACTGCTGGCTCATCGCCGAGATCGCGTTGCCCGCGATCACTGCGGACCAGACCACGACGGCGACGAACTGGTACGACATCCCGCTCGGATTCCGCTTGGGCACAGGGCAATACCTCGCGGCTTCCTCGCACGTCGTCAACAACGCCAACACGAACCTGCGCGCAACCACGTTCGGCGCGAACTACTAAGGTGTTCAGCGCCCTCGCCGCGGCGAACCCTCGCAACTGCGGGGTGATGGTTTGGCCCGGCATGTTCGCTACCGGTGCCGGCGGTTGGATCCCGTGGGAGATTCCTCGCAACGTCTCGATGAGCCAATGGCTCTGCGTCGGCGGCGGCGCAAGCGGCGGCGGCGGAGCATCGAGCGCGGCTGCGACGATCGGAACGGGCGCTGGAGGCGGTGGGTCGGGCTCAGTGGCAAATCTGCTCATCCCGACGCGCTTCTTGCCACGCACGGTCTACGTCGGTGCGGGTGCGGGTGGCGCGGCGCCGGCCGCTGCAACGGTGGGCAACGCCGGTGTGCGTTCGTTCGTATCGGCGGAGAATGGCTCGACGGTCGCAGGCGACCTCATTTTGGTGTCGGGCACCGCGGCAGCCGTGGGCGGCACGCAGGGCAGCACGTCTTCGGCGAGCGGTGGCGCCGCGGAGACTGCGGCAACGCGCGCACTCACCGCATTCTCCCAGTTCGGCCTCTGGGTGGCGCTCGTTGGACAATCAGGAACCACGGGAGGTTCGACGTCGGGTGGTACGGGAACAGCAGAGGTGTGGGGCGGCTCAGGCACGACGCTGCCTCCGCTCTCCGGCGGCGCCGGGGGCGGCAGTAGCAACGCGTCGACGACCAACGGCGCGGGCGGCGCGATCACCGGTGCAGGTCTGGTCAACACCATCGCGGGCGGCGCCGCGGGCGGTAGCCCTGGTAACCCCGGCTTCAACGTGAACTGCCAGATGGACATGGCCAGCTTCCACGGCGACTTCCCGCATCAGATCTTTGCGTTCAGTGGCGGTTCGGGCGGCGGAGGCAAAGCCAGCGGCACCGCGGGGCGTGGCGGGCAAGGCGCGTGGGGTTGCGGCGGAGGCGGCGGAGGCGGAGGCGGGGGAACGTCGGGCGGGACGGGTGGCGCGGGTGGCGCTGGTGGCCCTGGATTCGTCATCGTGTGGTTCTGGTGACCCATGGGATTTCCTGCCAAGCCTTCTTTCAACCCGCGCGTCACCGAGCAGGTGTGGATCGTTGGCGGCATGGTCACCAACGCCACGGGTTGGGAACCGTGGTTGGTCCCCCGCAACGCCAGCATGGTGTTCTTGGTCACTCAGGGTGGCGGTGCCAGCGGTGGTGGCGGGCAAACGAAAGGGGCGGGTGTCGCAGCTACCGGCGGCGGCGGGGGCGGGTCAGGCGCGTCTGCATCGCTTCTCATCCCAGCGCGGTTCCTGCCGCGCGAGTTGTACTTCTCGCCCGGCGCAGGTGGTGTTGCCGCAACGGCTGGTGCGAATGGTAGCGCAGGCGTTCGCTCGTTCATCTCGGCGGAGCCCGCCTCGAGTCCGAACGCGAGCGACATCGTGCTTGTCTCCGGTTCGGCAGCTGCTGGAGGCGGAACCGCTGCAGGCTCCTCCGGTGTTGCTGAGACCGTCTCGACAGGCAATAACGCGGCGTTCTCTACGCTTGGTGTGTTCACTGCGATCGCGGGCCAGGCAGGCGGGAGCGGCGGCACGACGTCAGGAACCAACGGTACCGGCGTGACCTGGGGTGGCGCTGGCCTCATCGTGTCGGGCGGGGCGGGCGGCGGCGGCACCAACACGTCGACAACGCAAGGAAGTGGCGGGGCGATTACAGGGGCGGGCCTAGTCCCGTCTGTCGCGGCGGGCTTGATCTCGAACGTGAACAAGGCAGGCAGCCAAGGGTTCAATTCTGGCGTGTTCATCCCCGCCAGCGCGGGGCTCCAGATCGGCGATTGGCCATGGGAGCTGTTCGCCTTCACGGGTGGCGCGGGCGGAGCCGCTGTTGCGACGGGTACCGGTGGCGCTGGCGGTCAAGGCGGGCTTGGTTGTGGCGGCGCAGGCGGCGGCGGCGCAGGCGGCACCTCAGGTGGCACCGGTGGCAAGAGTGGCGCGGGTGGCCCCGGCTTCATCTACGTGTGTTGGTGGTGATCGGTGTTTGACATCGTCGACAAGTTCAGCCCGCGCCGAATGAACAGCCTGTTCGTTCCAGGCTATGCGACCGCGACGTCATCGGGCTGGCGGACGTTGGTGATTCCGCGCAACGCGTCATGGCTGTTCGCAGCACTCGCATCGGGTGGTGGCGGTGGCGGCGGCGGTGCTACAAGTGGCGCGGCGACGGCGGCGTGCGGCGGCGGCGGTGGGGGCTCGGGCGGTCTCGCGACGATGTGTATACCGACGCGCTTTCTGCCGCGCCGGATCCACTATCTCGCAGGCGCGGGCGGCGCCGGCGGCGCAGCGGGCAGCACGGGCGTGACCGGTAGTAGCGGCATCGCGTCCTATCTCTCCGACGGTCCCACAACAACATCGGCAGACCTTATCCTCTGGACAGGAATAGCGGCCACGGGCGGCGGCGGTGGATCGTCGACGACCGCGGGCACGGGCGGCTCCAACGGGGTCATGACCGCGCCGCTGCCGGTCTATCTGGGCTGGGCGCTCTACTACAACACGATCAGCGGTGACACCGGAAAGTCGGGTGGTGCTAGTACAGGTACCGCAGGGGCCAACGGCGGCTGGGGTGGCGGCGGGCAGCCCTTCACAGGAGGCACGGGCGGTGGCGGAGCCAGCTCGTCGACTACTGCGGGTGCCGGCGGCAACCAGGCAGGGCTTGGCTTGGTCCAGCAAATCGCTGGCGGCGCTGTCGGGCACAACGGTAATCCCGGGTTCAACGTCAACACGCTCGCGCAGCTCGCGGGGACCTACGCTGACTTTCCCGGACAGCTCTTCGGGGGCATGGGCGGCACCGGCGGCGGCGGGCAGGTCAGTGGTGCTGCTGGCGCAGGCGGGCAAGGCGCGTGGGGTT
>Ga0181531_10002143_pt1 | contig 12362 bp, 12 predicted proteins | sample PEATcosm2014_Bin_38_FD_119743 | JGI IMG/M metagenome (GOLD analysis project Ga0181531, IMG submission 119743) | Peatland microbial communities from MTU Mesocosm Facility, Houghton, MI, USA - PEATcosm2014_Bin11_10_metaG | ecosystem: Environmental > Terrestrial > Soil > Wetlands > Peat | place... | reverse complement strand
TGCTGCTCGGCTACGACATCATCTTCACCACCGCCAGCCTGCTGCTGTTCGACGTCATCTTCCACGCGGAGTAGCGCGAACCATGAGATGGCCGAAGGGTTGGGTCTGAATCCTGGGTAGCCGGAAATGGACTAGAATCTCCTCAATTCAGATGCTACCGAGGTGAATCAGACATGGACGACAGGAATTACCTGAAGTTCTACGACGATGAGAGTTACCTGATGGGCGAGGTTGCGGATCGATTCCACAAGGCCGGCGGCACCATAGAACCAGCCGATTTCTATATGCTGCTGATCTGGAAGTCAAATCGCGCCAAGAATTACCAGAGAGATAGGCTCAAGCACAAGGCGGGGAGTTTTCAAAAAGCAGTCTCTGAAATCGCATCGGCGTTGAAGTCGAGCGTTGAACGACGGGAGCGACTGCGAATCTTGATACAAGATTGGGAGTTTTCTCTTCCCGCGGCGACAGCGATTCTGACGATACTTTATCCAACAGAATTCACGGTGTACGACTACCGCGTCTGCGATGAAATCGATCACAAATACCGCCCGTACCTATGTTTCTCCGACTCCCTTTGGGCTGAATACGAAGAATTCCACAGGAAAGTCGAAAATGAGCCCCCAGCAGGGCTTTGCTTGCGTGATAAAGATCGATTCTTGACCGGTCGATCAAATCGCATGGAAATCGAGAGCGACTGCAATAGTTGAGGCCGTGGATTATCACTAGGAGCAGGCGTTTGAACAAGGTTAAGCCCCGGCAACAAGCCGCTTGAACCCTTTGGCTAGCCCCTCCATCCCCCCCCGCCGTCGTAAACTAGACACGTTCGAACAGGATTCCCCCGATGAAAAAAGCCATATTCGGTCTTTACACAGCCGTCACCCTCTGCCTCATGGTCTGGGGCTTCTACCAGGCCATATACGTCGCCCCCAACGACGCCATGCAGGGCGAGGTCTCGCACATCTTTTACTACCACGTGCCGACGGCGATGCTCTGCTTCCTTTTCTTTGCCATCAGCCTCATCGGCTCCATCGGCTACCTGGTCTACCGGCGCAGCGGCCCGGATCGCGCGCTGGCCTTTGACGCGCTGGCGCTGGCCGGCGCCGAGGTGGGCGTGGTTTATTGCACGGTCGTCCTCATTACGGGGCCCATCTGGGGCCGGCGCGCCTGGGGCATCTGGTGGACCTGGGACTGGCGCCTGACCACGACGCTCGTGCTCTGGCTCATCTACGTCAGCTATCTGCTGCTGCGGCGGTTTGCCGCCGGGCCGCAGGTGCGGACGCTGGCCGCCGTGCTGGGCATCTTCGGCGCACTCGATGTGCCCATCGTTTACATGTCCAATCGCTGGTTTCGCACTCAACACCCGGCGCCTGTCTTTGGCGGAGACGCCGACTCCGGGCTGAAGGACCCGGCCATGCTTGCCGCCTTCGGCTGGAACGTGCTGGCCTGGGCGCTTTGGGGAATCCTGGTCCTCGTCCTCCGCTACCACCTCGAGCGCCGGCAACAGAAATTCGCCACCCAGGAAGCCCAGGCGGCTCTGGACGAAACCACCGTCTAGCCCCGCACTAGCACTTCTCCAAGACGAAGGAAACCATGGATCAAAGAGCCATTCTGGACCACCAATTCGTCGTCGCCGCCTACACGATCACTTGGGTCATCCAACTGGGCTATGTGGCCTGGCTGGGCCTCAAATGGCGGGCGCAAAAGCGGAACGCGGCGCGGGCTGCCCGCAAACCCCGGTGAGCCTCAGAGGCTCGATGGGTGTATCTCGATTGAATAGAATGAAAAACCACGCTTGCCGCTCTTGAGGCAGCAGTTGCTTACGCCCCACAGCCTCCCGACATAACACGTAAGTGGGCAGGGGGGTAGCACCGGCTTCGCGTGGAGTCATGTCTTTGTGGTATTCGCATTTTCTTAAATCCATACGATGATTCAAGGGTAGACGAGCTCGAAAGTTCTGCACCAATACAGAAAGCCAATACAGAAAGCCAAAGCTTGACATGCGATTGCGTCGGCCGTTTGTTGGAAGGGTAGCGCCCACGCGATTGCTGCCGTCTTTGCCGGCGTCGGGGGGTGCCGGCGAAGGCGGTGAATGAGATCTTCAGCTTTTGGCTGCACGCGCCGCCGCAGGCTTTCGTTGTTGGCTCAATGCGGACCTTTCACTCGCGAACCCCAGAGCCCTTGAGGGCCCTAACTCCAAAGAGAAGATTGCCCTTCGCCATCTTGAGCCGTTAGACTCATGGTTTGAGAGGCCAGCCATGTTGGTTGTCATGAAAGCGCAGGCAACGCCGGAAGAGATCCAGGCGGTCTGCGATCATATTGAACTATTGGGTTTCCGTGCCCATCCGCTTCCCGGAGCCCAGCGCACCGCCATCGGCATCACCGGCAACAAAGGGGAAGTCGACCGCGGCAACCTGGAAGCTCTCTCAGGGGTCGCGGAAGTGATCCGGGTCTCGAAGGCTTACAAGCTGGCCAGCCGGGACGTCAAGGAAGAAGACACCGTTATCCGCTTCGCGGGAACCGACGCCTCCATCGGCGGCAGCGGACTGGCGATCGTTGCCGGCCCCTGCTCCATCGAAAGCCGCGACCAGGCCTTCGCCATCGCTGAACAGGTAGCGGCCGCAGGCGCGCAGTTTTTTCGCGGCGGCGCCTACAAGCCGCGTACTTCCCCTTACGCCTTTCAGGGCCTGGGCATCGAGGCTCTTCGCATCCTGGCCGAAATTCGCGAGCGCTACGGCCTGCGCATCGTCACTGAAGCCCTGGACAACGAATCCCTCGAACTAGTCGCCGAATACGCCGACGTCATCCAGATCGGCGCGCGAAACATGCAGAACTTCTCGCTGTTGAAGCGGGCCGGCCGCCTGCGCAAGCCGGTGCTGCTCAAACGCGGTCTCTCAGCCACCCTCGAGGAATTCCTCATGGCCGCCGAATACATCATGAGCGAGGGCAACTACGAGGTCATCCTCTGCGAGCGCGGCGTGCGGACCTTTGCCGACCACACCCGAAACACGCTCGACCTGAGCATCATTCCGGCGGTGCAGCGGCTCAGCCACCTGCCCATCCTCGTCGACCCCAGCCACGGCACCGGCAAGCGCGACAGTGTGCTGCCCATGGCCCGTGCCGCCATCGCCGTGGGCGCCGACGGAATCATGGTCGAGGTGCATCACCAACCCGAAAAGGCCCTCTCCGACGGGCCACAATCCATCTACCCAGACCAGTTTGTCCGCATGATGGACGAGATCGAGCAGATCGCCCCCGTCGTCGCCCGCCATCTCCCCCGCGGCATCCACGTCGAGACCGCCGCGGGCTGAGAGCATGATGGCTTCGTCCAAGTGCTCCATACCCGTCCGCCATCTCGCGTTCACCTTGCTGGCCCTGACCGCATGCCGCAGCCCTGACTTCCCCCAATACCCGCCCAACTATCGCGAATACGCTTATGTGACCAACGGAGGCAGCGGCACCGTCACGATCCTCGACGTGGTGAACGTACGCGTGGACCGCGAACTGGCGGTGGGCCAGAACCCCGTCGCCGTCGTTGCCAGCCCTGCGCGCAACGAGATTTATGTGGTCAATTCCGGCGCGCAGGATGCCGAGGGTTCCGTCTCGGTAGTCAACGCCGAAAACAATGCCGTGGCGGCCACCATTCCCGTCCACCGCCAGCCGGTGTCGATCGAACTCGATCCCGCCGGTGACATTGCCTACGTGGCTAACTCCGGCTCGAATACCGTGTCCGTCCTGGACCTGAAAGCTCGGCGCGAGATAGCCCTGATCGGCGCGGGAGTGGAACCGATGACGGCCCGCCTCTCCCCGGATACAAAGACCCTGGTGGTCGCCAACCGCCGCGGAAACAGCGTGAGCCTTGTGGATACGGCTCAACGAAGCGTGCGCGCAGTCTTCGAAGGCTGCCCCGGCGCGACGGACGCCGTCATTCTGCCCGACTCGTCCAAGACATTTGTAGCCTGCGCGGGCGGCCACCAGGTGATGGTCATTGCGCTGGCCCATGCCGGCCAGCCCGACCGGCTTGAAGCCCTCATGGACGTGGGCCGCGGACCCGTCCACCTGGCACTGAAACCCGACGGCGGCGAACTGTTTGTCTCGAACTCCCTCTCCGACTCCATCTCCGAGGTCGTCACCAACACCAACGATGTGGGCGGCGCGTACATGATGGGCGACAATCCCGTCCGCGGCCTGGTGTCGCGCGACAACTCGCTGCTCTACGTGGCCAACTTCAGTTCGCAGTTCGTAACCGTCTACTCCATCGACGACGGCAAGCGCATCGGCTCGATTCGCGTCGGCGACGGCCCTTCCGCCCTGGCCTTTTCCTCATCCGGCCACTTGCTCTTCGTGGTCGATACACGCTCGTCCGATGTCGCCGTGGCGCGCACCGCCTCGCGTTCCCTCTTTACCTTCACCCTGCTCCCCGCCGGCCGAAACCCCAACGCGATTGCGGTGAAAGCCTTCCAACAGAAGTGAGACACGGAGTTTACGCGATAGCTTCGATTCCAGGCGCGGCGGAGTGGAGGGACCTGTGGCCGGCCGCCTGCCCCATAACTCGGCCGCGTCGAATCGATAAGTTCGACTAACTCTTCCTATCTCCAAGCCGCGACACGCTGAACTGCGCTCCGGCAAACAGGATCAACCCAGAAACATAAGCCCAGATCAGCAGCCCCACCGAGACATAAAACGGCCCGTACAAGTCCTTCAGCCCCATGTGCGGCAACAGCGCCACAAACGCATACTTCGCCGCAAGCCAGATGATGCCTGTGATCACCGCGGTGTTCAGCACCGGCCGCCACGGCACCTTTCTGTTGGGCAGAATCCAGTAGATCGAAAAGAAGAAGAGAATGCATGCGACGCCGCTGGATAAGGCCAGCCAAAGGAAGCTGATCGATTGAAAAACAAAGTTGTCGGTGTGATGAAAGAACACCACCGTCAGCAACGCCTGTGCTCCAGCATTGATGAGAATGCTGGCCAGCGCCAGCGCCACCATTCCCAGCGCCAGTCCAAAGGCCACCAGTTGGTTGAAAAGGTAGTTTCGGCTTTTGGTGATGCCCCAGGCTTGGTTCAACGCAACTTCGAGGGGCAGAAAGATTCCCGTGCAGGAAATAAGAATCATGACCAGCGAGAAGACTTGAACCCCATGCCGCGGAGCCACCATCGCCAGGTTGGCCGCCACCCAGTCCTGGTTTGAAGGCAGGAAATAGTGCACCATCTCGTTCACCACGCTCACCATGGCGCCCGAATGGAAGATGGAGCGGGAGAGCGTGTAGAGCAGCACGATGAAAGGGATGAAGGAGAGAATAGCATTGGCCGCCACGCTGAAGGCAAAGGTATGCACCTCGCTGTCCAGCAGATATGTCATCAGCGCCGTGCCGTCCTTGCGCCAGCGGTACCACTTGGACCTTGTTACCGGTTCGGGCGCATCGGTCTTGCCGGCGCTTTCTATTACTTCTCCGGTCCGAATACCGGATTCTGAGACATCGGCCACGCAGGCCTCCTTTTCTTCAGGCTGAGATTCTTCGCGATTCAAGTGCGCGGGGATGCGCACCTGTCAGTTGGGCGTTTCCTCAAGGATAGCCCCTCCCGGGCATTCCGTGGTGTGACGGCAGATATCGCAGAGAAGCCTGCACAGTGCCGGATTGCTCACAAAAAGGGGGCTTACGCGGCTCCCCTCTCCGCGATCGCGGCAGGCTCACTGCTTCGAGTCACCGGCCCCGGCTCACGCAGTCCTTTTTGCAAACGGCGGCTGCCCTAACTCCCCGTGGAATTCACGTGACATTCATTTTCCTCTTGCATCCTTACCCGAATCCTGCCATAACAGGAGCACGGCCCGCCGGACAATTGCAGTACGCAAACCATGGAAGGCCGCTAGCTTTGGATGTTTTGGTTGATGGGGCACGGTCGCAACGGAATTGCCACCTCGAGCTGCCGCAGCGCACTGGCTTTGGGCGCGCAGGCGGCTCGCGCCGTTTATACGGCGTCCGTTCTGTCACATGGCTTCGCGGCATTCCGCCGGGCCGCCGCAGAGCACGGTGAGATTGAGCCCATCGCAGAAGAAGGAGATCTCAAGTGAAGGAACGGGGCGTCGTAAAGTGGTTCAACGGAGCCAAAGGATACGGATTCATTCAGCGGACGAGCGGGGAGGATGTCTTTGTGCATTTTTCGGCAATTCAGCAGGACGGCTATCGGACGCTGAATGAAGGCGAAGCCGTCGAGTTTGAGTGCCAGCAGGGGCCCAAGGGCCTCAACGCTACCAATGTCATGCGGGTTTCCTGACGCTCCGGCTGATAGAAGACGCGAGATTTCAGGTGAAATTCGGCGGAACACACCTTAATCGCACTGCGCGGGATACGCTGTTTGCGTCTGCAGGCTCTCTTTCACCCGGGCCAGCAGATCGCCCGGGTGCACAGGCTTGCTGAGCACTTCAAACTTATGCCCCATGCGCCTCGCCGACTCCAGCAGGCCGGACGTGGATTGATGCCCGGAAAACAAGAGAATCTTGCAGTCCGGAAACCTGCTCCTCAGCGCAATCGCAAGTTCGATGCCGCTCATTCCGGGCAAATTGACATCCGCGACGACCAGCTCCGGAGGCATCAGCAGCGCATTTTCAAGCGCGCCTTCTCCATCGTAGGCCGCGATAGCTGCGTAGCCGCTTTGGTTCAGCATCTCCGCAAGCGAGTCGGCGATGGGAGCCTCATCGTCCACCACCAGAACCATGGGACGATACGCACCTTGATCGGCTTGTAATCCCAAGACCCGTATATCTTTCACCGGAACAATGGGGAAATTGGTTCGTCCACTTATCCTGGCATTGGGCGTCGCGCTGGATTCATTTTCGCGCATAAGTTTGCTTCCCTTCCTGAATCACGGTCCGGCTCACGGAACATACATAGCAGGTAATGCGTCCGAGCCCGGGCGCGTTTGAGTCGATGGGGATCCGAATCTGCACAAGCGAGACATTGTGCACGCCACAGACAGGTTCTTTGGAATCCTTTTTCTGAAAGCATAGTGCTGGCATCGGCTTCTCCCGGTTCGACTGAACCCGCGAGGATCCCAGGCCTTTTCGACTTTGCGCGCGATGCTCGCCGGGAACTTCTGTTCCGGAAAAGCAAACCGCCGCGCCGCCTGGAATTGCCCTCTTGAAACCACCCTAACAAGCTATTTGCGCTACGGGGAAACTCTTTCTGCTGCGCGATAAGTCTTTGCAATCTGATACTTATATGGAGAAACAGGAGGTTGAGAGTTCCTCCGCAGGAATTCAGCAAATCTCTATCAGTGCTTGCGCATTCTGACGGCGGTCAGTATGCTCTCAATTAGAGGATAGCCTTACGGCAATTTAAGGCTACGTTAAGCGCACGATTCCTTGAGCCAACATGCCGACCTGAGAGGGGGCCTTCAAGATATGGCAACCAATCCAGATTCGAACGCTGCGCCGATGACCTTTCAATCCATCCTCCAGGTCGATGTCCCAAAAGGGCGGGATGGCAAGCACAAACGAATCGTGGCTCAATTATTGAGCGACATCGGTCAATTGTTGCCGGGCACCGCGCTGAAGATTCCGCTTTCTGAGCTGCCCGACTCCAAGGAGAACATCCGCTCCGCACTGAACCGTGCGACGCACTTCAGAGGGATGGAAGTGGCCACTTCAAGCGACGCCGAATTCCTCTATGTGTGGAAGGTTGAACCGGAATCCTGATCCCGGTTCGCTGAACAGTCCTCGCCGCAGTCCCCTCTCGCATACGACAATCAGAATCATGCCTTCCGTGCGCATCGACAAATGGCTCTGGGCCGCCCGTTTCTTCAAGACGCGGGCGCAGGCATCCAAGGCCTGCGACCTAGGCAGGGTTCATTCGAACGGCATCGAGGCCAAGCCCTCGCGCGAAGTTCGCACGGGCGACATGCTCGAGGTAAGGAACGAAGGCGGCGAATTTCACATCGAGGTCCTGCTGCTCAGCCAGATGCGCGGCCCGGCCGCCGTGGCGAAGACCCTCTATCGCGAGACGGAAGCGAGCATTGCGGCGCGGCTGAAGGCGGCCGAAGAACGCAAGGCCATGCAGGAGTTTGCGCCGCTGCCCGAGCGCCGCCCCTCGAAGCGCGACCGGCGGCGGATCATCCAGTTCCGCGGCGGGGCGTAAACGCAGTACGGCCCGGAGCGCGCTGCCCGGCACTACAGTCGTAAATTCGAGATTCCGGAGGGAGCAGGGAGCTTCAGCCCCCCTGAAAGGGGGCCAAGCTGAGGGGCCTTCAGGCCCGGAACTTGGCCCTCTTCAAAGATTGATTGAAATACAACTGCAGTACTGGAACCGGCCGTTTCGGGCACTTGCAGATTAATCTCCCGATCCTGTTAACCTGAAGCCTGAACTTGCTCCAGGTCGCGGGGATTTTCGGGAAGACCTGGCCTTGCTGACCCCCAATTGCAGCCAACGATTCTCCGTTTCTTCGCCCGCCAGCCTGGGTACCCCCCCTCCAGAAAACTGCTCGAAAAATAGAAACAAGCTAAACAGAATCAACAGGTTACAGCAATCTTAGGTGTCAAAATTCACTTTGTAACTGCTTTACAATCAATAGTTTGCAGAAAAAAACTACCCCGTTTTCTTGCGGGACCTGGCCCGAAAAGTCCTCCACCGGCGATTTCAATCCGCGAAGGATAAGGAGATTTGCCGATCCATGCGGATCGTCAACTTGCCCGGCCGATTCGCTTGAGATCCAAGGCAACTTCTTCCCTTCGGTGAAGATCGTTCGGATTCCAAGGGCAATCGGAATTCGCTTGCTACGGTGAGTCAAACCTTGTTACTTGTTAGAGCGTCCCTATCTGCTTTCGGAGGTCATCAATGTCCCACTGGATGAAGTCCTTTCTATGCGCCCTGGTTCTGCTTGGCCTGATGCAAGCGAGCGGTGTGCCCCGCACCGCCGCTCAGGAAGCAGTGGCCAGGAAGAAGGTCAACAGCGACGCAGACCTGCCGCGGTTCAGCTATCCGCTTGCCGGTGCGCCCAGCGATCTGCTGGCAGCCGACGATGCTACTTTCGACGCCTTTAAGAGCAAGGTAAGCGCGGATGTCGAGTCGGTATTGGCCGGTTATGAGATCGAGGACAAGGCGACGATGCGCGGCCTGTTGGGGACCAGATTCAACATTCAAATGCTGTCGGGCGACAAAGCCGGAGCGCTGGCGACGCTCGGCCAAATCCGTGATCTCCAGGAAAAACCGGCGGCAAAGGCGTCAAGCGGGATCGTGAGTCGGGCGCTTCTACAGGCATGGACGGAGGCGGGAGCTGCCAGCGGTCCGGCATTTGAGAAAACGTTCGACAAGGATTTCGCAGCCGCGGTGAACGCGCTTCCCTGGGACCTTGTCCAGGACCAGGTGAAGGGCTGGAAGGCGCAGACCGACATTGCCTCGGCGAACCTGGTATTGACCAACGTGAAGGCAAGGATGGATCCGGATGCCGCGAAGTCGAAAAGCCTGGACTTCGATGGGGCATCTCAACTCCTGTATTGGCGCGAGTATCTGAAGTTCGCGCTGCCGCTGAGCCACCAGGTCGGCGCGGCGCTTATCCCTTACATCAAGGCGCATAACGTGCTGAAGCCGGACATCTGGGCCGCGCGCGAGGTGACGCTGGCCGAGAGCGACAAGCTGACGCCCGTCCGGGTGGCGATCTGGGACTCGGGCGTGGATACGGCGCTGTATCCCAAGCAACTGTTCACCGATTCTGCGCCGGGAGCGCACGGCCCGCACGGCCTGGCGTTCGACCTCCAGGGAAAGTTGTACGCGGGAGACTTGCAGCCCCTGACTGCGGAACAGAAAGAGGCATATCCCAAGGTGCTCAGGCTGGCCCAGGGTTCGTTTGATAACTCCAACCTGTTTGACACTCCGGCGGCAGCGGACTATCGCAATTTTATGACCACCACGCCGGCGGATGAGCGGGCAATCTTCGAGAAGAAGCGGGATTTCCTGAACCAGTGGATGCATGGGACGCACGTTGCGGGAATAGCAGTGCAAGGCAATCCGGCGGCCCGGCTGGTGGTGGCGCAATTTAACGACTCGCTGGCGAATATGCCCTTTGCGCCCACGGTGGAGTGGGCCAACACGTTCAAGGCCGACTTTCTTCAGACTGGGGACTACTTCCGCGAGCACGATGTGCGCGTTGTGAATATGAGCTGGGCCGATAGCGTGGGTGAGATCGAAGAGTGGCTGAACAAGACGAGCACGGAAAAAGACCCCGAGGCGCGCAAGAAATTTGCCGAGCAGATCTACGGGATATGGAAGGAGGGTGTCGAAGGAGCGCTGCGAAAGGCGCCCAGGACGCTGTTTGTATGCGCGGCGGGAAACTCCGATAGCAACGCGGGGTTCCTCGGGGATGTGCCCGCGTCGCTGCATCTGCCCAACCTGATTACGGTGGGAGCGGTGGATCAGGCCGGGGAAGAGACCTCCTTCACGAGTTACGGAGACACGGTGGTCGTAGATGCGGATGGCTTCCAGGTGGAGAGCTACGTGCCGGGTGGAACGCGGTTGAAATTCTCCGGGACATCGATGGCCTCACCGAATGTAGCAAACCTTGCGGCAAAGATGATTGCGCTGGATCCATCGCTCACCCCTGAACAGACCATCGCTCTCATAGTGAAGGGCGCCGACACAAGCGCGGATGGGCGGCGTCACCTGATCGATCCCAAGGCGACCGTGGCGCTGCTCAAACAGCAGGCACGGTAAACCAACTGTGCGAGGAAGCGGAGGGGTACGGCGTTCCCAGACCCCGGCTGGCGGCAAGTTTAGTAGACTCAACGGAAGCATGTTTGTCTCTACCCGCACAATTCGCCGCTTTGGGTCTCGACTGGGCCTGCCCGTTCTGATAGCCACCATCGCCGGCTGCCAGCCGGCCGTCTCCCAAGGCACTCACTTGTGGACCCAGTCCCGGCTCGAGGAGTTTGAGAAGGGCACGCCGCAGGGAGTTGCGCTTTCGAGCGACGGCCATCTGCGCGAGGGGCCGGCCCTGAGCGAGCAACTCACCACGCCCTCGACGTTCGTCTGGTCGGTGACGACGGGCAAGGACGGCGCGGCTTATCTGGGAACCGGTTCACCGGCCACCGTGCTGCGCGTGCGGCCGGATGGAAAGCCGTTCACACTCTTCGAGACGAAAGACGTGAGCGTGCAGGTGGTGCGGCTGGGGCCCGACGGAGCGCTCTACGCGGCCACCCTGCCCAGCGGCAAGGTCTACAAATTGAAGGCCGATGCCGCCGGCAAGCAGGACGAAACCAGCGCCACGGTGGTCTTCGACGCCTCCCTGCTGGACAGCGCAAAGACACCGCGGGACGAGGAAAAACCGGCCGGCGCCAAGCCCGGAGAAAAGCCGGACGCCGGCGGTGCAAGCCAAGGCAAAACTGGCGAAGGAGAGTCCAGCGGCGACAAAGCTGAATCGACCTCGCACTACATCTGGGACATGACGTTCGATTCCGCCGGCCGGCTCTACATCGCCACCGGAGGGCCTGGAGCGGTGTACCGTGTCGATCCTGCCAGGCCCGCAGACAAGCCGGAAGCGTTCTTTTTAAGCGACGAGCAGCACATTCGCTCAATGGCCTGGGATGCGAAAGGCAACCTGATCGCCGGTTCGGATGGATCGGGGCTGGTTTACCGGATCGATGCCCAGGGAAAAGGCTACGTGCTGTTCGAGGCACCCCGGCGCGAAATTACCGCGGTGGCCGTCGGCGCCAACGGAACCATCTACGCGGCTAGCGTGGGCGACAAAAGTCATAACCCGCTGCCTCCTTTGCCCATCCAGGGAATCGGCGCAGCCACCATCACCATCGTTCAGCCGGGGTCCCTGCAATCGGCCAACACCAGCACGTCGGCGCCCGAAGGAAGCGAAATCTACGCGCTTGCCCCCGCTCTTGAAGGCTCGGCTCAGGCGCCGCGCAAGATGTGGTCCGGCAAAGACGAGATCGTTTACGCGCTGTTTGCGCAAAAGGACGGCTTGCTGGCATTGACTGGAAACCGTGGACGCATCTTCAAGATCGCCGACGACGGCACTTTTGCCGACGTGGCCCACCTGGAGGCGCAGCAGGGGCTATGCCTGGCTGACCTTCGAAGTGCGGGAGGCAAGGGCAGGATTCTGGTAGGCACCGGCAACACCGGCAAACTGGTGCAGTTGGGCGCTGCCGAAAGGCACGAGTACGCGAGCGACGTGCTGGACGCCGGCGCTCTTGCCCGCTTTGGGAGGGTGGAAATTGAACCGGATTCGAAGGGCTATGAGCTTTTGACACGCTCTGGCAATGTCGAGCAGCCGGTGCGCGGCTGGAGTGAGTGGCAGCCGCTGAAGGAGGGCGCAGTTTCTTCGCCGGCGGGGCGCTTTTTGCAGTGGAAGGCCGTGCTGCACGC